>Ga0194117_10005117_pt1 | contig 12115 bp, 4 predicted proteins | sample TA2MahsurfametaG_FD_160579 | JGI IMG/M metagenome (GOLD analysis project Ga0194117, IMG submission 160579) | Freshwater microbial communities from Lake Tanganyika, Tanzania - TA2015009 Mahale N1 surface | ecosystem: Environmental > Aquatic > Freshwater > Lake | place: Tanzania: Lake Tanganyika...
GCGTTAAACTTCAATTATCGGTAGAGATCAAGTTTATCTAAGATAAGCAGTTATTTTTTGAGATTCCAAGCTTTGTCATTTTACCCATTCATTATCAGAATCATCTCTGCTATCCAATGCTTCTAGTCAGTATTCGTTTTTGTAAGTGCTTCGATTAGAGGAGGATAGTACTTCTCAAAAAAAGAATGCGTTAGACAAATACATCTCTATTCGACTGCAATCTAGTTTGGCATAAACTTGTCAGGAACATGTTCTATCTCATCGAAATCGACAGGTCGGATGTATTTCTTATAGAGTTCTCTGGCTTGCTAGATAAGGTTTAAGTTCATATTGTCAGAATTATTATAATTACTATTTTTATAAGGATAATTACAATCTTGTGAACCAAGATGAATCATTATCTTCTACTTTATGATACTAACTTGGTACTCTGCGATGCCTGTTCGAGAAGCTAGTCAAACTAATTGAAGTTCAGCAACCTCTTTAAATTCTAGGCCTATTTTGCCTTCTGCCTCGCCTTATTTTGAGCCTTCACACGGTTTTCCTGTTTGAATAGATTTCTGATGGCCTTTTCTGCTTGTTCTTCACCCTTGAGAGAGTTAAGCAGCAACTATCGCTTATTGATTTTATCATTGATCAAATTCTTCCTTAATGCACTCTCCTTTTAAATATTTTTGAGACTCTGCTTGACATTTTCTTGATGGTTCATTCTCCACTCCGCATAGCTGTTTTTGATGGATTCAATCTTTTATTTCTACAAATTTATTTTTGTCTCGTTCCTATGTGATTTCATAATTACATTTGGTTTGCTAAAATGATCCATTTTTTATTTTACTACTCATACTATCTTCTATTCTTTTCCTGCAGAGGAATAGGATAAGGCATAGATTACTTCGATTCTTGAGGATAGGGAGTAAAGACTGGAGTTTTCTTCTGCTTCTACTCTACTACAAGCTTCTTCTTCGTTGCCTTCTCTTCTAACTCTGGAATGTTCTTCGGATCCAAATTAGCATGAAATTCCTAACTGCTTTAGGTCTAAGGTTTTTTTTAGACCGGTCTTTTGGTTTCTTTAATATTTTTATTTTCATTCAAAGACTCATCATCTTCCGTATAGCAAATCATTGTGCCAAATTCTTTGTCGATACCGATTACAGTATAGTAAGACTTATTATAGTCATTATAAGTAAAGCTTTGGTCATTTTCAGGCGCAGATTATACTTCAATTCGATCCTTTGTTATCATACTATTGCTGAGAGCTTACAACAGTTGTAAGAAATTTTTCAAATGTGTAGGTTTGCCATTGGCGATAGCTTAGCCTGAAATGTGATAGAGATCATTTTTGATGAGTTTTGAAATCAGATCGATAACACCCTGTATCTTCTGTCCGGTCGTCAATGACTGATTTTAGCTAAGTCTGAAGAGATGGATGATGGTTTAGGGGAAGATGATCTTACAGATTTAAAAGTAAATTTGCTAATTTTTAAGTATTTCGATTTACTCGATCCATCTCCGAATACCCACATTTTGAAAGATGTTAATTGCGATGTTGATGATAGCTGATTCACTCGACTGGTCCGACATCCTCACAGTATTAATATAACTTTAAAATTTATTAATAGACCCAAAACACATCAAATATCATTATCTTACTCTTATGCCCTTTGGTTTACTTAGATTTATTTGAATTATGCACGGCATTCCGGACATTTCGAGTTTACTTTTGCCCATTATTAGATACACTCCCTATGGAAAAAGTGTCTGCAGGAAGTATAGATAGGATGGAAATTTTATTTCTATCTTACCAGACAAATCGAACAGACTTACTCACCCTCCACATCTTCCTTGATATCCTCGAATTTATAAAATTTATTTGAATTGCTCGGGTTTTCTTAAAGAGGATAGTCGTTATAATAGGGCTATAGTAAAGCAATCTGCCTTAAATTTTACTCTCTCTGCCGAATGTTTCTTAGTTCGACTTAGAAGCCTCCCAAAGCCAGCAAGTAGTATTTTCTGGTGATGTAATCATGCAAAAACTGGATAAAGACGAATAAAGTTATGATAAAATGAAGTGCAAACAAGATTCCCAAGTAGAAAGGCATACCCAACACCTAACATTGAAAACAGTAGAAAGGATGATAAGTGGATTTAGTCCAGAACAAAAATGCCAACACTAAATAGCTGATCTCAATAACTACGACCAAACCGATGAACTTTTTAATCCAAGGATCATACTTGACAACATCTATTTTTGGAAATAACACACATAGGAAATGCTGTATACTTTGTCCCAAGTACAAGATGCAAAAATATAAGTAGAAGCTCATACTGCAAGATTTGCTAATGAAAATCCAGCTAAGTAGAAACGAGGAGGCAGAGAGTGTGAGATCAAGTATAAAGAAGGCCTTATGTATACGTTATATCCTCAATTTGTTGATCTGGTCAGGTGTGGGTATCCTCATAGATATATTAATAAGCTAAATCGTTACTTACAAATAAATCATAAAATACATAACAAAATAAAAATTATCATCATAATAGCACTCATACACCCGTAGACTTTACACTCCCTGTTTTTGAGGAGATCTTCCTTTCTAGCTTTCATCATTTTTTTTATTTTTCTGTTCTTCAAGTTAGCACTACTTTTACTGTTTGATGATCTGTCATCTGATTTATAATCAGAATACGCTCTTTCATACTCCTCTCTATCTTTTATTTTTATACTCAGTGTTATAAAATCATCTCGTTTGTATTCGTCCTCTTAAAGCATCATTTTTATTATCGCATTGAAACATTTATAATTACTATTCTTGGTCACCCACTTTCTTCTCTGTTCTTTCATGAAATCAAAATGTGAATGCTAACTTGATTCATAGATATAATCTGTTCTCTCTTACAAACTGAAACGCCCCATCGAACAAATGAAAAGGAGAGTCAATCCAAAAGAGTATAGGTCTAACTTAAAAGGATCGAAGTATTTGTCTTTAGGATGTCTGATATTCCTCAAAAACTAAGGTGAACTATACTCAACGGTCGTTAGTTCAGCTGTTGGCTTTTCCTTTTAGTTGATTTCTATACAATCATCAAAATCGCAAAGTAGGTATGTGCCTTTATGATACAAGATGTTCTCTGGCTTAATATCTCTATGTGCCAAACCTTCCCTTTGCAATTTCTCCAGAACAGATAGTATTTGGGTGATAAATATGTTGATTTAGTCCTTTCTAAAGTTTTAATTTTTCTTTCTCCTAAAATTAACATACTAATGCAGACTCATCTCATACTTCTCCATAAACAACAACATTGAAAGATTATCTTTCGCCTATTTTTGAACTTAGCTTTTTAAACGTTGCTGTCCTTCATTCCATCCCGTATTCGATCGAAACAAACTTAAACCTAATAATGGCGTAATATTGTTATGTTTGATCCGATCTATCTTTCTGAGTATTTGCACCAATTGATCGCTGTAGGGCACAGATTTTATTACATAGTTTATTTTGGTCTATCTGTGATTGTAGACACCCACCATGTACTTACTGCGACTTAAAAGTTGCATGTATTCAAATTCTTAGAGAGCATAGAAATTAAATGGACGCAATGGTTCGCAAATCCCACCTTCCATAGATTATATTTTATAAAAATAACTAAAAATGAAAGTATTAGCTATTACTCATATAGATACAGACTGGCTTTACTGTAAATATTAAACCATCTAGAAATCAAGTCTACTCTCGTCCAAAAATGGGTCTCCTCGAAAGAAAACCCTCAAAAACTATCATATAATTTTGATGAGGCAATCAACAGAAAATGCGATGACTTCGTTTATGCTATTTTGGTAAAAGGTTAAAATGAAATCGTTTTGATTGCTTCTCTCTTCAAATAGTACAAATTAACACGTGGGCTTTGCGAAGTAAAACACTTGTAAGGTAGACTTATCACTTGTAAATCGAATATAAAAACTGTACTACCTAAAAAGAACTTTATTTCCAAAGTGAAGTTGTTAAACTACTCCCAGTCTATAAAGTGACAGGCCTGGCAGTCACAGAAAGCTCTACCTTCCATCCTCACCAAATATTGATGGACATCCGTCTTATGGACTAAACATTCAAAGGAAACTTGTGAAACTTGATTGGATTGAAATTAAGCTAACCTATTATATTTATGAATTCAAAGATCTCTCAATTAAAAGTACTTAGAGTATACAGACACCTCAGCTTCTTCCAACTTTTCAGCCATCTAGTCTGTAACAGAGTCATGAAGAGCCATCTCCTTGTTGCCAGCGCACCCTATATCTACAACTTCTGTCGTTTCTTCCCAGGTCATAAAATCACAAATTGGGTCATCAGCAACACCTTCAACAAGATGTTTACAGGTGGAAACTCACTCAGCGAATTATAAAAGAACTCAGAACACCTCATTAAGCAAAGTAATAGACTTTAGATTTAGACATTCCTTTGATAATAGATTATTGTGCGTAGGGAGTAGCAGAAGACCTCATGGCTTAATAAAGTCTGGATGAAAACGCAAGACTGTTTACTTAATCTGCGATTTGGGCAGGTAAGCGATCTCGATTTTTATTTTCAATTAAGTTATCAGGATTGTTAGATATGAACTTGTTACAAAAGTATAACAGGGCAGTTTAGTTACGGGATAAACTTTGGAGCTAATCATGTAAAAATGGTGTATTCGGCTCCGAAAAATTGTATTAGAATTTCAAAAAAATATACCAAGGAGTAACCGAATAACATTATTAGACTTACCTCAAATAAATCCATAATTTTAGTGGAAGCTCCGCAGATGTACTTCCATAATAAAGTAGTTTACAATCGACTAAATACAATTCAAAATGAACCATCACCCTTACTACTTATATTAACCATCCAAAAACGCTCTCCTGCTCGTCAAAATCATTTTTCCGTTGGACCAAAGTTAGCAAGATAGGATTTTAGCTTTGTTGAGGAGGTTAAATGAAATTTTGGAGGCTTAGTTTAGAGTAAATTTAAAATAATACAGAATACGAATGACGTAAGAGTACTTGTTGATGCCTAACAGTCCTATATACAGAGAGCGATTTAGAGTTTAACAGAACAAATGCAATAAAAGTATAACAAATAGAAAGTCTATATCATTCCTACCCTTCAAAACTACCTCAAAATAGCAAAGCAAAGAGTTGACTATGAAATATAAATGGTTAAGAGAAGGAAACTGCACTTTGCTGTAAAATTTGTAAGAGGAGCTTACCTAGTTTAGTAAACTAAAATATCCTCATAAAAAAACCATGTAACCCCGATAGTTGGCTCTTTTGAGAGCACTACAGACAACTATTTGAGTAATTTTACCAAAGTTATCAACTCGGGCTTGGAGGGTGAGATCTTTTGTGCAGATCATAATCAACTCACCATTGAAACTTTATTAGATATCAAAGGGAGGACTAGCACGAAAATGAGAATAAATTTTGCTCAACTGTTTGGTTTAGGCGACCACTTGACACTTCAGTTAAAGCGTGAGCGTGAGAATGTGCACAAGTTGGTTCCTTGGGCCGAGACTCAAGTGATGATTCCGTACATGATAAGACGAGCTTAGTAGCTGTCGCAAATGCGTTATCCTTTGGACATCCAGAGTGCTCTGTTACGGCATGAGTTGTTTTACAGAATATTTCCGTTTTGATATTATTAATGTGCATTCATTATACAAAAATACAACTATTTACAAATGATTAATCGATTAATGTTCAAAAAAACCACAATCAAAAGCAGATATCTCTTTTTTAATAGTGAAACAGACAGATGAATTGATCGCACCGTAAGTATTTTTGATTTCATTCAATTTTGTTATATTAAATCCAATAAACCTCAACTACAAAAATTAAAAATGTAAAGTCACGGCAACAAAAAATATTCCAAAATCTCACCCGCCCTCAAGTGTTACTTCCTAGAAAACCTTTACTATCACTGTCTCACTATCAGATAGGTATTTTAAACATTATCAAGTCTGCAGCCAAATGCAGGATAAACTATTCTACCGCCAAAATCATTCTCAAAGACCTCAATGCCAAGGAGAAGAAGTTCGTGAAACGCCTACTCACTAAGAAAGAACGGGATTAGAAGTAAGGAATGAACGTAGTTCCTATATGCACGTATAAGTAAATCAACCCCAAATCACAATCTTTCAATCCCGTGGAAGTGGTCTCCCGACTTAGTTTTGATTTCTTCGTCGCTATCCCCAAAAAAAATTGATTACATGATTTCTTAGCTAATCCCCCATTATTAAAGTTAAACTTATTATCGTTTAACCATTATAACATAATTTCATTGTTTTTCGATTAAAAGAAAATGGCAATTTTGAAGTACATACTCCTGCTCGTTATACTACATCAAGCTACTCACTCCGCTTTAATTTACATCCCAGGTATACCCGTCAATCAGTACAATCTCTACGGTCTGCAAGTTGCAAGTGATTTACTTTAAAGGGACCTCAATGGAACCTCACTATCCAATCAACCTTACAACAATCCTAGTAGAAATAACTTCACCACCTATGTTTACACTTCTATTGTGAACTACTTTTTGCAACTAGTAGCGAATGATCCAGGTATTGTAAACTTCAACAATGTGATCGTGGGTTAAGGGGATTCTGTGGTAGGCAATAAGAATATAATCTTTGGAAATAACAATAATGTTGCAGGCAGTCGTAACTACGTGTTTAGCCAGAATTTCGATAGTAGCAAAACAAAGAGTGGGAGTATTAGTGATAGTCTTGTTTTGGATAACTGGCTGATTTAGCTGTTGAAAAGAGGATAAATTCCATGGGGAGCCAATAGAGCCATCACCTTTGTACCTTGATTGTCTTTATTTTCATGTTTGATATCTTATTAACAAAGAGATATATTTTTTATATGATTACCCGATTTCTCTAAAAGTGGAAAAACAATTACTAACCTACATAATCTAATACCACGTTGTAAGGGTATAATCTGCAAGAATAAGCAAGAGGATTGATGATTCAATAAATTTGGCAACTTTTATATCCTAAGTATTTGTTCTAATTTTGAGCATTCTTCTATCTTTTATAAACATAAGAAGAATGTACAAACAAAATTATTACACACCAAGCCAAGAAAAATACAACTACTTCAGAGCACCCAACAGACACGAACGCTCACAAACTTTCACCAATCTACAGAAATCCAGTGCCGGAAAGTCCACTTAGATAGGCTCACATACACACTACAGATCCACTGTCACGAGACTTTAAGAAGCCAAAAGGACGATCGACACAGTCATAGTTGATTTAAATGATAAAAGAGATATGAACGACGAGGCTATCAGAGAAATCATAAGTGTTAACTCCGAGTTAGCTGATGAATTTAAAAAAAATCCTTATGTTTATGGTAAAGAAAGTTTGTCAACTTTAGCCCCAGACTATAAATCACCACTAGGACCCACTTACGATTTAAGAGTTTTTGCTCCTAATGACGATAATCTAGGATTGAGAGGAAAACTGAATGAAGAGATTAGAAAAAACAATGAGCTTATGTTAAGGGTCTCAAGACTACAAGACGAGAACTAATTTTTGAAGCAAGAAAAGCAGATGACTTTTGGACCAATGACACAGAAATCTCAAGTGCGATAGCTACAAATGGAAAACGAAAGATTAAAAAGAACAATATCGCAAATCGCAGAGATTCCTGAACATTTCTTCGCATAATTGTAGGAGTTGAAGAATTAGAACTAGAAATTAAGGACAGACACTGTAAAATTACTGCAAAAGGTAGATCGTATCATCTGATTACTCTCTGTTACTCTTTGGAAAGTATTTATTAAAAATATCTAAGCTATTATATATACTTGCAATCTCTTCTACTTATACTTATATAATTATTAAACCAAATGTCCAACATAGTCATCCAAATTGAACTTGATAGATAGATTATCTATGCAGTCACACTCGAAAATGCCAGCATCACCAAGTAAACCATTGAGGCTGCAGTTTTATAGGCCACTGGACTAACTTATCATCAGTATGAGGTGTATTATAGGGATTCAGAAGATGATTTGATTATGACTGTTGTAGAGGAAGACTACAGCATCGCAGAAATGACACTCGAAGCAGATACTATCGCCTTTCATATCGATGTCAAGGTGCCTGCAGATCAAATTAGATTGCCAAACAAAAAGTAAGAAATACCACAAGCTGAGGAGAAGATATATTAAGGTTAAGAATCATCAATATCATCAGAAGATATTTCGTAGGAATAAAAGGTTTAGTAGGCTTATAAATCTGACAATTCGTAGGTCGAACAGAAAGATAATACATTGGAACAAGCATAATTAAAAACATAGAATTTGAATAATCCAAACGTTGGAAAAAATGAATAGCTGCGTAATGAAAATAAATAATAGGCCTAAAATCCAGTTATTGAATTTGTGGGTGAAAGGCAGAACAAGTAATAGATAAAAAATTAGATTGAGAATTCTAAATCAGAAGATATTTAATCTGACTTTGAAGGATTAAATTAAAATTAAGAATAAGAAAAAGAAGATTACTAAAGACTTGCTCCTCAAAACCCAGCAGCCAAATAGGAGATCAAGGAATAACAATTCATGAATTGTTTAAAATACTTAGAATAGTTTCAAACACAAGAAGCTCTCTTCAACAAATTCCTACAAAAATTGACTACTATCCTCAAACCAGAATGCTTCAAAACACATCCCAATACCATAATCTCCACAGATCTTATGAAAAAAGAAGACATTTGTTTGCTATGCAATCAGAAGATAACAAAAACACCATACTACATCAACAGAAAAAATGAGATGATCTGTTAGACATGCGAAACCACATATGAAGGGACCTAAAGTTTAGTAAAAATAAGAAACTAGGCATCTAAAACAGACATTCTTGCCACAAAATTACTTTCTCTTTCTTACAACTAGCTTTCTAAATAAGATCTACTGTACTTTGTGAAAGAGACAGACCCACATAACAGATCAAAGAGGATAGATTAGCTCTTCCTTCTGAAAATGCGCAGCTAGAAGGTGGAATGATAGAGATAGCTTTTTAAGAATACTTATGTTATTATTATTAATCAAGTCGTTTTAGAAGATTTTAATATGGAAGAGTTCAAGTGTCCAGTTTGTAAAACTTAGTATACATAATTAAATCCCCCCAGACTGCTCACTATGTGTGACCATACCTTTTGCCACAAATGCATTAAAACATTCATCAAACGCAAATAGTACCGCTATCAGGTCAGATGTCCTGAAGACAAAATAAGAGTAACTATTGATACACCCACACCTTCGCAATTCCCTAAGAACATGGTAGTTATAGAAGGAATGAGTAAACTTAAACCTAAATTTAAAGGTAGTGAATAAAAGAACGAGTTTTTAGGTGGTGTTTTTACATAAAATTTGTCAACAAGTCATAAAAACTTATATTTAGGGAGTACAAAATAAAGTCTGTTGGGTAAATAACACATGATTTAGTGTCAAGAAGGTCAAGTTTAGATGATGGATGCTGCTTGCTACACCAAAAGCCATTAGACATAATTTGTTTATAGGAAAAAGCAAACATATGTGCAGAGTGTGCCCTCTTCGGTGCACACAAAGGCCATTTTTGTACTACTATCAAAGATTTGTAGCTTAAGAGAAGAGAATGGATACATTAAATTGCCCAAATTATGGAATAAAGAAAACATTTTCAATTAAGAATGAATTAAATTGCTATTAGAAATTCGCTCAATTCTCTAATAGAGAAGAAACGATAGGATTTGATTGGATAGATGAAACAATACTTCTAACATCTACGAAAGATGATTTAGGCACAAGAAAAAACAATGACAAATTTAATTGAGTAATCTTTAAGTATGGCTGAGAAGAGGCTTATAAAGAATGTGTTTGTCAGTGAAATTAAGGAAGATATGTTTCAGGACTGGTAGAAATAAGTCTTGTAATGTATGTAATATCTCTAAACTGATGATATTGCCAAAGAAATAACTTTCTTCTCGAACATGATTCTGCAAAAAGATGAGAACTTAATAAACAAAGGTAAAAATATTATAAAGTAAATGAAATAATAACAATAACACTGTTGGCATTCTATAGAAACTAGTCTTTAGTACCCTAAATTCAAATATAACTAGAAGTGTGAACAACAATTAAAAATTGTAGTAGAACTTATTCAATCATCATAATCCCAAAATATATCTGAAAAGAGGCCTTCATTCGATGACACCATCATTCATGGTATTATTACTCCCTAATTCTAATAAATTAGTTTGTTAGATTTTACTGACAATTTCAAGTGCAAGTTTAATATATCCACTTTCAATGATTCTCGCAATGAATCGAAAATTCTTACTGATAATTCTTTTCTTCCAAATCTTGATAAATCAAGTGTTTTTAACATTAGCCCGAAAACGATTAAAAAAGTGAAGAGTAGAGAGTTGCTCGCAAATACATCACTTTGTAAGATGAATGATAAAAGAGATAGCTTTAATAGCCCAAAATATCGAAAAAAAATTGATTTTCAAAGCAGAGGAACTCTTCCTCCTTCTTCTCCTGTTTTTGTTAAAAACAAAAGTAAAAATAATTACTTAAAAGTCAAAGATCCTTAAAAATTCCTGAAAATAATGAAAGCTTTAGATACTGATAATTTACAGATTGTTGATTTCACAGGATTTGAGATGGGTGATTAAAATGCTATTGAAGTGTTTTAAAAACTAAAAAACTGTAAGAAAGTGAAATCAGTCAGATTGATGAAAAATCAGCTGACAGATTAAATCTTAAAGGAATTGTTGGAGGTAGTTCCTGAACTTTAGATCATAAATCTGTCACAGAATGCTTTAACAAGTAAAGTTTTTGATGTTCTTCTGTAGTTAGCAAAGAAAGATAGACCAAATAAAGTAAGATACATACAACTCGGACATAATAACATAAATCCTCGTAAATATCGAGATAAACTATAACAATTAAAACAGTTGGGATACGTCGTGTCCCTTTGATAATAGAAGTTATCTTATTTATAATCTTATATTATGTCCAATTAATAGTTACCCTCATCTCCCACTCACACCAAACTTAAAGAAATGAGGAGAATTGCATAAAAAACAGAGGCACCCACTGATAAGAGTGAACTTATCCAGTATCTTTCAGAAAGAATCAGCCAAGCAGAAGTAATTTTCATTTTAGTAAGGATGCACTCAATGATACGGAAGAGCTACTCTAATGTGAAGTGAAGGAAAGGGAAAAAATATCAAATTTAATCGAGCAGAGAAATTCTCAACTATAAAAATTGTACCAAGTAGACCAAAGAGGACTACCTGAGAAGATCCGGTAAAAATTAACTGAGATTTTAACTACTACAGTCAGCCAAAAAGTATAAGCTGAAGAAAAGTTGCAAGAAGAGAAGTCGAAAAACTACTAGTTTAAAAAAATGTAGTCCATGACTAATATAGGTACGAAGAACTAAAATGGGAAGAAAAAAATATAACGCACCGCTTAGATGAACAAACCTCTAAAGAATAACAATTAAACACTGAAATTGCCTCTCTATAACAGCGAAATTCCACAATCTAGAAGGAATTAAAAGAGCAATAGGCCAGTTTTAAGTAAAGCAAATAAAAAAAAGAAGTGTTATAAAATAAGTATTTGCAGATGAAGGTGGCTATGGACCGCATGACTGATATCAAGGCAGTTCTTAATCGCTTCTTTGGAAATGAGGATCTCTTTGATGATAAAATGGATTTAAAAGAACAAAGAATTCAGAGAGTGGAACTGCCCGTCAGAGAAATCCAAGGACGTCTACCTTCACGTGAGAATAAGACACAGGCCAAACTAAAACCTTTGAATTATACAAATAAAAATGAAGACGATGATTTTTGGAGAGGAGATTTTAAGACCAAAGGTTGACTTGATTTTCATAATTCTAAGGGCATAAGTCTCATCTACTTTGTGGTATTCTCTATCAAATTGTCTTCCCCTTTTAAAATAGGAATGAGCAATAAGAGAAAGATTTTCAAGAGTACCACAAGGTATCTACTGGTCTTTCATAAACTTTTATAGTTTTTCAGAAGTACTTTCCATCCAGAGTTATAGTTGGTTCATTTTGAGGTAGGTAG
>Ga0194117_10005121_pt1 | contig 12108 bp, 15 predicted proteins | sample TA2MahsurfametaG_FD_160579 | JGI IMG/M metagenome (GOLD analysis project Ga0194117, IMG submission 160579) | Freshwater microbial communities from Lake Tanganyika, Tanzania - TA2015009 Mahale N1 surface | ecosystem: Environmental > Aquatic > Freshwater > Lake | place: Tanzania: Lake Tanganyika...
TCGAGGACCGCGGCATCAGGCACATCCGGGGCGCGCCGTTCCATCCTCAGACCCAGGGCAAGATCGAACGCTGGCACCAGACGTTGAAGAACCGCATCCTGCTCGAGAACTACTATCTGCCCGGCGATCTTGAGGCCCAGATCAATGCCTTCGTCGATCACTACAACCACCAGCGTTACCACGAGGCCATCGGCAATCTGACGCCCGCCGACGTCTACTTCGGCCGAGGCAACACCATCCTGTTGGAACGAGAAAGGATCAAACGACAGACCATCCAACGCAGACGCTTGAACCACCGAGCAATCGCCGCTTAACATCAATCAGCTGATGCGCTGGAGCCTCCCTTCTAAAGAGACCAGATCCGTAACAATTTATCTGACGACGGACACATCGATGTGATCGATGTGCTGTCCGATCTCTTCATCCTGCGCGGTGTGCCGGGCCACATCCGATCCGATAATGGCCCGGAGTTCGTTGCCAAGGCTGTGCAGGAATGGATCACAGCCGTTGGTGCCAAGACCGCCTACATTACGCCAGGCAGCCCCTGGGAGAACGGATACGTCGAGAGCTTCAACGCACGCCTGCGCGATGAATTGCTCGATGGCGAAATCTTCTACTCGCTGCGCGAGGCTCAGATCATCATCGAAAGCTGGCGGCGTCACTTCAACGCGATCAGGCCGCATGAATCGCTCGGCTACAAACCGCCTGCACCGGAAGTGTTCGTGCCTGCATTCGCCGCATGGCCGGCTGCGCTACGCCGATCGGCTTCGCCGGCCACGCTCCAACTAGCGCAACGGCCAACTCTGAACTAGCATTCCATCTGGACCACTCGATGGGGGCCGATCAGCCGCGACCTCGGTGTTCTCCTCGCTCTCCTGCAGGCTGCGCAGGACCAGCGAGATGTCGCCCATCTTCACCGCGAGCGTCACGAGTTCGGATTGCTTCGGCGTGAGCTCCAACGTCGCGGTCTTGGCGACATCCGGCTTGTCGCCCGGCGAGAAGTCGAGCTTCTGGTCCATCGCGATGACACGGGCGTTGCGCAGCACCGTCTCGGTGGCATTGGTCTGCCCGCTCTGGCCCGACAGCGTGTGGGTCAGCAGCACATCGACGCGATCGCCGGCGTAGATGAAGCCGGAGACCGCCGTCGTCGCCGTGATGGGCACAGAGACCGCCCGCATACCGGGATGGAGCACCGCCGCCATGAAGCCGCGCGTGCCCGGCAGGACCATACGGCCCTCGGTGATCGGCTCGCCGGCCGAGATCGGGCCGCGCGCGACGGAGCCCACGAAATCAGACAGGGGTCGCTTGCCTTCGACCACATAGGCCGGCGACAGGCTGCCTTGCGGCCAGGACTGCCACCGCATGTCGTCGGGTTTGACGATCTGGCCAGTGCGGATGGCCTTGCGCGCGACCAGCACCTGCAGTGTCGGCATCACCGGCAGGCCGTCGCGCTGCATGCCAGCCTGCGCCTGCATGGCCTGGCGTTCAGCCTGCAACCAGGCGCGCGCGAGAAACGAAGTCGCGCCCGCCACGATGATGGCGAGCAGCAAGAAGACGACGCGTTTGGAATTCATAGCCGGCGCCTCCCCTTACCCGAGCGCGAGCGGCGCCACGATCCACAGACCGCCGGCAGCGATCGCAGGACCGTAGGGCATGCCCACTTTCAGGCCAGGGCGGTTGTCGTTGGCGGCGTCGGCCGGCGCTTCCGCAATGTGCGGCCCAACCCGGAGTCCTGCCATGATGGCGAGACCCAGCGCGCCGCCAACCATGGCGGTAACCAGGAGCATGTCGGCGAGGAAAGCCGGTCCTGCAAACAGGCTCGCGGCGGCGAGCAGCTTCACATCGCCCCCGCCGAAAGCCCCGGCAGCAAACGCAAGCGTGCCCAGTGCGAACATCACGACGGCGCAACCGAGCGCCATGCCAATCTGCGCGAAGTCGAGGCGGCCCTGCATCCAGCCCGCTCCGGCCCAGATGATCCAAACCCCGACAATGGCGATGGAGAGCGCATTGGCGATGCGCATGGTGCGCAGGTCCTGCCAGGCCGCGGCCACCAGAAGCAGGGCGAAGACCGCGAGACCGACGCTCTGAAGCAGAGGCAGGAGCGACATTGAACACCCATCGACCCGCGGCGGAGATCCGCCGACCAGCTGCACCGTGCCGTCACCCGCGCTCGACCGGATTCCGCCCGCCTGTCCTGAACCCTTCGCAAACCATCGCGAAACAACGAGGATCGAAAGAATTTTCAGTCGGAAGGAATCGATGAATGAACGAGGCTCTAAGAACGTTACAAAAGGTATTTCCAGTAAAGATTCAAGTCAAGAGGCTAATAGCTTTGATTCAAATGGAGAATCAGGTTTAATCAACAGCCCAAAACGAAACGGGCGGCCCGTTGCCGGACCGCCCGTCAGGAAATCTGCAGCGAGCGCTGAGATTAGCTCATCGAGTTCGCGACGTTGCTCAGCACGCCGTTGACCTTATTGCCGACCGTGCGCATCGAGGTGATGGCCGCGACCGCGATCAGCGAAGCGATCAGCGTGTACTCGATCGCCGTGGCGCCCTGCTCGTTCTTCATGAGACGACGGAAGATGGACAGCATTGGAATCTCCAAAAAAAGAAAGTTCAAAACCGGACTTCGGTTGGCCGCCCACTCTGGGAAATGCGCGGGGCCGTTGCCCAATTGCGAAGCCGAAAAATGATGAGGATTGCTCCCCGAAAGTGCCCCAGCTCCACGGGCGTCCTTCACTTTGGGGAAGGTACTTAATGTCGAGTCTGAGGTCAATTGGAATTAGGCTAAATTGTGAAGTAAGTGCATTATCACGTTGAAAATAATTGTAAATCTGGAATCGCAACAAGCTGTTGTGAGCTGGGAGTCACGCCGACTCTAGGAATAGACAAAACTAGATTCAGTGCAGGGCCCGGCGTGCCGCCAAAACCCGCCCCAACACGGTCCAGAGGCACAGAATCGCCATGATTGAGGCCAGGATCGCGAACCCATCCGGCCATAGGCAGAAGATGACGAAAGCCAGGATCGTCTCGCTGCCCTCGATCAAACCCGCCGCATAGAAGAAGGACTTCGGCCCCCGCGCGCCGTCGTCGCGCTCGCCGCTTTCGGCCGCGAGCGCCGCCCGCGCGAGAAACGAGGTCGCCGTCGCCACGAACGTCGCCACCAGGATGGCCGCCCACAGCGCGTTTTCCGGCCGTGCCAGCGCGAACCCGACCGGCACCGCGGCGTAGAACAGCATGTCGCACACGATGTCGAGGTACCCGCCGAACGCCGTCGTCCCCTGGACGCGCGAGACCGCCCCGTCCAGCCCGTCGAGCGCGCGATTGGCGAGGATGGCGAGCAGAGCGAGGCTGTATTGTTCGTGCGCGAGCAGCGGAACGGCCAGCAGCCCAACCGCGAGTCCAACCAGCGTTACGGCGTTGGCCGGCACACCCCAGGCGGCAAGCGCCTCGCCCGCCCGGCGCAGCGGCGGATCGACCAATCGGCGGAAGAGCGGGTCGAGCATGGCGCGCCCGTCAGGGCGTCGCGCCGGGCTCGCCGGACCGCAATGGAACGACGCCTGGCGTGGCGCCCGCCTGGATCGCCGCCTCAGCGGCCATTCGCCGGTGCGACCGGAACGCGAACGGGATCAGCGCGACATAGACCACGCCCGCCAGCGATATCGCGACCCACGGCTTGGTGGCGATCAGACCCATCGCCAACGCCGCGCCGAGCAGCGCGGGCAACACCAAATGGCGCGGCACACGGCCCTTCTTGAACGAGAAGGTCGGCAGCCGGCTCACCATCAGCGCGCCGACGGCCACCAGCACCGCCCCCACCAACAGCGGATGGCGCGGCCACGGCGCCTCGATCTCGAAACTGACGATCAGCGGGACCAGCGCCAGCATCGCCCCGGCGGGCGCCGGCACGCCGGTGAAGAACGCGCCGGTCCAGGCCGGCGGCGGTGTGTCGGCCAGCAGCGCCGTGTTGAAGCGTGCGAGCCGGAGCGCCGCGCAAATCGGGAACATCAGCGTCACGACCCAGCCGAGCGGCCCGCCGTCCTTCAGGACCGCGAGATAGAGAACCAGCGCGGGCGCCACGCCAAAGCAGAAGAAGTCCGAAAGCGAATCGAGCTCGGCGCCGAACCGGCTGGTCACACCCAGCCGTCGCGCCACGCGTCCATCCAACGCATCGAATATCCCGGCGACGATGATGGCCACGACGGCCAGTCGCATCTCGTCCTGCAGCGCGAAGCGCAGCGCCGTCATACCCGAACAAAGCGCCGCCAGCGTCAGGATGTTCGGGATCAGGCGATTGATCGAGAACCCGCGCAGGCGCCGCCGACGTTCCTCGCGATCCAAAGTCGACCTCCACTCAGAATTCGACCGCGGCGCGCGGTTCGGCCCGCACCGGATCCAGCTCGGCCATCACCGTCTCGCCGCCGATCATGCGCTGACCCGGCGCCACCAGAAGCCGCGCCCCCGGCGGCAGATAGAGGTCGGCGCGGCTGCCGAAGCGAATCAGGCCGAAGCGTTCGCCCGTCGCCACGGTCTGGCCGGGCTTCACGCGGCATACGATGCGTCGCGCGACCCAGCCCGCGATCTGCACCATGCCCACCTGGCGACCATCGGCGCGGCGCAGCGTGATCGCCATGCGCTCGTTCTCCTCGCTCGCCTTGTCGGCGGCGGCGTTCAGGAACTTGCCCGGACGGTAGGCGACCGTCTCGACGGTCCCGGCGCAGGGCACTCGGTTGATATGTACGTCGAAGACGCTCAGGAACACCGAAACGCGCGTCAGCGGCTCGCTGCCCAGCCCCATCTCGGCGGGCGGCACCGCCGGCACGACCATCTGGACGAGCCCGTCAGCCGGCGAGATCAGCAACCCATCCTCCTGCGGCACCGCACGTGACGGATCGCGGAAGAAATAGATGCACCAGAGCGTCAGCAGGAAGAGCGGCCAGAACACCCAGGCTGCGCCGGTCAGCGCGCCGAGGAAGGTGACGCCGGCGAAGATCGCGATGAAGCGCCAGCCATCATTGGCGATCGGCACCAGGAAATTGGCGAGCATGCGGGAAACTCAGTTCGATTTGGGCAGGGTGAACACTTGCCCGGGGTATATCAGATTCGGATCGCGAATCTGCTCGCGATTGGCCTCGAACACCACGGTAAAGCGCCAGCCGTCGCCATAGTGGGCGCGAGCGATGTTCCAGAGATTGTCGCCTTGCACGACATGCAGGCGGCGCGCGGCGCCCGACGGACCGGGTGGCGTCGCCAAACGCTCGAACGCGAGTTCCATCCGCGCCACCGGCTTGCCGTCGGGACCGAGCCGGTCGAGCCGCAGCCTATGCTTGCCGATGCCTACCGGTCTTTCGGGTGCGATCCGCCAGCGCCCATCGGGCCCGGCCACGCCGCCGCCGGCATCGACATCATCGATATAGGCTCGCACCGACGCGCCGGCGACGGCCTGGCCTGAGATGGTGACGCGACCATCCTGATCGTAGTCCAGCGTCGAGAGCGTGAGGTCCTGAGCGCGCGGCACGCCCGCGGCCGATCCGGGCTGGATCAGGGTCGTCGGCCCGCGCGGCGGGTCGACCAGAACGATTGTGTCCTGGCGCGGGGCTCCCGCGGCGCCGGCTGCCGGCGGCGCAGGCACCACGGCGAGCACCGCCTGGTCCGACACCAGCGGCGCGCGGCCTTCGATATGTTGAACAACGCGCAGCTCGTGGCTGCCGGGCGCCAGCGGCGCGTCCCGCAGCAGGATCACCCACTCGCCGCGCGCATCGGCCTGCCCGGTGGCAATCTCGCGGCCGCCATTCAGGATCACAATGCGCGCCCCAGGCGCGGCACGCCCCGCCAGCACGGCGGTGCCGTCGCGATCGATGCGCGCGACGTCGAACGTTGGTTTGGCCGATATCGCATCCGTTGGGGCGGCACCCACGGGCGCGGACGAAGATGGCCCGCTCGCCGAGGGTGGTGCCGGTGCACTCGCCACCGCGGGCGCCGGTGCGCTGGCCGGTGGCGCCGCCACCGGCTCACCACTGGGGCGCGTCCCGATGTACGAGGCGACCGCTATAGCGGCGGCGCCTACGCCCAGCAGCAACATCACAATCCGCGACATCCCGTCCCTCGCTGCAGCAGCGCCTTCGGCGCCGCTTTGGCCATCGCCTCGCCCCGGTTCGGGATGATAGCATAGTGGCTCCGGCCGCCAACGAAGCGCCGGCAACCAGAGAACACGAGCACGTGACCGCCCCCTCCTCCCTCTGCGTCTATTGCGGGTCCCGCTTTGGCACCGATCCCGCCTATCGCTCGACCGCGGCCGCGTTCGGCGGGACGCTGGCCGCGCGTGGCATCGAGCTGGTCTATGGCGGCGGCGGCGTCGGGCTGATGGGGACTGTCGCCAACGCCGCGCTGGCCGCCGGCGGTCGGGTCATCGGCATCATCCCGCGCTTCCTGCTGGAGCGCGAGGCGGGGCACCCGAATCTCACCGAGACCGTGGTCGTCGAGACCATGCACGAACGCAAACTCCGGATGTTCGAGCGGGCCGACGCTTTCGTGATCCTGCCGGGCGGCATCGGCACGCTCGAGGAGCTGTTCGAGATCCTGTCCTGGCGCACCCTCGGACTGCACGACAAGCCGATCGTGGTGGTCGACACCAACGGCTATTGGCAGCCGCTGGCCGGGCTTCTCGATCGGGTGGTCGACCACAAGTTCGCCGACCCCGGCCACCTCGATCACCTCGCCTTCGTTTCGGCGCTGGACCAGGTGCTGCCGGCCATTGAGGCGATGCCCCGCGCCGCCGGCTTTTCCAAGACTCTCGACCGGATCTGACCGCCGGGACGGCGGCGGCGGCGCGGCGGCTTGCGGCCCCCCCGGCCGGTCCGCTAGAAACCGCGCGCTCAAGCGCACCAGCGCCCTGGCGGCTCCGCGAAAGGATCGAGAATGCCCAAGATCAAGGTGAAGAACCCGGTCGTCGAGATGGACGGCGACGAGATGACCCGCATCATCTGGAAGTTCATCAAGGACAAGCTGATCCTGCCCTACCTCGATGTCGACCTGAAGTACTACGATTTGGGCGTCGAGTTCCGCGACAAGACCAACGACCAGGTGACGATCGATTCGGCCAAGGCGACGCAGCAGCACGGCGTGGCCGTGAAGTGCGCGACCATCACGCCCGACGAGGCGCGGGTCGAGGAGTTCAAGCTCAAGGAGATGTGGAAGTCGCCCAACGGCACCATCCGCAACATCATCGGCGGCACCATCTTCCGCGAGCCGATCGTCTGCAAGAACGTGCCGCGCCTCGTGCCGGGCTGGACCAAGCCGATCGTGATAGGCCGTCACGCCTTCGGCGACCAGTACCGCGCCACCGACTTCGTGGTGCCGGGCAAGGGCAAGCTCACGATCAAGTTCGAGGGCGCCGACGGAAAGGTGATCGAGCACAACGTGTTCGACTTCCCCGGCGGCGGCGTGGCGCTCGCCATGTACAACCTCGACGACTCGATCATGGGTTTCGCGCGCAGCTCGTTCAACTACGGCCTGATGCGCGGCTGGCCGGTCTACATGTCGACCAAGAACACGATCCTCAAGCGCTACGATGGCCGCTTCAAGGACCTCTTCCAGAAGGTCTTCGAAGAAGAATTCGCCGACAAGTTCAAGGCCAAGGGCATCGTCTACGAGCACCGGCTGATCGACGACATGGTCGCCTCGGCCCTGAAGTGGGACGGCGCCTTCGTGTGGGCGTGCAAGAACTACGACGGCGACGTGCAGTCCGACACGGTGGCCCAGGGCTTCGGCTCGCTCGGTCTCATGACCTCGGTGCTGATGACGCCCGACGGCAAGACCATCGAGGCCGAGGCCGCGCACGGCACGGTGACGCGCCACTACCGCGAGCACCAGAACGGCCGCCCGACCTCGACCAACCCGATCGCCTCGATCTTCGCCTGGACGCAGGGCCTCAAGTACCGCGGCCAGTTCGACGGCACGCCCGACGTCGTGAAGTTCGCCGACGCGCTCGAGAAGGTCTGCGTCGAGACGGTCGAGAGCGGCAAGATGACCAAGGATCTCGCGATCCTGATCCGGGCCGACCATCCGTTCCAGACCACCGAGCAGTTCCTCGAGACGCTGGACGGCAACCTCAAGGCCAAGATGGCCAAGTGGTAATCGCGTGATCGTCGGCGGCGCGGACGGCTGCAAGGGCGGCTGGGCCGTCTGCCGCCGCACCGCCGACGGTGCGCTCCAGCTCGATTTCGTGAAGACCCTCGCAGATGCCTGCGAGGGTCTTTCCGTTCTGGCGGTCGACATGCCGATCGGACTGCTCGACCGCCCGCAGCCCGGCGGGCGCGACTGCGAACGCGCCGCTCGCGCCTTGCTGAAGGGCAAGGCAAGCTCGGTCTTCTCCTCGCCGTGCCGGCCCGCGCTGCAGGCCGCGACCTATCGCGAGGCCAACGCGATCAGCAAACGCCTCGGTGGCGGCCTCAGCGCCCAGGCCTTCGGACTTGCCGGCAAGCTGCGCGAGGTCGACGACCTGCTGCGCACCCACCGCGCGCCGCGCCGGATCGTGCGCGAGGCGCATCCCGAACTCGCGTTTGCGCGCATGAATGGCGGAGCGCCGGTCCTTGCCTCCAAGAAGACGCCGGGGGGCGCACGCCTGCGCCGGCGGCTGCTCGCGGCGCATGGCTTCACCCCGCCGCCAGTGGGCGCGCTGCCGCTCGACGACGCGCTCGACGCGGTCGCGGTCTGTCGCACCGCCTGGCTGATCGCGCAGGGAGAGGCCACGCGCCTTGGCCCTGCGGCCGCGCGCGACAGCCATGGCCTGCCGATGCATATCTGGTTCTGACGGATCGCCTGTCTCTCGTCCGTCGCCGCACTCGCGACGGTGCCGGTGACTGGCCCGACGCCGTTTCAGTCGTAGGACAGGATCGTCGCTGCCACGTCGGCGATCAGCGTCTCGCGCTCGGCCGACATCGCGACCTGCACCGGCCCGCCGCGCAGATCGCAGACCGTCATGCCGCGCGTGTGCGTGCCCGCGAGCTCGACCGCGACCGCGGCATCGCGATAGCCAAGCATTCCATCGCGCACATGCGGGATCACGGCGCAGACATCGTGCATGGCGGCGAGCGGCTCGCTGCCGAGCGCGCGCCGGCGCTCCAGATAGAAGGCGAGAAATCCCGCCGCCGTGGCCGCCACGCGACGGCCCGAGGCCGCGAGCGCGGCGATCCCGGCACGGTCAAAGCCGGTCTGGCGGGTGACGTTCAGCCCGACCATGCGGATGCGCGCCTCGCTCGCGAACAGCACGGCGGCGGCCTCGGGATCGGCGTAGATGTTGAACTCGGCCGCCGGGGTGGCGTTGCCGCGGTCGGTCGAGCCGCCCATGACGCTGAACTCGCGCACCCAGCTTGCGAGCCGCGGCTCGCGCCGCAGCGCCAGCGCGACATTGGTCTGCGGGCCCAGCACCGCCACCACCAGCTCGTCGCGATGGGCGCGCGCCGTCTCGATCAGCAGCTCGACGGCATGCGTGCCGACCACGTCGCGGCGCGGCGCGGGCAGATCGGCGCCGTCGATCCCGGTCGCGCCATGGACATTGCCGGCGTGGATCGCGGCCTGCACAAGCGGCCGCTCGGCACCGCGGGCCACCGGCACATCGATGCCGGCCAGCTCGCAGATCGCGAGCGCATTGCGCGTGGTGTGCTCGATCGTCTGGTTGCCCGCGACCGTGGTCAGGCCGATAAGCTCGCAATGCCGGGCGGCGTAGAGGATCGCCACGGCATCGTCATGCCCCGGATCGCAATCGATCAGGAGCTTCGGCCGGCTCATCCCTCGCGCATCTTGCGCGCCTTGACCGCCGCGGGCCGTCCCCAGCAGCGATCCATCCACGCCTTGGCGTTGGCGTAGGCGCCGAGGCCATCGAACCACAGCAGGCGGTAGAGCACCGCGGCGACGTTGAGATCGGCGACGGTAAAGCGATCAGCGGCGAGCCACGACTTGCCCGCAAGAGCGCCATCCAGCACGCCGAGCTGCGGCGCCATCGCCTCTGCCGCGGCCGCGATCGCCTTGGGATCGCGCGGCTCCGGCGCCATGAACTTCGCATAGCCAAAGGCCTGCGACTTCGGCTCCATCTCCGTCCCGGCCCAGAGCGTCCACTGGTAGCAGCGGCCGGCCTCGGCGGCGTTCGCCCACTTGAGCGGGCCGCCGGTCTTCTCGGCGAGATAGAGATTGATCGCGAGCGACTCGAACAACACCGTGCCGCCATCGTCCAGCGTCGGCACCTTGCGGTTCGGGTTCAGCGCATGCAGCGACGGATCGACCACCTTCATGTTCTGGAAGCCGACCTTCACGTGCTCGTACGGCACGCCAAGTTCCTCCAGCATCCAGAGGTTCCGGAACGCGCGCGACTGGGCGATGCCATAGAGCTTCATCGTCATCCCCTCAGATCATGCCCAGCGCGTGCTTGTAGGTGTCGAGCAGCGCCTCGGCCTCGGCGCGGTCGGCGGCGTTCTCGCGCCGCAGCGTCACGACCTTGCGCATGGTCTTGACGTCGTAGCCCACGCCCTTGGCCTCGCTATAGACATCACGAATGTCGCCGCCGATCGCCTTGCGCTCCTCCTCCAGCTTCTCGATGCGCTCGACGAAGCTCTTGAGGCGGTCGGCCGAAATCGGCCCGGCCTTGGTCTTTTTCGAAACGGCGCTGCCGTCGGGCATGACGAAACTCCTGGTCGGTCTGGGCCGCGACCATAGGAGCCTCCCCGCCCCCGTCTCAACGCCGCCGCGTCGCTGAATGACGGGGATAACGGGGACGACACGCTGCACAAACGACAGGGCGCCGGGCGCGCGCCGTCGCCGCGCGAACCGTCGCGGTGTCAGCCGTGCTTGTGCTGCGCGTCGAACGCCTTCTTCTGGTCGGCCGAGGCGTCTTTCTGGTGTTTCGTCTTCCACTCGTCGTAAGGCATGCCGTAGACGATCTCGCGCGCCTGAGGGTCCGCGATCTGGATCCCGCGCGCGCCGGCCTCCTCGCGGTACCAGCGGCTGAGGCAGTTGCGGCAGAAGCCCGCGAGATTCATCAGGTCGATGTTCTGCACATCGGTGCGCTCGCGCAGATGGCCGACCAGGCGGCGGAAGGCGGCGGCCTCGAGTTCGGTGCGGGTCTTGTCGTCCATGGCAACCTCCGTGAAGTCGCCAGTATAGACCGACAGGGCCACCGGCAGCGAGACGCCGGCGACCGCTCAGGTCAACGCGGCGGCCAGGGCCTCACGCAAGGGCCCGACGATCCGGCGCGCGAAGGCGCCCGCCTTCTCCGGCGTGTCCACCATGTCGTAGCGGATTTCGAGCGAGCAGAACGGCAGTCCGCGCGGCTGGGCGTGGGCACGGAAGCTGTACTCGTAGCTCGCGCGCGCCGAATAGGGTTCGTTGTCGCCCACGCAGAGCGCGGGATCGCGCCGCAATGCGGCCATCAGCGGCACCGGCAGGCGCGGGTCGTCGTCCCACAGGATGCCGATGTGCCAGGGACGGTGAAACCCGTTCATCACCGGCGTGCAGCTATGCACCACGACGAACCCGAACCGCTCGTGACGCGCCGCGACCCGATCGAGCTGCCGCTCGACTTCATTGTGATAGGGCCAGAAGCAGGCCGACGCCCGCGCGTCGGCGTCCGCGGCCGCAAGCGCGCGATTGGCCGGCACCACCGTGCCGTCGCTGGTTTCCGGGATCGACCCCTCGCCGCTCGGCCAGCGATTGCAGTCGATCACCAGCCGCGAATAGCCCGATGCGACCAGCGGCGCGTCGATCAGCCCCGCCAGCGCCTGGGCCGTATCGAGCGCGCCGATGTCCCAGCCGATATGACGGTCGAGATCGGCCGAAGCGATCCCGAGATCGCCGAGCGACGCCGGCACCGCCCTGGAGGCGTGGTCGCAGCACAGCAGCAACGGCGCGGCGCCGGACTCATTGTGTGTGAAGAACGCCGGCGGATCGCCGGGACGGAGCAGCGGGGCCATCGCATTCCCATAGCACGGCTGATCGGCCCCCATCGAGTGGTCCAGATGGAATGCTAGTTCAGAGTTGGCCGTTGCGCTAGTTGGAGCGTGGCCGGCGAAGCCGATCGGCGTAGCGCAGCCGGCCATGCGGCGAATGCAGGCA
>Ga0194117_10005122_pt1 | contig 12108 bp, 9 predicted proteins | sample TA2MahsurfametaG_FD_160579 | JGI IMG/M metagenome (GOLD analysis project Ga0194117, IMG submission 160579) | Freshwater microbial communities from Lake Tanganyika, Tanzania - TA2015009 Mahale N1 surface | ecosystem: Environmental > Aquatic > Freshwater > Lake | place: Tanzania: Lake Tanganyika...
TGGGCTTTCCGAACTATTGCGTGAGGACGACTTAATCATTCCGTGCTCCTCTGGAGGAGCGAACTCAACAGCACTCCAGACCATTCAGCAGAAGTTTGGGCAAGTGGTTATCACTGACAAAGGCTTGGCCAGCATGGGATATGGACTTGCAGGGGCAATTGGAGCGGCACTGGCGAATAAAGGGAGAAGGACGGTATTGATCGAAGGCGACGGTGGATTTGCGCAGAACTTACAGGAATTAGCAACCATCAGGGTCAACTCCCTGCCAGTTAAAACATTCATCTTTGCAAATGAGGGATACGCGTCAATACGGACTACTCAAAAGAATTACTTTGGCGGCTCTTACCTCGGGTGTGACACGTCAACTGGGCTTGGTTTTCCCGACTGGCAACAACTTTTCGAAAGCTATGAAATTCAAACTATGGAACTAGTCACCGATTGGGCAAGTAGCAATAGGTTTCAAGAGTCGTTTAAGTCAGAGGAACCGATGGCCTATGTCGTACCGATTGATCCTCTTCAAACATATTGGCCGAAGATATCGAGTCGTGTCGTTGAGAATGGCGGAATGGAGTCTGCTCCATTGCACCAAATGTCACCCGACCTCGATCTTGGGCTCCTAACAAAAGTAACCAAGTATCTATGAAGAAAAAACTATCAATAGCAATTCCAGCGTGGAACGAAGAGGAAAACATTCCTGAGTTGCTTAGAAGAATCGCAGTGATGCACAGCACAATCGCAGATAGCTACGATCTTGAAGTAGTTGTCTGTGAGAATGGTTCAACTGATGGAACCTATGCTGTTTTGAAGAAAAGTCAGAACCAATATCTCTGGCTGCGGATCATCAGACTTTCGAGAAATTTTCATATGGAAGGAGGAATGTTGGCAGCTCTGTCAAAAGTTTCGGGCGATTGCTGCGTGATCATGAGTGCTGACCTGCAGGATCCTCCCGAATTAATTCCTGAGATGGTGGAGAAGTGGGCACTTGGAATTGACCATGTATACGCAGTCATTACATATCGTCATGGTGAATCATGGTGGAGAAGGCAAGCGGCTGAATGCTTCTACTGGGTAATTGACAAGATCAGTGACACCCCTGTTCCTCGAAACGCCAGCGATTTTCGACTTGTTGACCGGCAACTGTACGTGGCGTTCAATAACCTTCCTGAAAAGGATCGAATGGTTAGGGCAGTCTGGGGTTGGTTAGGCTTTTCTAGTGAAGCATTACATTACGAACGCGCACCGAGACTTAGAGGGAAATCGTCCTTTAAACCATTCGTGACCGCAGGATTTGCTTTGCGAGGATTGCTCGCAAGTTCCAGAACACCTTTAAAACTGATTCCAGTTGTCGGGGTCCTACTGGCAGTCGCCTCATTTATTGGGCTAATCGTGAACATCTTCAGGGCCGTAGTAATTGGAGTTCCATTTGCAGGGTTTGGAACCATTACCTGCATGATTCTTTTGTTGTTTGGAATTTTGTTTCTTTTCCTCAGCATCTTGGCAGAGTACATTGGCATGATTTTTGTTGAAACCAGATCAAGACCCACGTATGTCGTGAGACACGACCGCAATGACGCCTCATGAAGTAACCGATAATGGCCGAGTCAATGAGGACTTGCGCGAGATTTATGAATCGAGCAATGAACAACTGAGAGCATTGAACGATGCAGACGTCCTCATCTTTGGCGCTACAGGCTTTGTGGGGACATGGTTAAGCATAACGCTTGCACAGTCAATGTCGATGAGTAATTCTAAAGGTCGCTTGTTCCTGCTGTCACGCGGTGGCAAGTTTTATGAATACCCAAATGTCAGAGTCAACATCAATAATTCTAGGGTAAAACACATCCAAGTTGATGTCACGCAATTTGCGATTGAAAAACTTCCTCGTGTTGACTTTGTTATAAATGCTGCGACGCCTGCCCGAGCATCTCTAAATGCAATTCATCCAAAACAAATGATTGATGTCATCACGCAGGGTCAGAGAAACATCTTGGAGTTCTGTATTCGCAACGAAGTTAAGAAATGCCTGTTTCTTAGTAGTGGAGCAATCTATGGTCAGCAATACAACTCCAACAAAAAGGTATCTGAAGATGATTTGATTTCGCCATCTACCCTTGTTGCGTCAAATGCTTACGCTGAAGCGAAGAGAATGGCTGAGATCGAGTCAGCGATTGCGGTTGCGATGTCCGGTGTTGGATGCTCGATTGCCCGATTGTTTGCGTTTCTAGCACCGTTTCTCCCACTCAATGAGCACTTTGCTGCCGGCAATTTCATCGAAACCGCTCTGAACTCTCAACAAGTAAATATCCGGACCGAAGGAAAATCAATTCGTTCGTATCAATACGCCACGGATATGGTTCACTGGCTACTCAAAATTTTGCTTGATGGTGAACCTGGGCGAGCGTACAACGTTGGATCGTCAGAAGAAATTTCGATACGTCACCTCGCACAGCGTATAGCGCTGTTAGCTGGAGATTTGCCCGTTATCTCAGAAGAACTTCAAGAATCTCCTACGTGGTACGTACCAGATGTTTCCCGCGCCTTTCACGAACTTGGGCTATACAACCAGGTCTCACTAGATGAGGCGATCGTTCGGACCATGCGTGCAGCAAGAGGCGGTTGAGCACAGAGAACTTTGACGGGACTAGAGTAAGGCAATGGTTGGCTCTCTCTACTCTGACTACGAAGCAAGAAAACCCCACAAGAGATTAGAATTCTTAATTTACGCTTGGCATGATCGACTTCTGTGGTGGGCATCAAATGCTGCTTCAATTAGTCCCAATTCAAGAATTCTTGAGATTGGACCAGGCCACGGCTTCTTTGCACGACAATGTATAAAGAAGGGCTACCGCTATCAAGCTATAGACACGAGTCCCGCAGTAGTAGAAACCTTGCGAGCAGACGGGATCATGGTTGAGCTGACAGATCTTGAGAAGTGGTCAAATTCAGAGAAATATGACGTAGTGTGGTTGTCCCATGTTCTCGAACACATGCAGAACTGGGCCATGGCGCGCGACCTGATTTTATCGGTGACACAAAAACTTACACAAGATGGAATCGTCGTAGTAGTCAGCCCGGATATTCTCAGCTGGAAGCAACACTTTTGGGATGTGGATTGGTCACACGGATATCAGACATCCATTCGATCGTGTGTGCAATTACTGAATGATGTCGGATTTAGCGTCGAAGTTGCGACACATCATCGGGGTGCATACACCGGATTCATCCCGCGGACTTTACTTGCAGCTTCATCTCTTCTCCCTCACACCCTCCTTGACAGAGTTGTTACTCCAAAGCGTGCAGCGAAAGGTGACGGATTTTTTTACACTTGGAAGGTCTTATTTGCCTGGCGACAAATTTTGATCATTGGTAGGAATAGTCCGCAGAAATGAAGATACAGAACTCACGATGGAACAAGACGTCAAACATAGTCTCAGGACTTGTCGCCTCGCTTTCGTGCTTCATCGCAAGTGATGCACTAAACAGCAGTCTGAAACGAAAACCCAGCGAAGACAAAAGTATCAATCTAAAATCTGACGTCAAATCCATATGAGAGATTACTGTAGTGCTACAACGTGAAAGATGAGTTAAGTACTATCGAAAACGTGCTGACTTCGTGTGAACTCTGCAATGGTCAAGTCAAGTTCAAATCCTATGCATTTGTCGCCCCTTGGATTGCAGACTCAAGAATCCGCATGACTTCTCGACTGATGACGTGCGCTGAATGTGACTTCGACTTCTTCTCAAGGACTTTCAGCGAATCTGAGCTAACAAGAATGTACAGCGACTACCGCAGTCCTGCGTATCAGCGAATGAGACAAAGATACGAGCCTTGGTACACGATGCGTAGAAATCTGGAGATTGGTCAAGATGGTGTTGTCGTAGATGAACGCCGAACACGACTTGAAATGTTCCTACATAATCAACTAGGTACAGACAAAGTTGGTTCAATCAAAAGTGTCTTAGATATCGGTGGCGATGAGGGTCAATTCATTCCGAAGCTTCCGCAGTTAGAGACGATGGTTGTTCTAGAGGTCTCTCAAGCACCGGTTCGTCAAGGAATTCAGCGCATTGCATCACTGAGTGAAGCTCAAGGTAAAGGTTTTGATCTCGTCATGATTTGCCACACGCTCGAGCACGTTCAGAACCCCCTTCAATTTATGCGTGATATCTTGGCAGATCTCGATGATTGGAATTATCTGTACGTCGAGGTTCCGATTGATGGCTATGAGATGCGGGGCCGCTGGTTTAACTCTCGGGGTCAGAGACTGCTTCGTGACTTGATAATACGTGTGCCGGTACTAGGTATTATTGTCGACTTGTACGTACAAATTGTACGAAGACTCGGAATTCGCTTGATGTTTCCAGCGGTAGTGAAGCAAAGTGAACATGTAAACTATTTCTCTAGGGTCGCAGTTGAGCAACTTGCGACTCAACTTAATCTTCGTGTGTTCGGTGCTTTCTTGAATGCAACTAGCGAATCAATCAGCGCTCCATTCAATAAGAGTCTGGGCGCAATATTGATACGTAAATGAGGAGTTGTCATGATTCTTGGGCCATTGACAATCTGCAGGCTTGAGTTATCTACAATCCGATTTACTTCGGCTCGTCCGTCTACTGGCCTATCTCACTTCTAAACTGAGTTTTGCGCTCCTCTGCGCACTCACGTCTGATCAGTCCAGTGAGCGAAACCAAGAGCAGCAACAACATCAAAGGAACATTGATGTAGTTAAACAATTGGGCGTTTGGTTTACCAAGACTTATTCCTTTGCTTTTCGACTGTTGAAGCATAAAAGGAACTGCAAGAAAATATGAGAGCGTATAACCGTAAGTGACTGGCACAAACAAAACAAGCACTACTGAAGTTATACAGACGGTAAGGCTTAGAGATTTGTGCCCCCGGAGGACAATCACCGCAGAACAAACCCCAATTATCAACATGCTGACGAAGTTGTAGTGGCTCAACAGAACACTAGAAAGATCCGAAATGGCAGATACACGGTGGTCAACGAGGAGTGTGAGGAAGCCATGGAGTGAGTGATTGAGATGTATCTGTCCGGGTCCAGCCACTGATGAGAGGCCAAATATGTTGCTGTAGAACTGTTTCCAATCAGCTATCAGGTTGTCACCAATGAAAACCATGGCAACCAGTGATACACCAGTGAACGTACACAGTCCGATAAGAAGTGCTTTGAACGAACCGCGCTTTAGGAGTAGTACGAGTAGAAAGAGTGGATAGATTTTGATTGCTGCTGCAAGTCCTATCCAGACCGCAGCGTGAGTTCTCTTGTGTTTCTCGAGAGCTTGAAACGCCACCAACGTGCATCCAACTGCAAGAAGCACATTGTTCCCTCTGTCTAATGCAAATAGGAATGGATACGTAAGAACATACCCAAGAGTTAATGCGGTGGCAGACCAGGTGATTGAGGTATTGCATTCTCGTTGATATGCAGGAACTAGGACGGCAAGTGAGCAGACAGCGATGAATGTCAGCAGCGCGAGCGGGTAAGGGACCCATGTGAGTGGCCTTAATAGTAAATGAGCAAAAGGTGGATATGAGCTACTACCAAGGTCCTCAACGTTTCGGTACGGTGACGTATTGGCACTTCGGAGGAGTGTTGACCAGAAGTCCCCAAAAAAATGCACTCCAACATTGAAGCGAGATGGATCATATTTCTCTGGATTTACAAAAGAACCTGGAAAGTCGGCACCCGGGTGAAACTGACTATCAAAGGTCATCTTCTGTAAATAGAAGGAATAGACATAGGTCGCCACGTAACTGACAAGAAAAGCGATCGCAGAGGTCGCGACGTAGATTTCAAATGGCTTTGAACGGGCTCGAGGCGGCCGCATTTCTGATGTGTCACTCATCTGCCACGACCCTATTACGGCTAGGGAGTCAGCTCTGAGATGCGATACGTAGTTGGTGACGGCCTGAACACAACGTATGAGCCTCCGTTTGTACGGGCTTCAGAGATCACTCCCCAAGGGTTCAGTTGGGCTAAGCGCTCTGGGTTGTCAGTCACGATGGAAACACCGCGAAAGAAGTCCCGTTCAATCAACAATTTAATGCTGTCTTCAGGAACACCATTGCCAAGAATGGTCTGGCGGAAGATCTCATTGTTTGGACCGTCCACGCCAGCGAGGCTTGAGCCCCAGCGCGTGCAGTTGTACGACCCAGCCCACTTGCCAGTTGCTTCGAAATCACCAACGAACATGCACACAACGGCCCGTGGGCCTTTGGAGGCCGCCTCTTGAATGAGAGGAAGAATACCTGCGATGGCATTTTGACCCCGTTCGCCCTCTGATGGGTTTCGCGGCCAGACATTGTTGAGGTCGTTCGAAAGTGATGTAACGCCCAAGCTTGTAATCGAGGCAAGTGCCAATGCCGGCAACCAAGCTGTCCCAGCACCAGAGTGTCGTAGCACCGCAGTTGCGACCAGACCAAGAAGTAACGGAAAGAGCATGTACATGACGATGAATGTCAGCTTGGTCGTGCCGTAGTGAGCAGGTCCTCCGGTTCTCAGAAGGTCATTGAACCAAACAAGAGCGAGCCATCCAGACGCAATTGAAGTAGCAACGATGAGGTGAATGATTTCCTGACGGGGAAGGAAATACCACGCGACTAGCGACGCCGTGAGTGCGAGCAGGACAAAGAAGGTCACAAGGGTTTGGGAGCCAATCCAAATAGACCCTTGTAGACGATCGACATCCGGGTAACGACGCAGAATCTGCTGCAGGTGCAACACAATATTCAGCAGTGAGAGCGCGAGTGCTGCGAGGTGAAGATACGGCAGTCGCAAGGTAGAACCGCGCTGGCGGACGAGTCGCACGATTTCCCAAATGACTCCGACTCCAACTATTGGAATAATCGGAAACCACGAAAGCCCGGTGAAGACTGCCGTTAGCGCAATCCATGCGGGCCGCCGCGTCGCATCAACCCGTATCAGAACGATGACGAGAGATTGGGCTCCGACTAGGGCAGCAAGTGTGCTCAGGTAACCAAATCGTGCAAGCAGGAGACCTCCGAGAAGTGCTCCAACTGCGGCAGGAACACTGAGGAGAAAAGCAACGATGAAACTATCCGTAGTTACGAATCGCTTGCAGAGAGAACAGACAATCGCGCATGTCAAGTACACACTTGCGACGATGAACAGCGCCTCCATAATGAGAATGCCAGCTGCCATTTGTGACGCATCGGACAATAAAGGCGACAGAAGTGAGGATCCCGGTACAAAGTCACCAACCTGTCTGAAGACCCACATGAGACTCGGAAGTGTGTGACCAAGGTTCTCAACGTCGCGAACTCCGATTGAACCGCTTGTACCGGCGCGTCCAAGCATGTTTAACCAGGCGGCATTGTCTTCAGACGCATGTGCGAGTACCCACCATCGTGCTCCGATGTCTTTAAGGTCCAAAATGCGTTGGCCAAGAAGGAGTAGTGCACCACCGGCAAAAAGAACTGGAATGTAGGCGGTACGTGATGGTGAGTGCGTTGGAATTGTGTGAGCTTTGCCCTTGATGACCCATACGCCTGCAAGTACGCCAACCGTTACGGAAGCTGCGATGACTAGAGGTCCAGCGGTCGAATTGAAGATCGTGGTGATCGTCGATACAACGAGGATGGATGTACATAGCCCAGCCCCGAAGGCCAAAGTTGCATGTTCTAAGGGGTGACCACTCAAAGAAAAGAGTGATGGAATGGCAACGATGAGAGCGCCCTCAAGGCCATCTGCTTGTACAAACCAGCGAAGCACCATGCCAATAAGAAATCCGACTAAGAGTCTCATGATGACAGGTGATTGCACTCGCAAGTTCACGTCGAAAGACTAGTCACGGGGTGACTGTGCAATTGCTTCCCTGATGACCTCAGAAAAAGACTCAAGGTTGGTGTTCCACGAGCACCGTTTTTCTGCACTCTGCCGCGAAAGAATCGCCAGTTGACTCCGGGCGGAATCGTCGTTGATGAGAGACATCACGGCCGACACAAAGGTGTCATCAAGAGGGCGGTAGAGGACACCTTCTCCCTCGGGAATCATTGAACGCAGCCCGTCAACTGGTGTTGCCACTGCGGGAATGCCACAGCACAGATATTGGAGCACCTTGCTGGGAAGAGCGCAGTTAGTAACCAGAGAGGGCGGAAAGGTGTTGATGGCAACATCGGCGAGAAGCATGTGTTCTGCCAATAATGCGTAATCAATGAACCCGGTGAAGATGACTTGTTGTGTAACGCCAAGCCTATGTGCGAGGTCCTTGAGTGTTTTTTCGAACTCGCCTCCACCGAGGAGGAGAACCTTTACGTGGGGATTGGCCCGCAAGGTTGGTGCGAAAAGCTCCAAGAAGTTATCCAGCCCTGCAAAGCGGTACAGCGTTCCCATGAACATGACGACACGATCGCGTGGTGAGAGTCCGAGTGATAATGCAAGGGGCACGTTCCTCGGTGCGGGTTTTAAGGCGTGAAGATCCATGCCGGGGTAGTTCACTCGTACGGCGTTCGGTGGTGCTCCACTTTCTACGCAATAGTTCGCTAGTGCAGCGTTGTTTGCAGATACAAGGGTTGCATTGCGATAGATGAACTTTTCAGCTCGATGGATAAGCGGTTGAAATATTGTCTTACGAAGTTCGTGGGAGACATCAAGGGCGCGAAATATCACTGGAATGTTGCGCTTCCGTGCTAGACGAATGGTCTGCCAACCGTTCGTCGGAACCCCGTAGAGCACTATTGCGTCAGGTCTCTTTTCTGCAATTGTTTTTCGGAGTAACGGTAAGAAGGTGATGCTTGCGAGAAGGCGGTCAAGCGGCGGTGGCATTACTCGCCCCGGCGTTCTTACTTCAATTGAGCTATCAGCATAGGCACGTCGGGCAGAACGAACAACTGAAGATCGAAAATCAAGTAGACGTCGAAATCCTCGCGGCTTTTTGCCTTCTGGAAAATCAATCAGCGTGACTTCGTGTCCTTCAATTGACAAAAGCTCGGGAAGTTCGTGAATCTCGTAAACGACCTTACTCCACCAATTGATTTCATGGATGAAGACAAGTCGCACGACTATTTAACGAAGTAGTTCATCGCTGTGGTCAATTGCGTCTTCAAGCATCAACTTGTTCGACGACAGAAGTTTTACGGTATCGGCTTCAGTCATGACAAATCGATCTGAGCTGAATTCACCGACGAGTGCAGGTGGTTCACCAGCGCTCTCGTCAATTTCAGTCAGCATTGGTCTAATCGCGTAGTAGTCGCCACGTATGACGGTACGTGTTGCTTCTTCCTCGGAAATGAGAGATTCATGAACTTTCTCCCCGGGCCGAATCCCTGTGATTTTTGTTTCGATGTCCCTATTCCCGATGAGAATTTTCGCGATGTCCGTCACTTTGGCTGCCGGTACTCGGGGGATAAAGATTTCGCCTCGTTTCGCGTACGCAACGGCATTGAGAATTGTGTCTACAGCTTGTTCGAGACTGAGAAGAAAGCGTGTCATGTCAGAGGTGGTGATCGTGACAGGTCCACCAGATCGAATCTGATCGTGGAAGAGTGGGATTACTGAACCTCGAGATGCTAGTACGTTTCCGTACCGCGCACCAATAAAGCGTGTATTCGGACAGTACAAGTTGGCGCTAATGAAGACTCGTTCTTGAATTGCCTTGGTCATACCCATGACGTTGACGGGTTTACAGGCCTTGTCCGTGGAAATGCCTACAACCGTTTCAACTGGAAGCTGTAAATCCCGAATCGCTTGAACAATATTCTGAGGACCTTCAATGTTGGTCCGTACGGCTTCCATTGGAAAGTACTCACACGAAGGAACCTGTTTAAGGGCCGCAGCATTAAAGATGATGTCGGCTTGCCTACAGACCGACGCCACGCTGTGAAAGTCACGGATGTCTCCGATGACAAACTCAAGAGTCCTCTCAAAGTTCTGAAAGATGATTTCGTCAGTCGCAACACGTCTCTGTAAGTAGTCCATCCGCATGTAATGCTGCTTTGCTTCATCACGGCTGAACACGATGACTTTCTCTGGGGTGCCTGCCACACCAGAGAGAATCCTCTTAGTGAGGGTTTTCCCCAGGGAACCGGTTCCCCCAGTAATAAGGATTCGCTTGCCTTCAAACAGTTGATTCATTGAGCTACGCCCGTCGCATAATTGCCAGTAAGTGACTTCAAAGAGCCTACTATCTGGCGCGTTTCCGCTGATTGAGCGTCCCTCGGGGCCACGATTGGTCATCGGTAGTCTGACAACTATGCACGTGACGAGCGCGAGATGCCGAGGGTGATGGCGTCATGAACGTCGTCGTCACGGGTGCGGCCGGCTTTCTCGGTTGGCATATCAGGTGTGCACTTTTAGCCGAAGGGCATCACATTGAGGCAATCGACCGAGACCGTTTCTGGAGCGAGGATTTCGAAGCGGCAGTCAGGAACGCCGATGCGATAGTTCACTGTGCTGGGGTTAATCGTGGCAGCGATGACTTGGTTCGCAATGGAAACTTAGAACTAGCGGAGCACCTCGCACAGACATACACGGCTCAAGATTCAAACGCCCGCATCATTTACCTGAATTCAACCCATATTGACCGTCAGACGGTTTATGGAGATGCAAAAGCAGAGGCCGCTACCGCACTTGCCAACGTTGCAGCGGAACGTTTTGTTGATCTCGTGCTCCCCAACGTTTACGGTGAAGGTGGTCGGCCTTTCTACAACTCTGTCGTCTCAACATTTTGCCATCAGATTGCAAATAATCTTGATGTCACAATTAATGATGATGCTGCTCTCGAAGTAGTTCACGCTCAGGATGTCGCCGATGAAGTTCTCAAACACCTGAATTCACCAACAACAGGTCAGCTGCGCCTTGCAGGTGTCAAGACATCGGTGGTGGAGCTTGCAAACTCGCTTAAGACCATTCATGAAGTCTACGGTCGCAACATTCTCCCAAAGACAGATGATCTGTTTGCGCGCTCTCTTTTTAACACGCTTCGAAGCTATGGAATTCCTGAGATGATTGTGCATACCCTTGATCCACGAAGAGATGACAGAGGGCACCTAATTGAGTTGGTAAAGACGGGTTCGGGTGGACAGCTCTTTGTGTCTTGGACAAAACCGACCATCACTCGTGGCAATCATTTTCATCGTCGGAAGATTGAGCGCTTTGTTGTGATGGAGGGGAAAGCACGAATTCGTATGCGCAAACTCTTCTTTAGCGACGTCATCTCTATTGATGTAGACGGTGATTCACCGGTCTCAGTTGATATTCCCACGCTCTACACGCATGAAATTACGAACACTGGCGATGCGTTGCTACTAACTGCGTTCTGGACGGATGAAATCTTTGATCCCTCAAAACCTGAGACATATGCCGAGGTGGTATAAGTGAAACATCTGAAGGTTGTGACCATCGTCGGTACTCGGCCAGAAATCATCAGGCTGTCGTCAGTCATCAAACGACTCGAGAACTCGTTTGACCACAAGCTCATCCATACCGGTCAGAATTATGACTATGAACTCAATCGCCTGATGTTTGAGGATCTTGAACTGAGAGAACCTGATGTCGTTCTTGAGCCAAGTAAGTCTTCGCTTGGAGAGATGATTGGGGACATTCTTGCTGGTACAGAGCGTACATTGCGAACGCTTAAGCCCGATGCAGTTCTTGTACTAGGTGATACGAATAGTTGCCTCGCAGCGATTATGGCCAAGAGACTTCATATTCCTGTTTTTCATATGGAAGCAGGAAATCGTTGTTTCGATGAGAACGTGCCAGAAGAGACAAACCGGCGCATCATTGACCACATTGCAGATTTTAACTTGACGTATACCGAGCATGCGCGCAGGAATTTGCTTAAAGAAGGAATCGAATCACGCCGCATCTATGTGACGGGTTCGCCGATGCGAGAAGTTCTTGATCACTACAGAAGCGCAATCGTTTCTGCGCAGCCGCTGAGTGAGCTTAGCCTTACAGCGGGGAAGTATGTTCTTGTATCGACTCATCGGGAAGAGAACGTAGATAATTTGCCTCGCTTACAAACACTGATGGAGACTCTCGAAACTGTCGTCACGGAGTTCGATGTTCCAGTAGTGGTGTCAGCGCATCCAAGACTGCGCAAGAGGCTTGAGAGTCTTCGTTC
>Ga0194117_10005125_pt1 | contig 12100 bp, 20 predicted proteins | sample TA2MahsurfametaG_FD_160579 | JGI IMG/M metagenome (GOLD analysis project Ga0194117, IMG submission 160579) | Freshwater microbial communities from Lake Tanganyika, Tanzania - TA2015009 Mahale N1 surface | ecosystem: Environmental > Aquatic > Freshwater > Lake | place: Tanzania: Lake Tanganyika...
GGGGTGCCTTTGTTGGTCACGAGATCGATGAAGTGGTCTTCGTCAAGAGCCACCCAAGGTGACTGAATCATAACATCACGCAGTTTGCCATACTCCTGAATGGTCGCAGGCTTTGCGGCGCGTGGTTTACCGAGTTGACAGAGGATGGTCATTTCAGTATCCGTTGAGAAAGTCGTGAAGTGCTTCTTGGTATTGCTCTTCGGTCTCGAAAGTACGAGCACCGATGGTGCAGGGGAAAGTCCGTTTCGGAGCAGGAGTCCGAGTTTCGGCGACAGTGTAACCCTTCTCGAGGAGGGTTTGGACGAAGGGGTTTGAGGTTTGGTTTTCCATATTGGTATCCTCCCATAAAACCGAGTCCTTGAACACTAGGCCTTGTGCCAGTTCTCGAACTGTCACGTGTCACCTCGTTGGGCCCAGAACTCCTCGTTGCCTTCCACTTCGATGGCGTCAATACCGAGGTCACGAGCCACGGCAACATTGAACGGCGAATCATCGAAGAAAGTGATGATCTCCCACGTTTTCATGATGTCAGTGAGCATCTCACGCTTCGCGTCAGAAGATGACTGAGTGGAATCACTATTTCGATGATAAGCGGCGCTCACCTCGAGGCCTTGCGCTTCCAACCAACGCCACGTCTTCCACTGGTGGAACGACTTCCGAGCGGTGGCGACAACGATGTCACAACCATCACGTTTCGCCATCTTGGCGAGTTCCACGTACTCAGTTTTTGGCTCGAATGTGTGAGCGTCACGCAAAGTGACTTCAGGGTCATAATGACACAGAACATCATCCATGTCGAAGACGAAACAGTAACGCGAAGTGGGCTTGAAGCCAGTACGACGGAAGGTCAATTGACTGCCTCCACGAAAGCGGCAGTTCCAGACTTCTGGAACTGATCTTCTGCGTAACGCCACGCCTCCTCATAGGTGCGGACGAACTTCCGATTGGCTGGGGTGAACCAGACGATGTAGCCTTTTGTTTTTTCCATAAGACCATATAACCACAAAAGCCCCGGCTTTGACACCGGGGCTAGTGCCAGCTCGTGAACTGGCCACTCATTGTTCGTCTCGTTACAATCCTTGGTAGTGCTCCTCAATCAGTGACACAAGCGTATCGGCATTGAAATTGGTCACCCAACCCTTACTGATCAGCTTCTCACGAAGAAGCTCTCTCCTCTCAATCGCCGCCAAGTCTCGAAGACCTCGATCATTCTCAGCATAGAAACGCTCCACTGCGTCCCACGCTGCTTTTACATGCGGATCCATGACCATCAGTGACCAAGGTTTGACTGAAGTAAGTATTGTGTCTGAAGCATCGTTTGTAAACCACCCTGAAGCATGTCCCCGAAGCCATAAAGACGGGCGTCGTCAGCTTCCTCGCTGTACTCGAAGGCAGTGGTAAACACCGCTTGAACCGCCATCAAGTAGTCCAGGCACAACTCAGAGAGAGTTTGGGTGTCGTACGCAGGGACTTCGATGCCAGGGCCACTCAGCTCTTGGAAGGTAGGATTATGCCCGAGTGCTCTCAGCTGTTCAATCATGGGGTCCATGAGTTCTCCGAGGTCGTTGTAGACACGCTCGAAGAGCAAGTGGTACTGGTAAAAGTCGGTGCCCCTGACCGTCCAATGAGCCACGCGAGCCATCATGATGGCATTATTGAGATGCTTCACCAAACGTGAAGAAATTACTCCGAACTGTTCGGGTTCGTTATCAATTATGAGCGCCATAATTCACCCTCCTCAGTGCGTCGGCGGCGAAGGCCCTCTTCGAAGGAAGAACCAGGATTACGATACTTGAGTAGTGTTGTGGGCACATTAGCCCAGTTCTTGTCCCTCAGGTCGCGTGTGATGGATCCGAAGTTGTCCATGTCACCGTAGAAGTTGGCGCCGAGGTTGTAAGCGAAACTGATGAGGGCGGAACGTTTGCCGTCTGACATCTCGCCCCAATGTGGAATCTTCTCCAAACTTGGGAGGAAGCTTTTTTCTACTGTTTGCTTCAGTATCCGTTCAGCATCGTCCCGACTGATTGGGACATCGGTCATCTTCACCTTAGTCCCATCCGGGTAGAAGGTGTTTCCATAGCCGATGGTCGGAACGCCCGCTGGACAAATGTAAGGGCTGGCGCGGAAACCCTCGTACTTCTTGAGGATGTCGAGAGCCTCTTGAGGTACGCGAGCACCGCTATTTTTGGGGGCGGATTTAGTACGAAATAGCTTGACCCACTCAGCCCCATCGTTCATCACACCGGGCACTTGGGACTGCAGCTTGTCAATTGCTGCCAAGTGGTTTGGGTTCTTGGGGTCAAAGTTGGCGAAGAAATCGCGGAGTTTCTGTGTTGTCCAGTCGTTCATGGTTCCATTTGGCGGTAGCATTCAATTGTCACAGTGTCTCCATGCTGTCGACAGAGGACGTACTCTGTATCTGGATTGGTGTTTGACATGGAGTGGATAAGTTTGTCCTCAAATTCCACGTGAGATGGATTCTCTCTGTCTTTCATCCGATTGCAGAACTCGATCACCATGTGCCAAGGCACAAACTCGCAGTGCTCACCGTCGTAGAAGTGAACTCCCCGCATTCCATTCTGTTGTTGGAAACTCCGAATGAGGGCGATATTCATGGCAATCTCTTCGGAAGAGGGACCGTCGCCCCATTGGGAAGTCTCATCCGAGGCCATACAACACCTTCTGAGCGTAGTGGTGCATTTCGAAAGGAAACCTTATCACCATTGAGGTCTGACCCCTCACAAGGAGTGTTGGTCTGCAGTTTTTGCTCCTCATGCTCACTCTGTGGCATTTGTTTCCTCTTTTTGCAATTTTACCCTATGGGGCCGTCTTCAACAGTTCTTGCTTGTATTTCTTTGCCAAGTCCAAATACTCCTCGTTGGTCATAGCACCACTGTCTACTAAGTGTTCAGCCAATTCCAAAGCATTTTGCATGTTTTGGGTTTTGACTGCTTTATCACACATTTCCCTCTTTGGAGAGTATAGCGGCAAAATCAACGCGATACCACCTCTTACGCCTTGGTGACGATAATCACTGTAGTCTATCGCACCCTGATCGGCAAACACAACCAAACCGGGAACATCTCCTGCGTCCACCTTGCAATTGAACCCTGATGGAAACTGAAAGTCAATCTTGTCGCCTTTTGGGGGTTTAATAAGGTCGAGTGTGCTTCCGCCAACTACGGGGTTGCCATAGAACTGTGCTTGGGCAGGAGAGTGAAGAAACGACAGAAGCGAAACTGCACAAGCAATTGACTTGATTCTGATGAGGTTGGTTTTGCATCTTCTCTCCACAGACATAGCGCCAACGGGGTTTCCAATGGGGCACTGCCTGGAATTACCGCTACGAATGTTCGTGTGGAGTTAGCTCGTGCCGTAATGACATTTGGTCGAAGACTCACGCCTTCAACTGGTTTATCGACCGTCATTTCTTTTGTCGTGGTGAAGATGCCGTAGCGAAGTTTTGTAATATCGTAAGTGGGATGGACTTGACCTCTAAGGATGTAGAAACCGCCAAAGCCTTGCTTCACTTGCGTCGGCATTGTCAGGCCATTGGCTAATGCTGAGCCGCTTGATAAAGCGAAAAAGGCGAGAAGCAGTAACAGTCTCACTGTACTATGCAGTCAAGGGTGACTGAGCCAGTGTAAGTACCAGGCTTCATAGTGCCGGAACTTGGTTCAACTTGCATGTGCAAATTGAAAGTCTGAACCGCTGCAAGACCGTCGTTGAAAAATGCATCATCATTTTGACTTGATGTCGGAGTTGTTTCCGCAATAGCGTTGCCGTTGGCGTCTAGAAGCTTCGCAAGCCAGCTGTAGGAGGTTGTGCCAGACGGTGCAGCTGCGATGGTGATGGGGCTCAGGGACAACTTAATTGCAGCGTTGGCGTCGTACCAGAAGCTAGAGGTGAGTCCTTCTAATTGGTTTAAACCAGAGCGGGTCATTATGACCGAGGTACTGCCTCCGTTGTAATCACAAATGACTGGAATTGTGCCAGAGAATGTGGTCGTTTGAGACGACAAAGGGACCGCACCCACCGGCAAAGCGATGAGGGCCGCCCCAATAATGGTTGAGATTTTAAGTCCGTTGTCCATAGTCAGGGAAGTGTTAGAAAGACCCTGGGTTTGGGCGACGTGGCCTATAGTCAGTAACTGATTTTTACCCTCAACGGTTCTTCAGATTACGCTCACGAGTGTTGACGTTGCTGAATGCGGTGCGAAGCACCACCACCACACTCATCAAACCAGCGAGGCCAATGAGGGCGAGGCCGATGTCAGAGCCAGAGAAAATGTTCCAGGTTTCCATGTGTCGCGTTGGTTTGTATAAGACCAGTATACCAGAAAAAGGGAGACCCATGGGCCTCCCTGTGTGTCAGTTCTCGAACTGGATCAGCCGATGGTCGGAGCAGTCAGTGCCACAGGAGTGGAGTTGGCTGCTGCCAAGTCAAGCGGAAAATTATGTGCATTCCGCTCGTGCATCACTTCCATACCCAGACCTGCACGGTTCAGAATGTCAGCCCATGTAGGGATGACGCGGTTAGAGCTGTCAACGATCGACTGGTTGAAGTTGAAACCGTTCAGGTTGAAGGCCATTGTAGACACACCTAAAGCAGCAAACCAGATACCGACTACCGGCCACGCTGCCAGGAAGAAGTGCAGGCTGCGGCTGTTGTTGAAGCTGGCATATTGGAAGATCAGGCGACCGAAGTAACCGTGGGCAGCCACGATGTTGTAGGTCTCTTCCTCTTGGCCGAACTTGTAGCCGTAGTTCTGCGACTCTTGCTCAGTAGTCTCACGGACGAGGGAACTCGTCACGAGCGAACCGTGCATCGCGCTAAACAAAGACCCACCAAATACACCCGCGACTCCAAGCATATGGAAGGGGTGCATCAGGATGTTGTGCTCAGCTTGAAAGACGAGCATGTAGTTGAAGGTGCCGCTGATACCGAGTGGCATACCGTCGGAGAAAGAACCTTGGCCGAAAGGATAGACGAGGAACACAGCAGTGGCGGCGGCAACAGGAGCCGAGTAAGCCACGCAGATCCAGGGACGCATCCCTAGTCGATAGCTAAGTTCCCATTCGCGTCCCATGTAAGCAAAGACGCCAATGAGGAAGTGGAAGACGATGAGTTGATACGGCCCCCCGTTGTAGAGCCACTCGTCAAGGCTATTAGCTTCCCACACTGGATAAAAGTGGAGTCCAATGGCATTGGAAGAGGGGATAACGGCTCCGGAGATGATGTTATTTCCATAGAGTAGCGATCCTGAAACGGGTTCACGGATTCCGTCAATATCGACTGGAGGGGCAGCGACGAACGCCACGATGAAGCAAACGGTTGCGGCCAGAAGACAGGGAATCATCAATGTGCCGAACCAGCCAACATAAAGCCGGTTGTCGGTTGAGGTAACCCAGTTACAAAACTGGTCCCAGGTCGAATTAGTTGAGCGACGTGAAAGAACAGAAGTAGACATTTAGCATGGTCATTGAGGTTAACGTAATAATCGGCAGCAGGGACGCGGCCATGAGCGACGCTGCCTACATTAAGAATATACCCTAATGTTATGATATGTAAACCTACTTCTTCTTGAACAGTCCACCGACAGCCCCAACGGCGCCTTTAAGGGCGTCACCCACCATTTTGTTGCGCTCGCGGGCACGGTCACCTCGACCTTTTGCTTGAGCCAGGGGGTTGAATCCCGCTTTCTTTTGATCCTCGAGCATCCGCTTTTGCTTGTCAACAAAAGACTCTTTCTTTTTCTTGGGGTCGCCCGCGCCAGCTGCTGCAGGCTTGTTAGGCGGCTTACAAGCACCTTTAGTACCAAATCCAGTGCCGTCGGGACGCACACACTGCGTGAAGTCGTAAGCGTTTCCTTCAGAGAAGTCGAGACCTTTTTGTTCTGCGATGGCCTCTTGATAGGCTTGTAGAGCGTTGTCGGAAAAACCGCCAAGTGCAGACATGGTGTCAATTATAATTTGAGGCGATTTTACCCTCTGCCCAAACTCAAGTTCTTTTGAATTCGCACGTCTCGATTGGGTAGGGTCCAGCATTCCCCGCTCTCGTCGAGAAACACCACCCACAGGAGATCATGCTCTTGGGAGTAATCAATGAGAACGTGAGCCCAGCCTTTACCTTTCGACGTGATGACTGGAATTGGTGGATTGAGCTGCAACATTTAGTTATATCCGGGAGCGTACTGAGAGAGCAATCGAGAAAGACCAAGACCTAACACAAATTTCGGGTCTTGCTTCGCTTCTTCAAATGAGCTCCATTTATTACTGCCTTCCATCATATTGTGAGCCGTAAGCAGATGGCCCAATGTGGTTCTCATAGCGGGGTCCAAACAAGCCGACTTAATCCATAATATACAGACAACACGTGTGCCCGACTCAACTCGAGACACCCTATGGGGAACGCCAGTGTCGTAAATGACTGCTTCACCAGCTTCAGGCTTAAACTTGATTTCCTCATCATTGGGCATCAGGCATATTTCTCCACCCTCATAACTTTCCGAATCGCTGAGGTACAGTGAGACGCTAAAATGCCCTAGTCGAGGGTTGTCATGATGAGGCAGGAATTCTTGACCGGCTTCTGTTTTTGAAATAATCCAATTCTCTATGACACTCGTTTGGCAATACAGTCGTACAGGATGCCTGCCGAATGCCGTTGCTGCTGTCTGAGCAATGGCCATTGCGTTTTCATCTTTCACAGCTTCTGTGTTGTTTTGCCCAACATGTAAACTCTCTGTAGCAGAGAAATCTAAAAGCGGGATCAAGGAACGAATAGCTGCTAATTCCTCAGGGTTAAGTAGTTTGATGCGTTCAATCATGGCATAAGAAAGGGGAGCCGAAGCTCCCCGAGACGTTTACTTGAGGAATGGAATCTTTTTGATGAGTTCCACGACTGGCTTCATCGCGTTGAGCAGAGCCTCAATACGTTGAGCCGTCAAAATCAGCAGGTCGAGCTTCTTCTCGAGAGTCTCGACTCGTTTGAGAATGGGACCGAGACCTTCTTCAAGCTCTTGCTTGAGGTAGGCGCCCGGATCTCCGCCGGCGTCTGACGCGATTTTAGCAATAGAGCGAAGATCCATGAGTCAGTCCTCTACGTGAACGTTGACCTCCACGACCTTGGCGTCACGCTTCGGGATGCGGAGGGTGAGCAGACCGTGCTTGAGATCTGCAGTTGTGTGCTCAGCGTCGATTCGCTGGCCGATTGTGAAATACGCAGAACCGCGAGGGGTTTCCACCGTGAGGCTGCGACCTTCGATGCGAACCTTCACATCAGCCGGTGCGACTCCTGGAACCTCGACTTCGGCGATTGCTGCGTCATCTTCCGTGGTGATACGGTAGTTCAGGTTGTTGCGCACGTTCGACTGTGCAAGGGGTTGCTCAATTTGATTCAGCAGCGATGCGAATTCGTTGAACAAGGGCGTACGAACGAGTTGAGATGGCATGATACTCAGGGCCAAAAGGCAAAAGGTGAGTTGAGCTGTGTGCTCGCCTTTATTTTACCCCTCAATCAGAGCTTGGCAACCTCTTCGAGGTAGCGCTCTCCTAATGCCACTCTTGCCGCTTTCGCTTTCTTGCTCTGTCCCTCAATTGCTTTGTACTCCGTCATCGTCCGATTGACGAGATCGAAGTATGGATCGCCCTTTAACTCAGGGTTCTTCCAACCGATGGGCATCGCCCACTTGCTGAGATCCTGTAATACTCTGGCGGGATTGCTAGAAGCCTTACCACTCAGTCCGTAATCGACAAGCTTTACATTATCACCGTCAACCATCCACTGCATGGCGTGCGCGTCTCCGTGAAAGAATCCCATCTTGTGGAGAGCCTTAACAGCAGCAGCTGCTTTCTTTGCTTGTGCCGTCGTCATTGGGCCTTCACCTTCACTAGGCTTGTAATCTTTCCACAACGGCTTCCCAGGCGCAATATCCATCTCAATATGATCTGCGCTCGCACTGTGGATGCGTGGGGAGTGGCCAAGTTTGCCCATGCGAATGGCGAGCTGACGCTCATAGCGGCCAAATTCGCCTTTCTCCCCATTGTGCTCAAGCAGTTCCTTTACTACGCGCTTGCCGTCAGGAGATTTTGAAACGCGCCCATAGTTTCCCTTCGCCAAAACTTCCCAATCGGCGTAAGGAGCCTCAGTACCTTTGCGGCACTTTCCTGCTGTTCCATAGTGGGTTCCATTTGGGCGCTGACAACGAGTGAAGTCCCAAACTTGTTGAGCTTTCTCGTTGAATGAACCGCACATGTCAGTTTCCCTGAATTTTTTTACATTCTTCCCGCTGTTGCTTCTTCCGTTCAGCCTCAGCAGCTTGTTCAACGGATTGCACTTTTGGAGCAGGTTCCTGTGCGGGACTTGGAGCGGCTGTTTGTGGTTGAGTGGGTTGCGTTCCTTTTTGGGCCTTCTCTGCTTGCTTTTCAGCATCAGTCTTTTTGGGCGGACAAGCGGTGCTTTGTGTCGCCTCAGTGAAGTCTACTCGACAACGTCCTTTCCCTGCAGTTTTGCTGCCAGGGGGACACGATTTGCTTTTTTCAATCTCAAAATATTGTCTGCTTCCAGCTTTGGGGTTTTTGCAAAAACCACCACCAACAGAGCGAGTGCCGGGAGGACAACTACCTTTTCTCGCTTTCACCATCGGTCCTTCACTGTGTGGAACCGTTGGGAAAGTGGCCACTGACTCTTGAGGTTCTTGTTTGGATTTTCCTTCGCTGCCTTTTTGTTTGCCTGGTCGGGCATCGATGTCGCCTTCCATCGAGTTTTGCGCCACTTCATCAGCGGCCTTTTGCGACTCAATAAAAGAGGCCACAGCAAGTGCGGCCTCCTCTGAGTAGCCAAGCGCCATAAGGTTTTCCACATAGGAAAGACCGATGGCGATGGCTTGCTCACGACTTTTCACAATGGGCCCTTTCCGACCCTTCTTTCCAGTGCCAGAGTGGAGTTGCCCCCGTTTGAATTTGTGCATGGTCTGGCCCATTTTGTCTTTATGGGCGCTAACACCGTGGTCTGGGGGTAACTTTTCTGACATCAATCTTCAGTCAAGGGTTCCGGTGCTCCAACGTCTACACGTGGAGCGGATGGAGGCGCTTGAATCAGGTCAATCTGCTGAATAAAATTCTGCAGTTCTTGTGTAGCGTACGTCAGCAGGATGTTGTTTTTGCTCGCTTTTGCATCGGCGTAGGCGTCGATCAGTTGGGCGAGAGCTTGCTTGAGTTCCATGTTAGGGTTTTGGTGTACGAGTCGGTGGGGTTTTTGGAGTCTGGGGTTTATCGTCATCGTCAAGCTTACGCATGACGTCAATGCCCAATGATCCAAGGGTGCTAGTTAACAGTCCGGCAATGAACGTAGCGTCCATCTTGGGAAGGAGTTGTGCGTAATACGCGGTCAGCAGTCCCGCAGTCCACACCACGACGCTGATTTTCATCGCGTTGACTAACGACATTGGTTTGCGTCTAGGGGATGATCTGCGAGGTGTTGCCATAGCTCTGAGGATAACCTCAGAGTGGTTCTACCCTTACTTGGAGGCTTGAATGAACCAACCAGAGCCGGGACCCTCAACCGTCCAACGCTTGACGATGAGGTTCTTGCTGTACTTTTTCTGCTTTCCGTTGGAGTCTGGATAGGTTCCGCTGGCGTTGTCAATCTCACCCCAAGGATCATTGACGATGTAGTCCTCTCCATCCTTGCCGATCACGATCAGCCAGTGGCCACCTCCAGAAGGAGCGTTAGCAGGACCGTGATGCAAAATACCAATAGGGACGGGAATACCTTGTGCCAGAAGAGCGTCGAGAGTTCCGAGGGATCCGTTGGTTTTGAAGGAGGCATTGATACCGAAGTGCTTCAGCGTTTGAACTTGAACTGCGGCGTCAGTGCTGTCGCCACGCTTGAAAACTTGCTCGACGTACTTATCGTCACCTTTGGCGCCAGGGAGTGTCCCGGGTTTGAGAAACTCCGTGAGCATTGCGCAAGAAGAACTAAAGCAGGTCCGGGCAGCATCACGGTAGTTATCTCGCTGGCTGAAGTAAGGTACGGCAAGAACCGGAGGGGTCGGGGGCTTGGTTCGGTAGATTTTCACCCAGTTAGCGTCGTCTGTCAGAAGGTTGGGGTCCAGCTTCTGAATAGCTGCGTAGAGATCGTCATAGGCAGCGCGATGCTTAGGGTTGCTGGTGTCAGCGTAGAAGGCGAAGTCGAAAAACTTCTTGGAATCAAAGGAGGCCATTGGCTTTACAAAATTCTTTTACTCGGGTGGTGAGTTTGACGAGTGCTTCTGTCGTTTCCATTAGCATCTCTTCAAGCTCTTCGCGACTGAGATCTTTCAATCCCCGCCTGATGTTTTCAAGTCGGAGTTGTTTCTCGATGGGGAGTTCCGTAAACGAGGGCTCGGAGTTCATCGATTTTCATCTGGGCGTAGAGAGCGTCTTGAGGTGGAATCTCTTGGTCATCCACATAAGCGAGAAGGATGTCCATCTCGCGATCATTGAAGGCTTTGAGAACTTCCAAGACCTCCTTGTTTTTGAGGAGATGACTGACCTCATCCTCGTTGTACACAAACTGACGTTCCCGCCAGTCTTCAGGCTGTGAGTCATAGGAGGCGTGAATCTCCTTCCAGCTCATCTCACAGAGAAGAGCCCACTCCTGATCGATGCCCAACTCGGCCGCCGCTTGCTCATACGACATGCCAGAGTTGAGCAACTCACGGAGTTTGGTGCGCAATCCACTCACTCTGCGTGGCAATCTCACCATCCGAGAATAATCTCGGAGAGCGTGGATGATGTAGCCTTGGGCCGTAGCCCAGGCATACGTACTAAACTTAACTCCCTTGTTGGGTGTATACCGACTGGCCGCAACACAAAGAGCGAAGTGGGCGACGGATTCCAAATCCTCACGTGTGAACATGCCGGTGTGGCCACCGGTGATGCACTTTGCACTGTGAGCCAATCGGCCCGCCACCCACTTGTGATCCTGTACAAGTTGCTTCTGTGCCTCCGTTAGTGGAGGATACTTTTTCACTCTTCGCTTCCCCATACTACGCGTGGCAGGCTTCGCACTCGGTCTGGGCTGTGTTTTCAACATGCAGTGATTTGGAATTAACGTAATCGGTGTAGCCCCCAATATGCGCCCCTCGCATCCACAGTTGTGGGACAGTTTGGAAATCAGGTTGCCAAAGCCCAAAAGCAACTGCTTGTGATTTGGTGAGTTCTTTGTATTTGAAGCCGTCTTGAGTCAGTTCAGACTTGAGACGCTCGCACCACGGACAATCCTCACGAGTGACAATGATCGCCTCGTAGGATTTCTTAGTAAGCAGAGAGCTGGACTTGAGGTAGTAGAGGGACTTGAGCCCCATCTTCCACGCGGAGAGGTGAAGACGGAAGAGATACTCGGCGCTGGCCTCAGGGTCAACGAAGAGATTCAGCGATTGTCCTTGGCAGACGAAAGGTTGACGATCTGCGGCTTGCTTCACAAGCTCAAACTGGTCAATCTCACGAGCGGTCAGAAACACTTCCTTTTCTGCATTACTAAGAATGTCAGATGGGAGATGCTGTACACTTCCCTTCTCGGCTAGAATAGAGTCCCACACATCATCGGAAACCCCGCGTTCGCAGAACAATTTCTCCAGCACGGGATTCTTGCGAACAAATGTGCCTTTGGCTTGCTTCGCTACGAAGAAGTTTGCGTCGATGGGCTCAATGCCTTGACTAAACGCTCCAGAAATAACAGAATTTGTCCGAGTAGGAGCAATAGCAGTAAGATGAGTGTGGCGCATACCACTCCCCACACACCACTCAGGTTCGCCAAGTCGTTGCGCCAACTCTCGTGAGGCAATCTCTGACTGCTCTCTGATCCAACGATGTGTTTCGATGTTGAGCTCACGAGCTTGTTCCGAACGGAAAGGCAGTCCACGTTTTTGATACAGAGTGTGCAGTCCCATTGTCCCAAGGCCTAACGCCCGAGACTTTTCAGCGAACTTGAGAGCCCGCCCCATGCCGACTCGATGTTGGGTCTTACGAATGAACTCTGAAACGACCGCATCGAGGAGATGAATCGCGAGTTGGGGGACTGTACGTCCGCTAACAGGAGATTTCCAACTACTAAACTC
>Ga0194117_10005132_pt1 | contig 12091 bp, 7 predicted proteins | sample TA2MahsurfametaG_FD_160579 | JGI IMG/M metagenome (GOLD analysis project Ga0194117, IMG submission 160579) | Freshwater microbial communities from Lake Tanganyika, Tanzania - TA2015009 Mahale N1 surface | ecosystem: Environmental > Aquatic > Freshwater > Lake | place: Tanzania: Lake Tanganyika...
ATTTTTGTGGCGATGAGTGCTTATTTGGTGTTCGTCGGCCGTGCTAGTTTTTGTAAATTTATGGATATTTGTGAGGCCGTCCACATTTCGTAATTTGTTATAAAAATCTCATTTTTTATATATTCTAATTAATTATAAGTTTACAAGAGTTGATCTTGATCATGAACTTGTGTTTTTGACTTACTGATCTGAGTGAGACTCGATATTAGTTAAAAAATATACAAAAAAAAATGATAAATTAATTTAATCAAAAACAATTTTTAACACATTTTGATTAATTTTTGATCGGCATCACGTTTTTTATTTTTGAGTTGACCTGTGATCTGGTGATATAGAGATCCAAATTAGATCAAAAATTGCAAAAAAAAAAGTATATTGAATCATTTTTCTGTAACATAATACTTCAAAAAAAAAAAAATTTTTATTTAAGTTTACAACTATCATCTCGTTATTATAAGGTACATAATGGATTTTTTTACAAACAAAAAATCATATTTTTCAGTTTTATATTTGACTGTTTTCATATGAAACCCAAAAATTACCCCAAAAAATGACAAAAAAAATTTAATAAATCCTACAAGATAAAAAGCCCATTTTCAAGCATTTTGACTCATTTTTGAGTACAATAATTTTTAAAATAAAAATAAATACTACTTTTTGGCTTAGATTTTTAAGGAATCAGTCCCTAATAGGTCTAATCAAGTTCGAATAAGTTATTTTGACCTTATTCGTATCAAATTCTTATAATTATATTTATTTCCATGGATCATAAAATATCTCTCAATGGTTTATAAATTTGTGTTTTGGTGAGAATCTAAGGTCTTTGGTAAAAGTTAAACTCATCTCTTTAAATATTTTTCGAACTATCTTCTACTCTTAACAAAGGATTAAAAGCAGGATCGTTTACTTTTTACGATAAATATAGAGAAGATTCATAAGGTATTATTTTTTTTAGCTCTCCTTCTTTTTTGTCAATCAAACCTATCTTTATCGCTTCTCCTTATCGAATATCTTTCAATTTATCTATTCCATATGTCTTTTACCCTGAATATCCTCTTTTGAATCTAAGAAATTCTGCACCTTTGAGCAACTCTTTTTATTCTTAAGTTCTTTTTTTCTTTTTTTCTTTTTCGATCCTTTCCTGTTAGACAGGTGATAATCTCTCTCCTTCAACTGATTCAAATGTACTAAATAGTTGATTAGGTTTTGCATATTTTTTAAACTCTTCTTTGATTGCCTTTAGAGGCGAATCTCTTGCATTTTTTGTCATTTCCTTTTGCCTGGCCATTTGTTAATGGTAAGGATAATTAATTAAATCAAGTATATCTTCTTCAGATGGTTTATTCTTTATTTTCATTCTTTAATCCTTTGTTTTAACTAATAAAGAAGAAAATTTCTCTTTAGAAAACATTTTGAAAACACTCATTTAAAGTTATTTTTTTTTCTCCTCTTATATAGTATGAGGATCTATTGCTAACCTGAAATGCTCTTTACCATAAGTGTAGATAGTGTTAGGATCCATCTTTTCTCTAAACTATTTCATTTGCTTCTCATAGAAGTTAAGCTTTTGTCCCGCGTAAATGTACACGGGCTAGTTTGAGTTGATTTCAGTTCTATTTCCTCTCATTTTATAACTCTAATTTGGATTAAAATTATCCTTTTTGAATGTCTTAGTTTAAACAAATCTCTTATTTTCTTATATAGACCCTTAGATTTTTTGGCTCTCTATCTTGACTTCTTTTGGACGAAAGAATTCGTCATTTGTAAAAAAACCAATATCTGTGTTTTCATACAATTTCACATTTTATATAGTTTAGCCAGGAAGGAATTTTGTCTCTTTTTTGAGATTTTCTGTACCAGTTATATCTTAGTTTGAAAGTGATTGACTAAATTTTCTCTAAATTTCAAGCAAAGCTTGTGCATTAGGCCAGAGATTCATAGCCTAAAATGAAAGCAAATTATCTGGAATTTTCCTAGCATCGTTTAGTTTCACTAGTGTCTATGATATCTTTTCATCAACTTTACTTTTGATGTATATACTGGGCTAAAGCAGAAGTTGGCTAAGACTGGGCCTCAAACGAATCTACATAACATTTAATTTACTCTCTTCAGCTAGATATTGAAATCTGAAAATAGTCTGTCCGAAAATCCTACCTTTACATTTTTTAATATCTTGAATTATTTCGTGTTAGGGGCGCTCCTTATGAATTTTTAGCTGAACTCTCTCATAGCACCTTGCTTCAAACCCTCAAGTATAAATAGTCTTCCTTAAGGATCACAAATCTAGAGTCCCGTTATATAATTAAGATTGTTGTTTTTCTTCTAGGCTTCAGTTAATAAATGAGTAGTTATTTCTCTTCTATTTTTTAGCCCAAAAGCTTTAAGATTTGCAGAATAGAAAATTTCCTCTATTTTTTTTATAGTTTAGGAATCTTTATAAGGCACAACATAAACGATTCTTTCAAAAACGTCTCCATTATTTTCCACTTTCTTGTCTTCATTTTTTTCAACTACTACTGATGCAACTTCTTTCACATCTTTCTTCTTCTTTGGATCCTCGACTATCTCTTGCTTCACTTCAGGTTTTACAAAAGTTCCTATGGCATAAGCAAGAGTAAATCCCACCACTAAGACTGTATCGCAGTCAAAATAGTTATTTGATGTTATAATTTTGTTCTGCATTTAATTTCGAGCTGTTGTATTTAAATCTAGATTTTTAGATTATAAATCTTCATAAGCATTTTTAGGAACTACAGGTACTTTGTATCTAGCATTTCTCGTAGAGAGTTTTAGGAATTCAACTAAAGAAAAAGCAGCTACACCATAGTTATTCCTTTGATACTCCAATTTCTAAGGTAGTACAGGTTATCCAAGCTTTGCTTCTTTCTTCTTTGTATCTTTCTTTACCTATTTTTTTACTTCTTTCTTCTCTTCTTTCTTGGCTCCTTTCTTTTTTGGATCTTACTCAACTGGTTTTTCTTTTTCTAGTTATTACTGAATAGCTTTTTAAATATCAAACAACTAAATATCCGCTTTTGCCTTTCTATTTATGATTTAATCTCTGTCATGCAATTAAAATTTCAAATAGCGAGAACGCATTTTTTATTTTAACTAGACAGCATTCATTAGACCTGCTAAAAAAACATGTTTATGCGACCATAAAAGTCTATCTGCACCTACTAAACCTGGAGTCTCAGCCTCTGTTCCATCGAAAAATCCAAATTTTACATAAGTAGGCTCATACCTGCTCGATTTTTAAACAGGAAGATCCTTACTTCCTATTACCTCTACTTCGAGAGGATTTAGAAAGTGCTTATAAACATCTTCAAGCAACGGTTTGTCAGCAGTTATCTTGAGGCTGAATGAATCTATGCCTAAAGCTCTGATGATATTGGACTCTAAATTGTACGCCACGGGACTGTTCGCAGTCAACAAAGAGCTGTAGTCAATCATCAACTTATCCTAAACTTTATTGTCTTCCCCATTCACAAAGTAAACATAAAATCTTCGATTTGATAAACTTTTGCAGAAATCCTAATTTACTAAATGGTTACATCGTCAACTCTGATGATATCGAACTATTTCTAAAAACTATAGTTTTCTTTATAAATATTGAAATACTTTCTTCTTTTTTCCAACTCTCAAGCAGAGGAGTTTCGTATCTTTAAAATTTGTCGGAAATCCCAGCAAACCATTCGAACATTAAAGCTATGTTAGGTAACTCTGATGACTCTGTATGTATTGTGAACGATAATTTGAATTAAATGTCGCGTTTAGGTATTCCTGAATTGTCAGGTTTCGAGGCAGCCTAAATTTTTTACCATTTTACCTATTTTTTACTATCTTTTTTGGGAGGCATAGAAGTTATAATTATCACTTAGAAATAAAATACATACTCTCAATTTTAATCACAAAATTCCAATCTTATATATATTTATAAAAGAAATGGAGATTTTCCTTTAAGCAGGACAGAACTATGCTTTCCTTCTTTAACTCATAGTTCATTACCTTAAGCTCAATGACAGAAAAAAAGTCAACCTTATTTATCTATCACCTGTAACACAACATCTACATAGGGAGCACTCCTCGCAGTCAAAAACAAAAAGTTAGGAATCGAAATCCCCTCATTAGTCACTCCTCAAGGACACGTTTAAACTTAGATTTTCGAAATATGTAAGAGTCTTTTCGAGATCCTTCCTCAATGGAAAAATTTTTTCCTTGGTGAAGGAGACGAATCAACATAAATCTCAGGAATTAAATCTCAACTGAAGGAAGGTAAATAACTAAGAAAAGTAAAAAATATGTTACAAAGCATTTGCAAAAGCACCTCTAGAATAGAACTTTTTTCGTTGGAAATCATCTCTCTTTTGCTGACTTCTTTATATTTACGCAACTTTACGATAACCTCTTAGAAATGACTGACGAACAGAAATTACAATACAACAATCTTTTTAGATGGTACAAGCATATACAAAACTTGCCACAAATTCACGACTTTTTGACAAGCACCAAGAGATTCCTTATTGAAGATCCTTTACCAAAATATGCTTTCTTGGCAGAGAAAAAGAAACCAAAAAAATAAAAAAAACCTGAGTAGTAAGGCAAGGAAGTCAAAAAACCTGAAAAGAAAGAAGAAACTAAAACTGCTACCAATAAGCCTGAGCCCAAAGTGGAGTAGGTTTTAGGTGGTTAGAAACAAACAGTTTAGCCAAATCAGTAAAAATCTGAATGATAGCATCAAATGTAAATCATTTTATACAAATCATTCTAAGGAAGCAGGATTTTGCTATTCATTTTTTTTATTGTTGAGGTATAATTGCAGATTGTCAATAGTATCCTTCTGGCTGTTGAGAAGAAAACTTATCTCATCATTGATGAATTCGAATTGCCTTGTCATTTATTCGTAAATATCATCTATTTAATACATTGATCGTATAGAGCGATGCAAACTTTGAAAATTCGTCAAGTACTTATAAAATGTATTTTCCATACGACTTTACTCTTCTTTAGTCAAAGCTGCTCTCTTCTTGTTTCTTACTGCCTTCTTCAACAAGTATTTTTTACAAGAATGAGTTATTAGCAAAGCTGCAGCTTATTTCAATGTTTTTTTAGCTTCCAGGCGATTGAGGACAATAAGTGCTCTTTTTTAACTTTGGTCCATATTTAGGGTGTTCGTAAGGACAACGACCATCAAAGATACAATGAAAGTACCCCATACTACTAAAATTACGTCTATAAGTCTACCAAAAATTGTTCTGGGGTAGTAGTCACCATATCCAACTGTTGTCATTGTGATGATAGTTAACCAAAGAGCATTTTAAAATGAAGATATGTCATTAGAAGATGCTTTTTTAGAGCCTTGATTATCACTATTAGTCTTAGCCAAGATAGAAGTCACATCTCTTTCGGCTATTCTCAAAGATAGTGCAAAAATCATTATCGACGAAACAAAGACTATTCCTATAAGTAACATAGGAGTATCTTTAAAAAGACACTTGATCGCGTAGAGGTAGTTGCTTTCGCAGCCATACATCCTACAAAGTCGACTTGCTTCATAAAAGATAATGTACATCTTGGACTCATATAGATGGTGTTTGTAAGCACTACTCTCAAAATTATAAAAAGTTTACTAAAACCCAGGAAAACTAAAATGTAGTTGAGTTTGAAGTCAAAACTGATTCCGTCATAGTTATCACTCATTGAGATTGTTAGGCCTTCAAAAAAACTATAAGGCTGCAGCAACAGAACGATGATTTCCAAAATTAAATTCCCTGATTTCCCTGAGGTAAGTATTGTTTCTTCTTCGTCTAGTATTTTTTGACTTTTTTATAATTAGATTTGTGCTTTGTATCGGGCAATTATGACTGCAACTAAATGGAAGCATCTTTACTTTCTGCAATCAGAATGACCTACATGAAAAGCATACAAATTGAAGCCACTTCTTATTTAGCAAAATAGTCCGCATCAGAGTAGATCACTGACAAGAAGATGCTGATTGATGCAAAAACCAACAAACAATAATCGAAGTTTAGAACTCTTTCGAAATGAAAACGAGTGAGTCTACCTTTCTCAATAGTTTTACTCACTCTGTTTTCCTCTCTGGAGATTGTTTACAGGCTCGATGACCTCTGGAGCTGCTGTCCACTCGTCTATACTTCGCTAGACTCCATCAAATTTCTATAACTTAGTCTTTTATTTAAATACTATATTATCAAAATTATCATTTCTGAGAAGGGCTATTATTACTTTTCTACTCTTTTTTCGATTATACGTCATCCTTCTAGTCCTCTTTTTATTACTCATGATTTTGAGGCCATTCGCAGAAACTTGTTGTTTCTTTGTAAGACTTAGTCTGAAACTAAATGAGTCTTGACTGACAGCGGACAAGTGCAAATTATTACTAATTTGCAGGTGCAGCTGGAGGAATCACTAGATTCTAAACCGTTTCCTCTGAAAGGATGTAGACTTTAACTTGCCTGAAGTATGCTTCGTCAAACAATTTTATAAATCTATTTGCCAGATTTCTGTTGTTACCTGCCACCTGTTTTGCATCTTTGATGAAGATGGCCTTAAAAGTTTTACAAATCGCTCTGAAATCTACATCTCCCAAGACATCTTCAGTTAACTACTAAAATTTGTAAAAGCAAACTCCATTTGCAGTTCGAGGAACTATCAGTTTTCTTCCCTTTACAGGCTCAAGTTATTTAGGTTTAACTAAATTATACATAGGGTACACTCAAGAAGGTCAGCTCCTGAAGCTAACTTCAAAACTCTGAGAAATCTTTGCTCGTTCTCAGGTGTCAATGGATGAATAAAAGTAGTATCTTTAGAGTCTCTACTTCTCTCTAAGGCAAGTCTGTAGTCTTGTGATTGTAATCTACATAGAAAGAAACTTACTAAATGATCTTGCATTTTTATTGAACTAAATCTATAAACGGAACGAAGAACTCTCTTTGGTGTCCATTTTTGTACAATTACGTCGGATGTCTGTTACTGGTAGTTAAAAGTATAAGACCCCGTCTCCACAAATTTTAGAACAAACGCTTCAATATAGATGCATCTGCAACATCTGTGACCTGAAACTCATCCAGGTATAAAACTCGAGTTTCTTTTGCTCTTCTAGTTGCAACTGCTTGGAGAGGATCGTATCCTTTTTTGTTTCTCTCAAGTTAGAAAAGCTAAGCATGTATTCCTCCCATAAACTAATGAAAATGCTCTTTTCTCTTTTCCTTTATATTCAGGTTAGCATAGAAGATCTCTGAAAGAAAACTTTTTCCACATCCACTCCCACCATATAGATATATACCTTTGATTGGATTGATAGAAGAATTTACAGTTGAAAACTCTCTCCCGAATAGACTAGAAAAAAAACTTTTTTTCCTTTGAGGTTCCTCGTTTAGTCTGGGACTTTCAATATGTGGAATTTCACTTTCTTATGCTTGCATCCTCTTCCAAGCATTATGACTGTTTTCTATAGTCTATTGCAGATTTTAGAACTAAATGAGCTGTATAAGGGAGAAAATACCACATGTAGTTGCTGTGGGTCTTCATTCATCTTTTTTTATCGAATCGTCTCTAGATACAATTGTCTCAAAGAAGCGAAGTTACTGCGAATTATTTTTAACAACATATAGCCCAATTATAAGTTTATAAATGCAATAGAGATTCAAAAAAGTAAGAGCAAGTTGGATGTAAGAACTGGTAGCTTCCCTGACTTCTAATCCCATCCTAGCGTGTGATTTTGCTCCACTTATAAAACTCTACAAAAAACACCAATTTACTTTTTAACCCAAAGTAAAACTTGTTCACATTTAGAGCTCTATCCGGACTTTATCTATACCTTAACTTAGCATCGATATTGATCAATAAATTGTCCAAAGAATCAATTAAAAGGTCATACGCACTCGTAAAACATACCAAGCTAACTTAATAACTGATTCTCTCGATAATCAAATCACCAACATTGAAGAATTGCCTCCAGAATCACTTGATGGAGATGACGAGTATCAAACTTAAAGTGAGTTTTTCAAAATTGGTCTAGCCATAGTTCGGTAAGAAGGTATCAAAAAAACAAAATAAAGGATTGAGAGATAGCTTAGACACTGTTCTTAAAGAAGTGGCGCCAGGTTTTGTAACTTGCAAACAAAAAAAGACTCTTCTGATTTATACCACCACTTACTTAGTTTTTTAGTTCGGGTATTTTTAGCTGTCTAATAGAAGTAAAAAAAAATAAAAATTGCCCGACTAGTCTACTACCCCAAAGTATCATCACTTCTAGTTAGGTCGACATACAAATACAGAAAACAAAAATTGAACCTTTCAACTTTTGCGTCAATCAGATCTTCAAAAAATTAAGAGACAACAATATACAAAATTAGACACTTTATGGGTATGTTAGTCCTTCAGAAAATGAACGTAAATAAATAAAGGTCCTTTCCCTTTTGACTCTCTAGCAACTTTAGCAAAATTCCAATTGTCAGTTCCCCTTAGTTGGAGTCTTTGTTGTAGGAAAACTTGGAGGACAAATCAAACAAGAATCTCTTTTCTGGGCTTTGATCATGTAATATTTGAGCAATCCTGTCCTTAACAATCGAAGACTCAGCCTTAGTAGTCCAAATACAGGTATTTTGCTCCATTTTGAGTAAAAAAATAAAACTGCATACCAGTTTGAAGTTCCTACATCAGCAAAATGGAAACTCTCAACAACATTATAGACTTTTAACTCATTTCCAAAGCAGATAGCTTTTGCTACGAGATAAGTAATAATGGAGTAGGATCGATAATAGTCTGAAGTATAGAGTGTTCATCCGAAACAAGTCTATCCACAGCCAGATGGAGCTCCAGACACATACAGTTCAAGGAGTTATGACTAAAAAGATGTGGAAATCGCTAGGCTAAAGGCTGAACTCTAAAAATATAAAAATTAAAATGAGTGGCTTAAGCAGCTCGTGGCCAATCTTACTAGCAGTCAGTCCAAGCCCACATCAAAGGCTAATTTAGCATCAACACACTATTCAGTCAACAATGGTTCGAGTAGTCATCTAGCATACTAACTTTCCTTGCCTCAGGGTAATTTCTCGAACAATAGTAACTTCAGTTCTGAGACACAAATAGTGAGACAGAGAGAGTCAGTTCGCGAGAAATAATTCAAAATAAGAGACTCGAAGAATATTTCTTTTGCTAAGTAAAATTCATATGAAGAATAGAATCAAATAGGTAATTTTTTGCAGGATGATTAGTTTTTGTCTCCTTAGTTCAATCAAAATGAAATAAACATATCCAAACAATAAGTGAAAGCTTTCTAGTTTCCAGAAGAAATACAAGAACCTTATTTTCAGCAGAAGAAGGCCTCTTCAAGAGAACCTCTGTAGACCTTTACCTAAAACAAAACGCGCCCAACTAAAACTTACCAAGATTCCAAATACTAACCCAGAAATGGAACATAAATGAACATCAATTATACAAACAACCCAATCTAAAAATTTGAAAACATGCAAATGTCAAAAAATCAAACTTTACTTGAAAAAGAAACTGGAAGTCTCAAGAAAACTTAAAAGAATGAAATAATTAGTCAAAGGAGCAAGGCAATCGCCTCAATCACTCCAAGACAAACTATTTAAATACCCAAAAAGTATCTAGAATAAGAGATAAACAAATAGAGTGAGAAGAAAGAGGTGCCCAAAAAAATGTAAAATCGAAAAAAATAGTACTAGAACAATGTGGGGAGCAACAAGAAAACAATCGCTATCAACTCTTAGTCTGACGATGAGGAAGTCAATAAAATAATTGCGGAGCGAAATCGTAGAAAATGATACTAGCATTCATAATATGTGTTTATCAGAGATTTTATCACCATTTTAATCTTTCTATCATAGTTGCCATTCCAAGTAAACTCCAAAAATTATCCTCTCCAGGCTTAGCATTGTATATCTTGTCTACTCCCCAACGAGTCACTTGCAAGTCTGCATGCAGATACTCTCCCATCTCCGATTCGACTACGCTCAGGCCTCCCTTGATGTTCATGAGTTTCCAGCCTATTTTGTAAAACTTATGGTTTTTTTCCTGGTTGTAAATTTCGAGGATCACTTTCAAGAGTTACTTACCATTTTTTTTCTCTTGCAACTGAAATAGAATCTTGTTGGCCATTTTTTCCCTATATTTTTATGAAATCTAAAACTGGTCACAAAGAACTTGATCGAATTTCTACTGCGTATCGACTAACTCCACCAATCTATCTATTACCTACCTTGTGTCATCCTCTTTCTTCATTCTGGGAGTCCAAGGCAAGCACCTAAATTAGCCCTGCTGGCTGATAACTTTTATGGCTTAATCAATATGGACTGGCTCTAGCTTTTCTGGCGTGTCCTTGTTCTCCACTATTTTCACTTCAAAATTTTCCTCGATGATGTTCTTAATAGTTCTTATGTTTTCCTCACTTTTTTTGAGCAATTATTTGATTTTCAAAGTATATTTGTCTTTCAATATTCCGGAGAGATATTACAGTTACTTCTACTATATTCCATTTCCTGACAGCATGATTACAGTATTTTTATAGGCATATCGTACCTTCAAGTATTGCTATGTAGTGACCTATCTTTAGAAATATCTGGCTCTTGTTGGTAAATGTTTATTTTCGACCTGCTAATTGATTTTGCGATAAAAAAACAACTTTTTATTTGCACCAGCTGCATTGTCTCTTAACTCTATTTTTTGAAACACTTTCTCAGGTTAATAGCTCTCCCTTGTTTTCATTTTGATATCCCAATCTATAATGCTACCCTTCTACTTATGATTTTTAGATTGCTCGAAGTAGTGATGTATTTTTTTGTATTTGTAGTCTAGATTCATTTAAACTTACGTTTGCTAAGAAAATCGTAGACTTTTCGGAACGAATCGGTCGTAATCGCTCTGTAAACGAAGTAAAGATAAATTAAGAATGCCGTCATAGGGATCACAACTACGGTATCCACAAAGATTGTAAAGAGCCACACTCCGCAGGTGATAATTACTGCCAAAATATAGATACCTCCTATTATGGTTTCCTCAACTTGCTACTACTCCTCGCTAAACATATAAAAGTCACTATTATTCTCATAATTTGCCACATATTAACACCAAAAACCCATTTTTTAAATTACGCTGAAATATTAGTGTGTAATAGTATAAAATAATAATCATAAATCATTCACAGTTTATCTCTGTTGGGATAGGCGAATTCCTACATACTTGGATTGAGCAACTACTTTAAGACTGACTCCTCTCGTCGAAAATTTTTATGCTTGATCACCTGCACTCTATTACGGAAAAAGTAAAATATTTACTTTATCTTGAATGCTCTTCCGCCAATGTCTTCGTTCTCGTTCTCAGGACTCATGAACCTAAAGTAAGAAGGTTTGGAAGTCTAAACCGAACTTCTTGGCCGACAGATGCCTCTGCCAACATAGACCTCAATTTTGCTCCAGTCAGTTGTCGAGTAGAAATCGAGAAATTCAAGTAGATCCTGGCTGAGAAGTAGTTTTCTATCGAACTTGGTCAATCCATCGTATTTTTAGAAGAGGTACTAAAAGACCATGCAAAAAAGAAGATAAGATCCAATGTAACCATGGTAAGTCTCAGAGTAGCCTCTGATTTTGAGCATGCATTTCAGAACCATAAACAAATATTTGAACTCAGGCAATCCATTTTGCATCCTCTGTATTTCCAATAGTTGCTTCAGTCCGTCTTTCTTGTTGACTGAAATGTCAAATATGAAGTCACTCTACCTGCAAGAAACATTTATTATTGGCACCTTTCCTCTTCTGAAGTCAAGCTTATAGTATCTAGCATCGTGCTTCAGGGAGTCATACACTAGCCCCAAGATCTTAAGCTCATCACCTTCACATAAAATAGTTACATCAATATCTCCATCAGGTAATTAAAGGCCCAACGCAGAAGAGCCAAACTGTTTCACGTCGCTGTTTGGCACTACCGACTCTATAAGTTTTTTCAATCTACAAAAATGAATGGCTACTCAAGAAAAGCTAATTTTCTGCACTCCCTCTCGTTGGGAGTCGCTGAGATGTAGTGGCAAAATTCGATGACTTCATTATGA
>Ga0194117_10005134_pt1 | contig 12090 bp, 7 predicted proteins | sample TA2MahsurfametaG_FD_160579 | JGI IMG/M metagenome (GOLD analysis project Ga0194117, IMG submission 160579) | Freshwater microbial communities from Lake Tanganyika, Tanzania - TA2015009 Mahale N1 surface | ecosystem: Environmental > Aquatic > Freshwater > Lake | place: Tanzania: Lake Tanganyika...
TTTTGAGGGATATTGTTCCTTGAGTGGGTTGGGTGGATGTTTTCGATACTTGATTCATCTTCAAGTTGTAGTTCTTTGACGGTCTATTAGAGTACAGTGGCGATTTGTTTTTTATTGGGTATTTTGTGTGCACTGGTGGTATCTTCTTTGAGATGTCTAAGTTTGAGATCAAGTTCTTCCTAGAACGAAAAAACTTTTCTATCCTTTCGTGTACTCCCCTTAAACATTATAGTTATAATCAATCCATGATTAAACAATACAAATACAAAATGCATGTCACATATGAACACAAATTACCTTATTTATTATTAAATGTATTTAACTCGCATAGTTACAAATCTAACAACATCCCTCCTAACCCATAAACCGACCATCTATGCATTCACGAAACCAACCAAGCGACATAGAGATAAGTTCAAATTGGACTATGAGTATTATAATAACATACCACTTGATCAACGTGATGATGAACTTTAGAGGATCAATTGTCTTAAAAAATTAAATGTGCAGTTCATGAAAAAAATTCCCTATTACCCTATCAATGAGTACTGGAACTACCATGGGACTAAACTAATGACACATACATGGGAACCACCTAAAAATGTTAAACCTAAAGCAGTTTTAATTTTTTTCCATTCGCTGAATGGTCACACAGGCACCAGTGGAGAATTAGCAAGTCATTTGGTAGGTGATGGGTATATAATGACAGGCTACGATTATGTAAACTTCGGTCAATCCTAGGGGACTCGACGTGGTTGCGTTTAATCATTTGACTAATTGGTTTCAACAAGCGAGCAGTTCATCATTCGAGTCAAACAAAAGTACCCGAATTCGAATGTATTCGTGTCTGGAATGAGTTTAGGCGGAGCTATAGCTTTCCATATTCTACTAAAAAACCCAAACATTGCGAAAGGAGTTATCTTCTTTAGTCCATCATTGAGATAAAACAAAATGCATTTCCCATTGCTAAAAAAACTGACAATTATAGTTTCTATGTTTTTGCCTTATCAACAGTTACTCAAACAAACTGGAAGAAATGGTTCTAGATATCGGTTGGATACCTATTCAGATAATGATCCTTTTCTTTATCATGGTAGACTTTATCCTAGAACTGTTAGTTAGCTTTTAATCATGATGGCTAGAACCAGGAAGGAATTTAGAAATTTTAGAGCACCGTATCTTGTCATTCAGTCGGGATGTGATAAATTAGTGGATCCTTTTGCATGTCTTGATCTTTAGAAGGCAAGTCCAAGCTATGACAAGACCACAGTTATCATCCATGATATGTGGCATGCAATTTGGCTTGATGATTACATGCCAGACATTGTAAAGATAGTGCAGGAATGGCTCAACGAAAGAGTTTGATGTTTGATATTTTATAAAAAATGAATCTTTCAGCTTAGCTATAAAATCTCAAGAAGTAGTTTGTAATCCGGTCTTTCTCCTTTGGGAGTCCTCATCACAACAGCCATGTATTCGACCCATTTGGGGTGTGATTTAAACAAACTTTGTAAAGTGAGTGAAGAACGTATTTTGATAGTTTGTTCTTTATTACAGCCGAACCATGGAATCTACAACTAAAGCAGGAGCAATGCTAAATATCCTAAAGATTCCAGATCATCCTTTCGACTTTAGGGGAACCCTCGGAGCTGATTATTGCTTGCGAAAGAGCTACCATTGTAAGTATCAATTACTTCGAGAGGGTGTCCCTTTATATCGACGTATCTTTTGACTCTTTTCAAATCGATGACAACAAGTTGCCCGTCTTGATTCAGCATGAAGTGTTCAGGTTATATATTTCTGTAGAGATAGCCGCAGTCGTGTATAAACTATAGTATTTTGAGTATATCGATGAGTATAGCTTTGGGAGGTAGTCCAACTATATTACCTTTATTTTTCTACATGATGATATAGCTGGTGTCTTACCTCTTGAAATCCAATATCCTATTGACACATGGCCATTTGGCTTTGGCTATGTTTTTCCATAGTCTATCATAAATTTACAGAACATGGCCGAGTCCCTCAAGTAAATATTTGACTGCAACGTGTTGTTAATTTTTCTTTGAATAGCCGTAGAAAATAGTACCGAAATCAGGTTCTTCAAGTTTATATTACTTTATCATTGATGCTATTGTTTTGAGATTGATGCTGTTCTTATGATAATTCGAGTGACTTCGTTTCACTTTAGCTTGGATGATTTCATCCAAAGCTACCACTTTGCTTTGATTATGCAGTAGACTCTTTTCGATTGTTTTTGAGTCATGTAGTTATGAACTCTGGCTCTTCATCCTTTGTTTGCTCGACGTGATGAATGCCTACTAATCTTGGCTCTATTGTGTTTGCTGTTTCTCTGTGCTGTTGTATTTCTGTTAGAAAATATGTGATTTTATCAATCGAATATCATCCTTTATGCTTGAAAGCTGCTCAATTATTTATTTTTGGTGATTGGATTCTACTTCGCTTAGTTTTTTTTATAACTATGACACTCTTTGTTGAATAGAGGTATTTTTAATGTTGCTATAGTGCTTGATAGGACTATGTTTGGGATTTTCTCTTTCGATTGAGCCTGCCCGTTTGGTTCCTTTGATGTTTTGGATGTTATGATGAATAAAGTTTTTCATTATGCGTCCAGAATAATAAAAATAAAACGCTATCTAATACAAAATATAACAAACAGGTTTAATAATAGTGTATGTATCATATAAGAGAGATAATCTCAAAACCAAAGGTATCATATATTGAAGGTTGTTCACTCTAATTTAAATATTCTTCGTTCTGCAATCATAGTCTGCATGTTTATTTTGAAGTAAGATATTTGAATTAATATAGTTGTTAATTTGCATTATTCAAAAATGCGAAGATAAATAGGATAATAAACACGCAAAGCAATCAGCAAATCCATCAGCAAAGCCAAGAAGAATAAACATACCAACACTCAGTAGCATGAACCCAAAGACAAAAAACCAGATCGATAAATATTCAAAGCCATCTACCATCAAACGCCCATCAAACAACTATCTTTTATTTTCTCGCAACTAGACGAACATAGACTCAACGAAAAATTAGCCCAAATTGAACTCTTTGCAGAGAAGATGTTGGATAGCGAGCAGAAGAAAAAACTGGAAGAGATGACGACTATTTTAGTACAGGAATAAAGAATTCATAATCTAATTGAGTTCTATATCAAGTAAAATAATCACGAAAAGGCAAGACAGTAGTCGGAAATGATGAAGCGCATACAAGAAAGGAAGAAAATGTTTTTTAAGGAAACTCTCAATCGATACCAAGGAATCACAATCAGTTCAGGTGTATTCACGAATGAACTGATTGCAAGGTAAGGCAGTCCAAAAATGAAATTTTAACCAATGCTAGGATTTTCTGACTTCAGCAAGAAGATACTAAATAAAAAATAAGATGAGTATGCAGTAGAGTTGAAGAACAAAGATCTAGTAATTAAGCGATTGTTCCAAAGAATCGAATTGCTCGAAATGAGTAACAACAAATTCGATCGCCAAAAAAGTTTCAAGTAGAATATGGAATTCATTAGTTCGAAGTATGTGTAGTCACAGAGAAAAAATATTAAGATGGCGAGGTAGTTTGAACAGATGTAGAATAAGAAATAACAGGTTATAAATGAGATCGAGAAATATAGAAAGGATTACAATTAGCTATTGTATGACTATGATCAGCTCAACCAGAAATATCTCGATTTATAGAGATAATTAAAAGAGGAGAATACACAGAAATAGCAACTTGAAAGAAAGCACAAAGATTTTGAACGGTATTACAGTGAAAACAATTAATTAAAACAGAAATATCAAGAATTGTAAGAGGAGTTCAATTGTTCCATCGACGAAAAATTGGAGTGGGAGAGAAAGTATAATAAAGTCCTCAAAGAGAAAAACATCTTTCTACACAAAATAACAGAATTAAGAACAAAAATCAAAGAGTTTTTAAAAGATTAAGTGCCTTAACTCAGAAATATCGTTAAGATCACTCAAAATCGGCTCAAATAGTTTAATGAATCTATAATGAATGTCTTTATTATCGAACAATTTGCTGAATTTAGTAATACAGTTGTCAAGAAATACCAAGACATAATAGACTAGCAAGTGTAGAGATAAAAAGAATTCATATAAATAATAAGTTTGAAAACAAAATAATGTTAAGATCTATCTATCTTAAACCGAAAGCACTCTTAAAAAGAGAAAAACCATTTTGAATAAATAGTTCAAAAGACAAAACTATGTGAAAAACTATTAAAGATGACTGAAGCTTTTTAAGTAAACATTACGAAAATAAAAAATCAGCACGCAGAGTATAGGAAGAGCGTGTAGGAAACTAAAAAATAAAGAAAAAATAGACTATCTGTAACATCCACACTATCAGAAACTATCTCATTTAAACAGAATCAAAACCTGTTGAGTATTACAAACTTTTAGATATTACGATTTCAAGGCCAAAATGAAAAATTTGATGCATCGATACAAACCAAAGATTATAAACCCACCCTTAAATTGCAAAAGCATTAGAGTTATTTCTTTTACTAGAGTAAAAATTAAAACTAAACAAATTAAATGGGTATCCAATCTCAAGATTATGAGAAGGATATGACTAAATTAGAAATCTGTTGCCAAACCGACTACTTAGAGAAAAATAAAAATTCTGTTCAGACTGACTCAAAAATAAAAAAATAGGTTGATAGTCAGTGTAGTGCAGTTTAAAAGATATCTACATTTACTTAAAACTAACGTCAAACTCAGTTTACCAAGTAAGACGTAGTAAGCCTTCGTTATTAGGCAAAAAAATTAGAAAACTTACAATGCCCAAGCTATAGAATCTAAAATACACTATCAATATAAATTTTAACCTGTATGAGCATGTAAACTACTGGAGTGCAGACTTAAGAATATGAATTTTAATCTGCCTAACACTACTTAGATTTCAAAATTATAGAAGAGGAGTAGTTCAACACTTGCTCCTAAAATGACATCTTGAAGATGTTGGCAGATGCCTAGGACTGTGTGAATGTACCCGATATAGCTATCCTCAGAGAGTAGATAGTAACCTACCGCGAGTAGATTGACCGGCTGAAAAATGTGATAAGACAGCACTAGAAATAGAAGTAGGAAGAAAATGTTTTCAATTTCAGGTTGTGATCGTGTTTACTTCTTCTTATTCAATATTTATTAATTATTAACTAATCATATAGACAGATATTCGTTAGATCAGCGAGTCACTCAAGAATAATTTTGTTTTTATGCTTGCAGCAGTTTGCGCTCGTAACTCAATAGCTTGTCCTAAATTTAACTCAGCTTGTAGCTCTGGGAGAGTTTTAGACTGCAACTTTTGAGTGCACCAATCTCGTTTATTATTGAATTCACGCATTTCAGCTTTTTGACTACCTATGATTATCCCCCGCTCTATTGTCTGGAATTCTTATGCTACTAAGGTTGCGAACCACTGAAGCTGATTTCTCTACTATCAGCTTCAAAGCATATATCTCTGTATTCTTAACTTGTGCTTTTGTAGATAGTCTAACTGTTACTTTCTGCTTCGGATTGCCATTTATTGGGTTTGCGTTGAAAAGGTTATTTATAATTGTTTTTGATTTCTCGGAGGGGCGACTGTTGTATTTTTTATTGGCTTTTGGAGATGTCTCGTAAATAAATGGATCCTATGCGCTTCATTGATTCTTGATATTATAACAGAAGATTAATAAAGAATAGTCCATCTAAATTGTAGAATTATCGAATTTCTAAGTCTTTTCTAAATCCATACTCTTGTTTAAGTTAGAACGAGTAGTGTTTCTATAATAATTACTGAACTAAATTCCGAATTGTAAAATGCATAGTATATAAGTTGATAATTATGTAAATCCATGAGATTACTGAAGTAACTGTTGATTAGTTATATATTGCTAAATTATGATTCAATAAAATAATAAAACACTATCAATTTTTATTTTCGAATTAACTTCAACTATGATTTCTGCCTTCCAGCTTTTGTTTTTACAAGAGGAATCATGTCGTATCCAAATTTTCGATAAGGATTATGGGTGCCCTAAGATGAGAGCATGCCTGAATTGGGAAGATTTTTGAAGTTTTTTTAAAGATATCCGAAGTCAAAGAGTGGTTGGTTGGAGTTAATGTTTTTAAGCATGTCAAAAAAACGAGCGGAATCAGCGAAAACTACTTAAACTTTAAGTAAAGCTATAATCATTTTATTCTATAAATAAAGCATGAAGGATAAATATTCAATCTTTTCTCCACCTGCCAGCAAAACAGATTCCTTTTCCAGCTAGATCAACTTCAAAAAAAGTCCCAACAAGTTCGTTGTTTATGAACCTCTTAACAAATTCAAAGATCCACTCAAAATCTTACCTCATCAGTCGCTCTCGTCCACCAATCTAGAAATTGTACGTAAGCTGCCCAATGAATATCTCAACTTGAGGCAAACACTTAGTTTTAAACCCTCCAATTTTGACTCTTTAATTCACGATGATGAGAAAGATAAAATGCCCAAAACGAGTAGTTATCTTCGACAGACCATTTCCACCAAAACTGGAAACAAGTCCAAGGTTGATAAAACTTTTTCAGAGAGTTTTTCAGCTTATAGAAGCCAATCAACTCATGATATTAATCCAAGAGATGATCATCACAACCTTAGCTATTCTCGGAAGACAAGCTATGTACCAGAAAACAGGGCTTGGTATAGCATTTAAACTCCAACTGTGGAAAATTCTATTGAAGAATTGAGAAAGAAATGGAAAGAGGGCGGTTTTAAAAGTTACGGTAGTGACTCTAAAAACGACAAGCTGATGCAGCAACTCTAGTAACTCAAGAGAATCTCAGACAAGCACAAACAAAATTAGGAGGAGTTTGACAAGAAATTAACCGTAGATCGAAAGTTTTCAGCCAAAACTTCAGATTATAGAGAAACACATGAACCGAATGTGTTCAGAAAGAAATCAAATGCTCAAGAACACTACGATGAATGCTATACTCCGAAAATTCCCAAGAGCTCGTATGAAGACAGGTTCAAAAAACTTGGATCACCCACTTCAACAGATAATTCTGACTCAAGATCTCCTCCAAATAGATTTATTGAAGTAATAGATCATAAGAAAAAAGTTGCTAAGCTTTCGATGTAAGACTTTGCAATTGGTAAGACTTTGGGAGAGGGTAAATTTGGAGTGGTAATGATTGCTCGCCATAAAAGAACAGGTTCGCTATTTGCTCTCAAAAAAATTCCAAAGGAGATGATAAAATCTCACTTTATGATTGATCAACTAGCGCTGGAGATAAGGCTCCAGAGCTGTTTAAACCATAAAAACATCTTAGGTATTTATGGATTTTTCGATGACTCTACCCATCTCTTCATAGTTTTAGAGTACATGTAACACGGCACCTTGTACTCTCAGTTGAAGAAAAATAAAATACTACCTTAAAATGAGGCAGCAATTATCATAAGGCAAGTAGCACTAGCAGTTTAGTATCTTCATGATCACGATATTGCTCATCGTGATATCAAACCTTAAAATATCGTCATTTCTAATGTAAATTCCGTGTTATGCAGACAGTTTATAAATTGTGTGATTTTGGTTGGGCTACCATCTGCAATTAAAGGAGAAAGACCTATTGCGGAACTTTTGACTACGCTGCTCCCTAAATATTAGAAGGAAAGGAGTATGACATGTCTGTCGATCTATGGTGTTTGGGTATCCTCACTTACGAGTTGTTGACAGGCAAAGCCCCTTTTTATCACTTAAGTCGCAAATAAACAATGCGTAAAATAATTAACTGCGAGTCTGAGGGGATCGTATACAACTAGAAGATGTCTCCTGAGGTGATTGATTTCATCTAAAAGTTGATCCGCAAGAACCCAGACGAAAGAATGAAGGCATCTTAGGCCTTAAAGCATAAATTTTTATGTGAAATTTAAGACTGATGTTTTAAATATATATTGTTGCGATTCTTACTATCAGCCATAATAGAATGATTAGATTGATGAACTCTTGAAATAAAATAATAACATGGAGATAACAGTGAATACATTTCAGAAATCCAAAAATAAAAAAAGGTTGATCGCACAAAATCATAAACTCTACCAACAGGTAGTCAACATAAACGAAAAGATTCGAGTTTTGCAACCCGAATAGTCCCATCTGCCAGAGCCATCACAAATTATAGTGGAGAAATCTGTGCTTGAAGAAATGGCCCTTCAGAAATAATTGATTAAGAAGTTAAGAGGACAGATAGAGCAGTATAAACTAGAAAGAGCTAAAGATAATGTGGAGTACATCATCAGATAGGAAGATTAGCTCAAAATTGCCAAAAAACTAGAATTCCAGCTCATGGATGAGAAAAAGATACTTCTGAATAAGAAAGCTGACAAGAACATATTTCTGCAAAAAGAAATGCCCTATCAAAACTATGAAAAGCAGTTTTTATAAAATCTGACCGAAGTTGTACACTTTAATCGAGAGCAAGCAGCTAAAATATCAGAAATTGAAAGAGAGATAAGGAAGTATCATCTAATCAAAAAAAAAAAAAATGTTTCGCCTTAAAAAGTAGCAACCTCTTAAAATCTGTAAACAATAGGCAAAGAAATTTAGGAGAAGGTTGCAGCTAGATTGAATTTGGAAAGGCAGTGGAAGCCTCATTTGGCACAATTGGACGAGGAAAATGCAAGTTTGTTAAGACAGCTTGCAATTAAAAAATAAGAGCTAGCTGTGATGTAAAAATAAGAAAGGAGCTGGTAAATCAGACTCTCTGCTATAAGATAGAGTGAAGATGTAATAAACGACAAATAGAGGTTGTAAAAAGTGAATGTAAATCCTAAACTAAGGCAAAAGATACTCGATTATATGCAGAAGTAGTAAGATAAGAAAAAAAAGAAAGTAAATGAAGAGAAGCTCAAGTATCAGTTCGTTAAAAAAACAAGTTCGTAATAGAAAATAAAAAATGATGCTAAAGCGATTATAGGACCGCCTTTGCCTGGAATGAAAAAGAAGGACGAGAAAGTTATAGAAACCATGCATGATGATAAAAATATCACCAAAAAGATCGATAAAAGCACTACAAAAAAACAAAAAAATGATCAAAACACACTAACCTAGATTTCTGTTCCTTCCAGCAAATAAACGGTCAATAAAATAGTTGGACGAGATTCGCTCGGATCTGCAATTAAGAGCAAACTGAATAACGAATAAAGGGCTCTTAGATTTTGGCAATCTGAAAGTCCTTCTTAAGTGTCAAGTCAAAGAGGATAAGAAAGAACTTCCAAAAAGAATACAGAAACATCGAATCTCCTTTTGAAACTGAAGGAAATAGGTATAACTACTGAGCCAAAATTGTGGGATGGACAAATTATGTAATCAGTAGTCTAATGATATTTTTGATTAGTATGTCTTAAACTCTATCTTTTTTAAAATTTTTTTGTGAAGATAGAACATTTCTATATTTAAAAACCACAGAATTTTTAGGAACATATTAACAGTTTAAATTTAATAGTCTCTTAGAAATTGGAATATAGTTTAAAAAGAAATATGAGCATAACCTTTTTACTTATCACCACAATGCTTGTCTCAGCTCTGACATTGACCTGTGATCAAGGATTTGTCCCGAATCCTATCAACATCTGTATCTAACCTCGCTACATTGAAGGATGCAGTCAATATTTATCTTAAACTCAATGCAAAACTTGTGACTTCAGATACAATCTTCAGCCTAATGGTCTCTGTTAACTTGAATTAAATTCTAATGAAGATTGCTGCGCAAGCAGAGCGGGAGATGGATCTTGTGCCTCATGTAAAACAGGTCTCTATTTGGTCAACGGTAAATGCCAATAATCAAACATTATTGGTTGTCTATAGAAGGACAGACTTGGTATTTGCCTCAACTGTGCTACGGGTACTTTTGGTTTGATATAGGTTACTTCCTCAAAGCTGGATCTTGTTTGAAAACAATCAAGAATTGTGCTGAATTTAGTGACTCCACTAGAAAGATCTGTGTCAATTGCAAAAAAGGTTTCAGTCTTTACAATAATAATTGTGTTGAAAATTCAATAGTTGGGTGCAAAAAAGAAGTAGATCATGTTTGCCAAGAGTGCTACCCACTTTTCACCCTCAACATTGGACATTGTATCATTAGTCATTGCAAAACTTATAATGATTATAGTTGCGTTGCCTGTGAATGTGGATTTTATCTAACTTCACAAGGAAACTGCAAAAAAATGGAAACTGGCTGTGTGAGGTATCAAAGAGGTCAATGCACTGACTGCCTTCCAAATTTTAAGCTAAAAGGAACTCAATGTTAAATTGAAGGCTGTGAGGAAATCAAAGGCTTAAGATGTGTAAAATGTTCAAAAGGCTATGAAATCTTAAAAGATGTTTGTGCAATGTAGAACTGTTTGACCTGGAAAGATGGAAATTGCGAAGCATGCAAGCAAGGGTATAGTAGAACTAGCCAAGGTTGTCTACAAAACAAATCTTTGATAAGTGTGTGAATCATCTGATATTGTAATGGTTGAAAGTATTTTAAAAGGTATAAATATGAAAATATCAATACAACCATTGAGAATTCTTAGAGAAGAACTCATTTTCAAAAGCAGAATGTGTTAGAATATATTATTTTTACCAATACATTCGATGCAATAATTATCAAGAAAGGTAAGTCTATAGCTGTTGCCTCCTTTCTGCATTCCAATTGCAGTTTGCCCGTTAAGTTTTACCCGAGTCCGTTATTGACAATAAGTGTATGTAAGTCAAGTTAATTAATTCTCATTGGTAACTGCAAAATTGGAATAATTAGCAATTATTTGTTGACTTAGCTGAGTGATTTCCATATGATTTTATTGTAACTACAAATAAACTATTTTAGATTGCATCAATATATTTGATAAATAGTTGAAATTATGTCCTTCCAAAACACTATTGGAGAAGATGGGTAACTCTTATACAATTCAGAAGCATCAACATCAACGTCATTCCCTCTTTTGGCCATATTGTTAATGTCTCAGAGATTGACAAACAAAGACAGGTAGCTTTCTTAACATTAAGCTTCAAGAAGTCGAGGCTTGGCGTGCCAAAAAAGGAGCTTTACACGCTCCTCCCAAAGATTTTGATCCCTCCAGATATGCCTCTTTCAGCGTTCGTGAGGTAGTTGAGTAGCCAGTCCCATCTGAGCACATTCACGAATATGTCGAAAGATCCAGATTAAGCAGAAGACTCGGATTCTGATAGTAAATCGCATTTATCATAATCAAATTACTCATATTATCTAACTAGCTTGATCAATTATGCACCTTTCTTTGATATATGACATCCATCAAATTGAGATCGAAAAACTGGAGCTTCTCAAAAATAGGATCTCTGGCTTGAAATTATACAGTATCTTTAAAAAAAAAGTTAGATTAAATGACTGTATGCTTCTTGGATGTTTGTTCAAAATTATCAAAACATGTGCAAGAATACAGAACAATCATATATAACTGCCCCTAAAATAGAAAATACAATCAAAAAACAGTTGTTTTAGTCGATAAAATGATTTGACAAATGTTCTAGTTATGGAATATCATCTGTTTTCGAGTTTTTATTTGATAATTTTATTGATAAGTCCAACAATAATATTCCTCTCTTCCTCATTCTCGATTCTAACTTCGAAGCGATTAGATTACATAGATTTACGGAATATTGAAGCTTTTCTTCTTCTTAGGAATACGATCAATTTTTTTTAAGGTAGAGTAACACACTAAAATTATAAAATTGGAAGTGCCCAAAGAACTTTGCGTTTTTCGACATCTAAAAAGACTATATATTCTCGTAAAATGACCAAGTAGTTGACACCCTCATCTGAAGCAAAACAATCAACAAATGTTACATTTATGAACTTGTCCTCGTTGACTGTTTTCATCAGAATAGATTGGATTTGGCTGTCAATTTTGTTGTATTCTTTCATCACGAAACACTCTGTATAGAATACACGAGGATAATGCATTCTTTCACCATTCGCTTTGTCTTCAAAAACAAGCGCATTGTTTTTAATGCCTTCAGTAGTTTTAGATGCGAAATCGATAACACCAGTAACT
>Ga0194117_10005135_pt1 | contig 12088 bp, 10 predicted proteins | sample TA2MahsurfametaG_FD_160579 | JGI IMG/M metagenome (GOLD analysis project Ga0194117, IMG submission 160579) | Freshwater microbial communities from Lake Tanganyika, Tanzania - TA2015009 Mahale N1 surface | ecosystem: Environmental > Aquatic > Freshwater > Lake | place: Tanzania: Lake Tanganyika...
ACCGGTTCGGTTGAGCCGTTGCCTTTAGATGTCTACCGGCAGGAGTCCTGCAGGCTTGCTGAGCAGTTATGGCAAGCAGCCATTCGCGACCGCAAGGGGCGACCCGAGTGGCTGGGTATGGATCTCAATGCATCCGGGGAATCGTTTCACTTTGGGTTGATCGGCCACTCGCTGTATTCGGGTAGCAGCGGCATCGCCCTGCTGTTCGCCCGCCTGGCCATGGTCGGCGAGCCTGCCGTTGCTGAACGTTGGCGCGCGAGGGCCTGGCTCTGCTTTGCCACTCTGGTCGAACTGGTCGAGCGCAACAGCAACGACCAACTGTTTCGGCTGATGCGCGATTTGCCTTATGGCATCGCGGGCTCGGGCGGGATCCTGTTGTCGTTGCAGCTGCTGCTGCGCGCCGGCGTCGCAGAAGCCGCCGACCTGGCCGCGCTGCTGATCGCCCAACTGCGCCCCGAACGGTTGCTGGCCGATCAGGGCATCGATGTGATCGCTGGCATTTCGGGCCTGATCGGCCCGCTGCTGCTGGCCGGCACCCCCCGAGCGCTCGAGCTGGCAACGCTCTGCGGCGAGCGTCTGCTGGCGCTGCAAGATGCCAGCGGCGGTTGGTCTTCAGATGCCGCATCAGCCAGCCAGAACCGGCCCCCGTTGACGGGGTTTTCCCATGGAGCGGCGGGCATGGCGGCGGCCCTGGCCCGGCTGGCCCAGGCCAGTGGCGAGGAGCGTTTTGCCGAGGCGGCGCGGCGCGCCGTGGCCTACGAACGTTCGGTGTTTGTGCCTGAGCGCGGCAACTGGCCCGATTTCAGAGCCTTCAGCGAACCCGAAGCGTTCATGCTCAGCTGGTGCCATGGCGCTCCCGGAATCTTGCTGTCACGCCGGACGATCGAAGCCGCCGGCCTTGCCGATGACGCCACCGACCAGGAGCTGGCGGTTGCACGCCAGAGCACGCTTGATGCCCTGGACCATTTCAAACAGGGCAAGGGTTTTGCCGCCCATCTCTGCTGTGGTGGGCTGGGGCTCACCAGCCTGCTGCGGATCGATGCCCATGCCGGCGCCTTGTCTGTAGCCCCCCGGGTGCTGGTTGCCGAGACCAACCTGATCGCTGAAGCCCAGGCCAACGACGGTTACATCTATTTCAATGTCGAGAGTGGTTCGCTCAACCTGCCCGGGCTGCTCACCGGCAAGGCCGGTGTGGCCCTGGCCCTGCTTGAAGCCGCCGAAGGCCAGCAGTGGATGCCGGCCGTGCTCAGTGCGGGGTTGCTGGCGGCGGGCTGAGCGACGCATCGAGTCGCTGCTGGCACAGCCATTGCAGCCGCGGCATGGCCTGCTCTGGCTGCAGCAGCCAGGGGTGCTGCTGCAACTGGGCTTGCAGCTCGCGGGCGCGGGCCATCACCAGGGCCACCGCCTGTGTTGATTCATCAGCTGACAGCTCTTTGGTGTAGCTGAGCCAGCGGCCCTTGGCGATGGGCTGGTCGTCATCACCAAGACCAAGGCAACGGCCAAACAGCGCTGCATCAAAGCCGCCCAGGGCCGCCACCATGCCCATGCCGTCGGCAACCAGCTCATCGAGCAGGTTCAGACGCATCTCACCCAGCAGGCGCTTGGTGGCTAGGTGGGTGAGCTCGTGCTCCAGCCGCAGGGTGGTGGAGGCTTCAAGCCAGGCGGCGTCACTGAGCCCGCCCGGCACATGCCGGGCCTTGACCGAGCCATAGGGCGCCTGGTGCAACACGATCAAGCGCGCCCGGCTTTGCCGTCCCAAGCGCTCGATCAGGCCCCAGTGGATCAGCCCACTGATCGCCTGGGCATGCACCCCATCGGCCAGCGGTACGGGCTCGGCCCGGTGCGCCAGGGCCCTTACCAGCAAGGCAAAGTCGTCCCAGCTGGGGGTCTGCAGCACCGGCATGGCCCCGCAGGGGTGGGGGGCGATCCACAGCTGCAGGGCCTCGCTCTGCTGCCATTGCGGCGGCTCGCTCTCGTGGTCTTCGCCGCGCAGCACCAGCGCCTTGTAGAGATCGCTGCTGCTGATGCCGCTCGCCTGGGGCAGCCGCAGCTGGGGCAGGCTCTGCACCAGCGCCGCCCGCACAGGCTCTCCCTGGCGCTGCGCGCCCGGGTCGTTGCCCAGCAGCTCAATCCACCAGGCCAGTTCGGGTTCGGGGGCCAGAGGCAGCGGCGGCCAGGGTTCAAATGCTCTGGTAAAGCCCTGGTAGTAGGTGTTCAGTGCTTCAGGGCTCGCCACGGTTGAGGTAGCCCCCGACTTTGCTGCTGAGCTCGCGGTAGGTGCCCAGTTCGCTGACTGTGCCGCCGGCGATCACGGCGATCTGGTCGGCCGACTCGATCGTTGACAACCGGTGCGCAATCGCGACGCGGGTGATGTTGAGGTTTTCCAGGGTGCGGGTCACCGCGGCCTGGGTGGGGGCGTCGAGGGCACTGGTGGCCTCGTCGAGCAGCAGCACCTTGGGCTGACCCAGCAGCGCCCGGGCCAGCGACAGGCGTTGCCGCTGGCCGCCCGAGATGCCCATGGCGCCCTCGCTGATGATCGTCTCGAGTTTCATCGGCATGCGCTCGACATCGGCGGCGACCTGTGCCTGCTCCAGTGCGCCCCAGACTTCGTCGCGGCTGTAGGCGCGGCCGGCGCGCACCACCTCGTAGATCGAGCCGGCGGGCAGGGGTGCGTTCTGCAGCACCACCCCCAGCTGGCGGCGGTAGTGGCGCACGGCCAGCTCCCGCAGGTCGATACCGTCGATGTTGATCACGCCGGCTTCCGGTTGCATCAGCCGCAACAGGCAGCGCAGCAGCGTGGTTTTGCCGCAGCCACTGGCACCGGTGATCGCCGTGTAGCGCCCCTGGGGAATCGTCAGGTTGATGTTGCGCAGCAACGGCTCGGGTGCATCGGGGTAGCGCACCTGCAGGTTTTGCAGCTCGATTTCACCAATCAGGGTGTGCAGCTGGGCCTTGCCGTCATGACCCGCTTCGGGGGTGGCATACATGACCACCGTGCTGCGCTGCCAAAGCACCACCAGGCGCGAAACGGTGCTCGCCACCTGAACTGCCAGGGCTGAGAGCTGGCTGTTAAACGAAAGGTAGGCGGCCTGGAAGGCCACAAACGAGGCCACCAGCTGGTTGGCCCCCAGGCTGCCAAGGCTGCCGGGCGGTGGCGGTGGGGCACCCGGTAACGCGGCCTGAGCCTTGATCTGATTGAGCATCCACACCATGCCGATGAAGACCACGACCTGACCCAGGGGCGAGAGCACCCCCGCCAGGATCTCGAGGGCGTTGTTGACGGCCTCGCCGCGGCGCATCAGTGACCCCAGACGCACCATGTCGCCGATCCATTGGCCGAACACGAACGGTTCGCTCCCACTGACGCGGATCTGGGGCATGCCGACAACGGCCTGCAGGCCCATGTCGCTGACCTTCGCCTGGCCCTCTTGCAGTGGTTTTTCAAGCCGTGCCGCCTGCAGCACCAGCAGCACCATGACCACCGCGCTGATCAGGCTGAAGGCTCCGGCGATCAGGGCCAGCTGCAGTTGGTAGACGAACATCAACACCAGGTTGGTGATTGAAAACAGCAGCCCCAGGCCGGCGCTCAGCAGGCCGCTGCTCACCAGCTGGCGCATCTGGCTGATCGAGCCCACCCGGGTGATCAGGTCTGCAGTGCCCAGCTTCTGAAAGAAATCAAGTGGCAGCCTCAGCAGGTGCCCCCACAGCGCAGCCTCGAGGCGCATGTTCACCAGCGATTCCATGCGCACGGTGGCGAGGCTGCTGAAGCCCTGGGAGATCACGGTGCACAGGGCGACGAGCATCACCACCAGCGAGGTTTCGACGATCAACCGCAGATCCCCCAGCGGCAGCACCGTACCCACCAGAAACGATGTCAGCGTTGGGATGCTGAGGTTGAACAGGGCTACCACCAGGGCGCTGAACAGCACGGCCAGCAGCGGCGTGATGTTGTTGCCCAGGGCAAAGCCCAGCAACTTCCACAACGAGCCGAGCGGCACCGGTAAGGCGGGGTAGAGCTCGTAGGCGTAGGACTTCAGCGACGGTTCGCTCAGCAACGGTTGACGTTCAGCGCTGACCCCGTCAAACACCATGGTCTGGCCGCCATGGCGATGCACCGCCAGGGGGCGGCCATCGTCTCTGGCAAACACGATCAGCATCGCCCGCGTCGTTGTCACCAGATCGCTTGGCGTTTTGACCTCGCGATGGTGAATGTTGTTGAGCTCCAGCAGGTCGCTGAAGCTGCTGGAGTTGCTGGAGCTGCTGATCGTCCGGGGATCCCCAAGCACCGTCATGGCGTAGGCGATGGCACGGCAACGGGGGTCGCTGCTGCTGATCGGCAGCTCCACTTGATCGAGGCTGCGTTGCTGCACCGCGGCCATGCCGCGCAGCAGGGCGTCTTGACGGCTGCTGGCGAGGGTCATGCCGTGGCCTCCCGCGCGTTGCTGACCAGTTCGGCTTCGAGCAGCTTGCTGTAGGGACCACCGCTGCGGGCCAGAGCATGTGGATGACCCAGTTCCACCGGTTGTCCCTGGTCGAGCACCAGCACCCAATCGCTGACCTCGGCGCCATAAAGCCGGTGGGCCACGGTGATCAGGGTGCGGGGAGTGCGCTTGATGGTGTCGAGAATCTGTCGTTCGCGGCGTTCATCGAGGGCGCTGGTGGCCTCATCCATGAGCAACAGCGTCGGTTGACGCAGCAGGGCCCGGGCGATCTCGACACGCTGGCGCTGGCCGCCGCTCAGGTTGCCGCCGCCTTCGCCCAGATGCAGGCCCAAGGCGCCAGCGCCGCCCAGGTCGTCGAGCAGGCCGGCCTGCTCGAGCGCCACCAGGGCGCTACTGCTGCTGAAGCGTGGATCCCAGAGTGTCAGGTTCTGCTCCAGGGTCGCCGGGAACAGAAACACATCCTGGGACACCAGCGAGATCGAGGCCCGCAGGGTGGGGTCATCCCAGTCGAGCCAGTCGCGCCCGTCATACAGAATCTGTCCCTGGCTGGGCCGATAGAGGCCGGCCAGCATGCGCAGCAGGGTTGATTTGCCCGAGCCGCTCCCGCCCACGATCGCCAGGTGCTGGCCTGGCTGCAGCGTCAGGTTCAGGCCGCCGAACAACATCGGCGTGGTGCTGCTGAACTGAAACCCCAGATCGTGCAGCTCCAGCGCCCCTGCCAGTTGGCGTTCACTGGTGGCCTGATCACTGCGGCTCGCTGCAAACTGAAAGCTGCGCACCAGAGGATCGACATCGCTGTCGATCACGTCGTTGGTGCGTCCCACCTGGCCATCGAGCTGCTGCAGCTGGCTGCTCAGCAGGTTGAGCTGTTGCAGCGGAGCCTGGATCATGCCCATCAAGAACTGAAAGGCCATCAGTTCGCCCAGGGTGATCTGGCCAAGAATGATCAGCAGTCCGCCGAGCATGATCACGCCGCAGCGCAACAGAAAACCCGAGGTCGAGCCGATCAATCCCACGAGGGCTGCAGCCAACGATTGCTTCTGCAGTTCGGCCTGGCCATCGTTGAAACTGGCTGACCACTGCATGAACGCTTCGTTCTCCAGTCCGCAGGCCTTGATGCTTTCGATGCACTGGATCACATACATGCCGATGCCGCTGGCCTTGCCTTGCACCATGGCGAGCTTGTAGTTGTCGCCCTTGCGCCGCTCGCGGATCCACAGCGTCAGCGCCGAGTTGCCACCGGCGATCGCCACGGTGAACAGCGCCAGCCAGGGCGAAATCAACAGTCCGACGATCAGAGCGAGGAGGCCTGAACCGAGCGAGAGCAGAAAGTCGACCACACCGGTCACGCCGAGCTGCACCAGCGAGAACGGCAGAATCAGACGTGTAGCCACCTCGCCGCGCATGCGCTGCACGAAGTAGCGGTAGGGCAGGCTGAACAGCGACACATAGAGCAGGCTGCTGACGCGTTTGAGCAGCAGATTGCCCAGTGTGCGCAGCAGCAGCTTCTGCAAATTGATCAGCGCGATCAGCACCACCACGGCGATTCCGGTGATCCAGACCACGGGAATGGCGATGTTCTCGCGGCCGTCCTGTAGAAAGCCGTCGATGAACTGGCTGGTGGCACCGGCGATGAACAGTTCCGGCAGCGCTCCCGCCACAGACACCAGGGCGATCCAGGGAAGCAGGCTGCGGTAGGGCGCCACCAGGCTGGGCACCCAGCGGTAGAGGCTTGGGTCCTTGCCGCCAGGGATGAACGCGTCCCCGGGCCGCAGTTCCAGAACCACGCCGGTGAAGCTGGATTGAAAGTCTTCCCAGTCGATGCTGCGCCGGCCGCTGGCTGGATCACTCAGGTAGGCCTTGCCACCTTCAAAGCCTTCGAGAACAAGAAAGTGATTGAAATTCCAGAAGAGGATGCAGGGAAAGAATCCTTTCTCCAGCAAATGTTGTGCGTTGCAGCGAAAGGCTTTGACCTCGAGTCCGCAGCTCATGGCCGCCTTCTTGAGTTGCACGGCGGTGACACCATCGCGGCTGATGCCGCAGCGCTCGCGCAGCTCGGCCAGGGGCAGCACCTTGCCCAGGTAGCCCATGACGATCTTGAGGCTGGCGGCACCACACTCGACTGCCTCGTACTGCAGCACCGTGGCTGTGGTCACCCGTCGCTGGCTGAGTTCTTGCGACTGCCTGCTTGGCCTGTGGCGCGCAAGCTGCTTCATCGGTTATCCACCACCAGACCCAGTGCACGCTGTAGCACCGGCATCACAAATTCGATCGGGCGTCTGTAGGTGGTGGTGATCTGCACGTCAGCCAGGGTGGCCAGTCGCACCGGATGGGGTGGCAGCCGGTTCGAGCTCCAGCGGTAGCAGCGGCGAGAGAGGGCCTGTTTGCAGTAGCGCGGTTCGGCCTGCTCGAGACGCACCCGAATCACGTACGGCGCAGGCAGTTGTTGCTGAATGGTGGCTGCCAGTCCGCGGCTGCCGACCACCCCCAGGAGCCCGTCGGTCTGCAACGGCAGCTTGGTCACCTGCTCGACAGTTCCCGGAATGCCGCCGTACTGGGCCCTGGAGATGCCCTTGGGGGTCAGCAGCACGCGCATGCCATCGCTGACCTGCTGGGCCGCCACTGCATCCAGAAACACAGGCAGTTCTTTGGGCAGCGCGGGGGGCTTGGTGGTGTAGCTGATCAGTTCATCGCCTTCGCGCACCTTGCTGCCGTTGCTGAAGTTGGCCGCCAAGATGTAGATACCCGTTTCAGGCGCATAAACAGCGCTTCGGGTCAGAAAGGTCACCAGAGCGGTTTCGAGCTTGTTGCGGCTGTCGAGATTGTTGATCGCCACCTGTTTGGATTGGTCGATCTGATCGCTGCGGTTGATGCCGGTGCTGATGGTGGTGCCGTCAGTGCTGAGCAGCTGCGCTTCGAGGTTGTTGATGTTGGATTGCTCTTGCAGCAGCGTGGTGCTTGGCAAGTAACCCTGTTTCCATAACGCCAGGTAGCGCTGGTAGAGCGCGCGCCGTTGTTTGATCTCGGCGGCGATCACCTGGCGCTGGGTGGTCTGCTTCTGGTTCAGCTGCCCCAACTGAGAGGCACGCTGCAGCCGCTCCTGCTGCTGTTGGCGTTGCAGGGTGTTGGTCGGCAGGGTGCTGAGCAGGGCGCTGTTGAGCTCCTGATGGTTGAGGGTGTTGATCACCCGCGCCAAGAGGGTGCCAGACGGGTAGCTGACCGCAGCGCTGCCAGTGTTGTGGTCAAAGGCCAGGGCTTCTTCGAGTGCCTGGGGCAGCACCAGTGGCTGCCCACTGCTCGGGGCGAGGGCGGCGTTGACCAGTTGATCCAACTGACCCATCGCTGAGACGTCGCTGGTCAAAGCTGTCGCACCTTTGAGCCAGAACGAGCTCAGCAGGGCATTGCGCTGGCGTTGCGCGCTGCTGAGGCGATCAGGCGCCAGGCCGCTCACCTGATAAAACACCTCCCCGCTGGATCCGGCGTTAAGGCTGCCCAGACCGCTGCTGGGCACGATCGCGGCGGTGCCGTTCACCTGCACGGGCACCCGCGCCACGATTGACCACAGCACCCCAATCCCGGCAATGGCGGCGGCGGCGATCGCCGTCAGCCGCACCGGCAGAGGCAGAAAGCTGGCTGGTTTGGTGGCATCGGCTCCCGCTTGGAGCCGTTCGAGCGCCACCTGCTCAAAAATGGCAAACCGGTCGGCGGCACGTCTCTCAGAGCCAGCGCTCGGTTCAACGGGGTTGTTGTTGTCGTTGCTGGTGTCGTTCACAGACGTTGAGCTGACTGATGAAGCAGCCTCTTGATCAGAACTGTATCGATTGCGTTCGTTGTTGCCCATGACGTACAGATCTAACGTTGCTTGAGCTGCTCCACCCGTTGCTTGAGCAATGGCTGGGTCTCGGCTGGCCACCGCGCTGAACTGCGGTACAGACCGGCCACGGCGCTGTTGTAGGTGCGAACGGCATTGGCATACTCATTGGCCGAGCTGATCGCCCGGCTCAGCGTTTGCACCACGCTGGCCATGTCGGTCACGCCGGCGGCAAAGCGTGCCTGCACTGCCGTAGCCGCCGCACGGGCCGAGCTGGCCTGGGCCTTGGTGCTCTCGAGCGCCAGCAGGCTGGTGAGGTAGTTGGCGTAGCTGACCTCAACCTCCTGGGTCACATTGAGCCGATCGAGGGCGGCCTGATCCTTGGCCTGGCGGGCGACGGCTTTGCTGGCCTCGGCCTGGGCGGCAGCAATGCCACCGTCAAAGAACTGCCAGGTGAAGCCCACGCCCACGCCGCCGTTCCAGTTGAGGTTGCGGCTGTTGACGCTGACACTGTCTCCCGGCAAGCCACTGGTGGTGTTGCTGCTGCCATAGTTACCGCTGGCCCCAACGCTGAAACTGGGCCAGTAACTGTTGAACAGCGATGTGGCCTGCCAACTGGAACTGGCAGCGGCAGCCAGGCTGGCCTGGATCTCTTCGCGCAGCTTCAGGGCCTGCTCGATGGTGGCCTGCAGTGGTTCATCCCAGCGGCCCAATGGGTTGAGCGACTCCGCCGACAGCACCAGGGCGCCGGGAGGCAGGGCCATGGTGCGGGCCACCTGCGCCGAGGCATTGATCAACTGCCGGTAGGCGTTGATCAGGGCAGTCAATGTGCCGTATTGCTGGGTGCGGATCTGCTCGACATCAGCAATGCTCACCAGGCCATTGTTGAACTGGGCCTCGGTGGTCGCTACCTGGCGGTTGGTGGCCGCGAGGATCTCTTCGTAGGAGGTGATCAGCTGCTGCTGTTCCTGCAGGCTGAAGTAGGAGTCCTGGATCTGCAGCGCCAGGTTGCGCGCGCTCACGTCAAACAGCAGTTGCTGGCGCTTCAGGCTTTCGCTGGCCGCGTTGATGTTGGCGCTGCGGCTGGGGTTGAAGAAGGTCCAGTTGAGGTTCAGACCCAGCCTGCCCACGCTGGTGGCGTTGCTGTAGGTGGTTTGGTCGCTGCTCGGCGGCTGGCTGATCGACTGGGTTGTGGTGCTGAAGCTCTGTCCCAGCGCATAAGGATTTGAGCCAGCGCTGGCCGTCGGGTACCACTGACGCCGCACGGCGATCAGGTTCCATTGCTGGCCCTGGATCTGGGCGTAGGCCGCCGCCAGCTGTGGGTTGTTGAGCAGGCCCGCCTCAAGGGCCTGTTGCAGGCTTGCGCTCTGGGAGCGCTCCTTCAGGGTGGCCTGCAGGTTGTTCAGCTGGTCTTGCAGCTTCGAGGCCAATGGATCGGCCAGCACCTGCGGTGCACTGATGCCGTTGATGCGGTAACCGTTCTGGGCCAGGGCCGCTGGATCTGCCGAGCTGCCGAGCAATGCCGCAACTGCAGTCCAGCAGGTCAGTTGCCAGCGAAAGCTCCCCATGGCGCGATGGTATCGAGCCTGAATAGAACTTCAAGCCTGCTGCAATGGCGCGGTATGGGCGCTGCAGATCTGCGCAGGGCCTGAAGAAATGATGAGACTTGTGGATCCAGCACGCCATTGCCCTGATCCAGGAGTTCGAGGGGTTGGCTGCTGCCATGCAGCGGCTGGCCCCTGGCGAGCGCCGCGACCCGTGGGTGCCGTCAGCTCGCCCAAGCCAGACAAAGCCAAGGGATCCAGGCCCGGCAAGGCATGGCCACTGCCCAGGGCCCCCGCCAGCAGCATCAACGCCAGCGGCAGGCCGCCGCGACCACCGGCAAGGTCCTCAAGCCAGGCATCATCGAGCTCAAAGCACTCCTGAACCTCGGCATCAAGCAGCCTGCAGACCCCCTCAGCGTCGCCGGCAGCCGAGCAACAGCCAATTGATGCTGAAACTGGGGGTCGCCATGGAGGCGCGCCAACACACGGTTGAGAAACAGCAGCGACGGATCCTGAAGCGCAGAGTCAGTGAGGTCGTCTACGGGACCAGCAACAGGACGATTGAAATGAGACATAGCGACATCAATCACGCTATCCCTGCAATAAACAAAGTGCCCAAGGCTCTCGAGGCCTATGTCGACCCGGTGGGAATCCCCACGATCGGCTACGGCACGATTCGCTACCCCGATGGCCAGGCGGTGCAGCTGGGCGACCGCATCAGTGCTGAGCGGGCCGAGCAGCTGTTGCTGGATGCGGTCCATAGGCACTACGCCCCGGCAGTGTTTGAGGCGATCCCGTCGGCGCGTCGCTACAGCCCCCAGCAGCAGGCGGCTCTGATCAGCTTCACCTACAACGTGGGCGTCGGTGCGCTGCAGCGCTCCAGCCTGCGGCGGCGGCTGCTGGCGGGTGAAGATCCCGAGCAGGTGATCGCCGAAGAGCTGCCCCGCTGGAGCCGCGGCGATGGCCGCGAACTGGCCGGCCTGGTGCGGCGCCGCGCCGCCGAGGTGGCCCTGTTTCGCAGTCAAGCCGGCTAACGGATTTGAACCGATGGCCTTCGCTTTACAAAAGCGCTGCTCTACCGCTGAGCTAAGCCGGCAATGACACAACTCTAGGAGCTGGCCCGATGGTCGGATCAGGGGGCTGCAGGAGCTGCAGCGCAACCGCCTACCCCGCCTGCTTCTCGATGATCGCCAGGGCGCGGTTGGCCAGATCCAGGGTCAACCGCAGCTGCTCCTGCTGGGCCGCCAGCGCCGCCTGCGTGGACTCATCGGATCCTTTGGGTCGTTTGAACACAATGAACACATGCGGCATGGCGTGCTGAAAGCCGACCAGCTCCCAGCCCTCCTGCCCCTGGCTGTTGAGAAAGTTCTTCAGTTGAAACGCGGGATCGTTCTGCTGAGCCTGCTGTTCGGCAGCCTTCTTGGCATCAGAGCTGTCGTCATAAAACCGTGGAAATTCCTCTTTGAGGTAGGCCTCGCTGAACACCTGTTTGGGCACATCAGCCTGGCCCGGCCCGGCCGCGCTGCCTGCCCCTGGTTGGGCGGCCGGGCCAGGAGCTTGTCCCTGCGGTTGGCTCGTCTGTGGAGGACTGCCCACAGGCGGTTCGACATTGAGCCGGATCACCTAATATTCCCACTGCCCCATCGCTGTCGCCAATCCGATCACAACGTCAACCCATGCTGCATTCTGAATGCCGCAGCGCCCACAGCAACAGCTCGGTGCGGCTGCTGCAGCCGACCTTTTCGAACATGGCGCTCATGTGGCTCTCCACCGTGCGTGGACTTAGCCGCAGCTGGGAGGCAATCGAGCGATTGTTGAAACCTGACAGCAACAAAGCCAGCACGCGCCGTTCGGCGGGGCTGATCGTCAACAGACGTTGAATGGAAGCCATGGGAGCGAGGGGGCAATGGGCCCCTAAGCATTCCCACGCCGGCCCAGATTCAGGCTCCGGCTGCTGGCAGCACCACGTCGCGGGCCCGTTTGATCGGCAGGTTGGCGACCAGGGCGGTCACGCGGTCTTCGGTGGCCAGGCTCACGTCGCCTTCGTCGAGATCCAGCTCGACGTAGCGGCTGACCACTTCCAAGATTTCACGCCGCATCTGCTGCAGCAGCTCGGGGTTGAGGTCGCTGCGGTCGTGGGCCAGCACCAACTGCAGCCGCTGTTTGGCGGTGGTGGCGCTGGCTGGCTGACGGCCCAGCAGCCTGTTGATCGCATCGCGCAGGGTGATGGCCATCAGAAGATCTTCTTGTTCATCAGGCGGCTGAGCTTGGCGCGCAGGCCTTTGGGTTCT
>Ga0194117_10005137_pt1 | contig 12086 bp, 10 predicted proteins | sample TA2MahsurfametaG_FD_160579 | JGI IMG/M metagenome (GOLD analysis project Ga0194117, IMG submission 160579) | Freshwater microbial communities from Lake Tanganyika, Tanzania - TA2015009 Mahale N1 surface | ecosystem: Environmental > Aquatic > Freshwater > Lake | place: Tanzania: Lake Tanganyika...
AAATTTATGTACTTCTTCTCGATGGATAGAAGTATTTACTCTTCAAGCCCAATTTTAAAACTCGGTTGAATGATTGTAGCTGCAAAAATTCTTGGCTCCGTAAGTCTGGTGAAAACGCGTCTTTCATGTGTTTACATCAGATTTTATTGTAATTATGTTTGAGCATTTTTAACAGCTTGGTCCGTTTTTAAAGAAGATTCGAAAGAGGCCAATCAGAGCTATTAGAACTGCTCACTATAGTTTAGAAATGATTTTCATCTTTCATTTATTTTTTCACTTAGATATATAATATAAAACATCTTTCATTATTTGAATTCTAAACAAATATTTATTTACTAGAAAGCTGCTTTTTTTCTGCTACAACTTTGTAGTTTTTATATTTAAAATCTCATATAATAATTACTATTTGCGATAAATGAGACTTTCTCGACATTTCTTTAGCCACTTTAGCAAAGTCAAAGTCTACTATCCTTTTTTCTTGGCTTCCGACTACTCTGCTCTTTAATACTCTCCTTATTACGTACTTCAAAAAAGACTCAGGGACAGAAAGCTACTACTCTAGGGGTGGACAGGCCGAATCAATTTCAAGTCAATTATAATACCCTTCCAAAATTTCTCTAGAAACAAATTGAAGAAGATAAGTGTCTTTTTTACAAGGAAAAATAACTTCTTTTCGTTGGCAGATCCAACTCCGGAAAATCATCACTTATCAATGAGATATTTAAAGGGTCTGTAAACAGTACTAAGAAAAAAATTGCCCGAGTTTCTAAAAAGCCAGGAACAACACAATATCTACACTTTCATCACATGCTCAACAAAGATAGCTTCATTGTTGATGCCCCTGGATATGGCTACGCGAAGATGAATAAAAGAAGGAGAGAACTTTGGTTTGGCCTAACTTAGGAATACTTAAAAATTTCGTCAAGACTTAGTCAAATTTTTTTGTGTATCAATCTCTAACACGGACTCAAACAAAGTGATGTTCTTTTTTTGAAGAGATGCGACAGATATAACATTGATGTGCAGCTTGTAATCACTAAAGTTGACAAAATTATCCCTTAAAAATATTACTATCAGCTTCAATCTATTGTTGAAGCTGTTAAAAGACTAGAACTTAAGAAAGTCAATTAAAGGATAATTGCTGTGAGTTGCAAATCAGGATTCGGTATAGAGGTTATGCGTATGAGATTAATTGAAGCCATTGAGCAAAGCCAGCAGCGGAATATTGATCAGAAAGAAGACTTGCTGCTTGCTTATGTGAAGGAACTGAAGGTACAACGTACACAGATTTAACAAAAACAAGCCACACAAAGCAAGTAGTTCTTAGTGAGAAAACTTATTTATAACTCAAAGCTTACAAAATATTTGAAATGATGTCATCATACTTTCTTCAGCAAAAATAAATATTTTTCTTTTCTCGTTTATCTCTTCATTTTAAAGCTTATTTTGCTCACTATTTATCAAATATCTCTTTAAATCATTTGAAATAATAATTCCGGGATATTTATAATGAAAGAACACGAATAAGACTAAGATGGACAAAACTTCGAAATCATCTAAGGTTTCGTCTAAACTGTCAAGCAAGAGTCGCTTCACCCTGATCTCCTCCCTTTTGAAGACTTGAAATTTATGCAACTCAAAGACCTAGTCCACGAACAGCAGCAAAAGCTCAATTAGTATCGTTAGTTTGAGGAGGAGGATGAAAATAAGCCTCAATCAAAAAATTTTCGTTATATCATTTACGATACTTAAATCCAGCGAGTGCAATACCTAATGAAAATGTATTTGAGGATCCGTCTAAAAAAGGTTAATTTCTTTATATTTAGATCCAGCTTTATTGCTTTCACTTTGTTAAGAATTAGCAATAATTTTAGAGGTTAGCCTCCCCTTCTTAGATCAAATTTCTAAAGAAATACACAGACACAAGATATGAACACTTCAAGGATAATGTCTTCAAAATGTTCGCCAGAAACTACAGAGACTTCAAAGGTGTTTAAGTGTCTCTGGGCAAAAATTAAAACGAAACTCGTTAAAAAAAAATCTATGTTTAAACAAAGCGTACTCAAGTGCTTATCTAGAATCTGTTATCTAACTGAATGCGCCAAATTACCAACAATATGTTTTTGCCTAAATTTTAAACAATCCTCAACAGCTAAGGTTTGGAATCGAGTGGGAGGTCTCAAATACAAAGAGTGAAAATACTGAAGTTGTTCCTCTGGGTACTATAATTTATGGTCCTATTAAAAATATCAAAGACCGCCTTAGTCCTAAAAACTACCGTCTTTTGTGATTGTGTCCTATTCATTTACCTTTCCTATAATCTTACCTTGATACTTAGTAATAGTCTATTCCTTGCTTTATGAGTTTTTGAAATTAAAATCATTTTGTTGAGTAAATTTAGTCATTAAAATGGAGGTAAACTTGATCTGCATTGAGGACAAACCATTTTGATTTTCATCCAAGATAACAAACAACTTGAATGATAAGTATGCTTACAAGGCGTCTTCATTAGTCTAAAATTCGGAGGTATCGTTCCACTTTCGTCAGTCAGTCCAGGAGGATCACAATTCAAACTTGAGAGGCAAATAGCGCACTCTTTTGTTTCCTAATCTTCTTCAAGATTCACTGCCTCTTCATGGCTATAATCGAAAATAGGTTAAAGCATGCAATTCGGAACTATAGTCTTGGGTCCGAACTTTTGTTGGATTTTCAACAGTACAAACTAAGTCAGAGAAAGCTATACTTGAAAAATGATCAAAAGTGAGCAAATAAGGACAAGTGGAATATCTGGTTCGATGCGAAAGACATTATAGGGGAACATTTTTAGATAAATCTAAGTCAATACTTTCTTACAATTAAAAGGTATCTACTTAAAACAAACTTCATATAATAGTTGGACTTGATTTCAGGGCGAATTCCATTGACTGCATTTAGGTAGATTTGAGGAAAGAGCATGCAAGATGCGCCCAAGAAAAATATTCTGTTAATGTTAGTAAGAACAATCAAAGGGTAAATAAGCAGAAGACTTCCATAACTTAACATGTTGTAGCTCAGAAAACCTCTTAGTTGTCGACTCTAGAAGATAACCAGTATTAGTCTTGGCTCTAGGTTCGAGAAAAGGAGACATAGCATAAATGCAGGCATGATAAAAAGTACTAAGCTTTACTATCTATCAACATATTTACTTGGTCTTCAAATGCTAACTTGAAAGCGAGGATACAGACTATTGCGTCCCACATTGTACTTAATGTGACAGTCCAGAGAGATAAATTTAATGGATTCACAGTACCATTATTGATGCCTCTTAAGACAGAAACAACGCCAACAAATGGGATGTAGGAAACTAAAAAGGCAACAACTGCAAACATTGTAAGTTTCATCAAACGATTATCTTTCTGATAAATATTCATCTAAATAGTGGCGTCTTGCATCTTTGTCTCGATTTTCACAACAACATTTTCCTCACTTAGGGCTTCCAATTTAATGACTAAAAACTAAATCAGTATTGAACCTGAAGCTTCAGTAATCATCAGTTTGTTTAGTGTAAAAACTCCCTCAAAAGTAGAGTTCTCTTTTAGCTTGAGATTAGCAATCATCGCTCCTCCTTTTTCTGAATAAAACTGCTCATTTTTGGCGACAAATTATACAGAAAGCGTACCTGAATCTATGTAGTTCCCATTTACTATAAACAACTCTATTCTAACCGCGTTTCTTGTACTGAAAGGTCCATTTCTTCCAATTCTCAGTTATAAGTGGCCACCCTTTTAGGTCAATCCTATTGAAGTGTTCGTATTTGAGATCTTCTGAGTCCATTAACCGTTGTATATCTAGTCTGCTTCAAGTATTTGGTAGAGCTCATTGATTAAAAGGAGATTAGGCTATTTGTTTATTTTTTACGCCACGATTTGGACATCGTGTGTATCATGGTTCGCGTATCGTGAAAAGATGGTGAGTATAAAGTAGATGCAGATGACGATGAATATTTTTTTACCTGCGAATGCCCTGTTGTCTTGATTATTCACGTTGCCCTCCATGCTTAGGCTCTCTGTTATAAATTATTACTTTTCTTTATATCTTTCTAGATATTATTCCATTTCAGTTAATCTCGCGAACAGTAATAAATCGAGAAGTATTTGTAGCTTATAAGTCATGGCTTGGCTGTTTAGTTAAATATTCTTTGTTAAGTATGATTAAATTGGTCTTTGGTAGCAAAAACAAAATCATTAAACATGAACGCCCCAGTTTTCTTTAGCTTAAAAAGTCTATAAAACTTAACTTCCCAGAGGTTCCTTTCGACTATTCGCTATCCTATCTCGATTAGGACAAGGACGAAATCTGCCTCAACTCAAATGAAGACTTCTCAAACATGCTCAAATCCCAAGCTAAGATATACAAAATTTATATAAAGTAAAGTCTTTCTCAGACTATTGTGATTGATGTCTAGAGGTCTGACTTTATCGAGCCTTCTTTCGATAACATTAGTGTGATCGAGTAGGATAAATTAGATTTTATTCTAGACAAAAATTTAGGAAAAAAAACCCTAAGATAAGCAACTGGTATTAAAGTTGAGTTGAATCCTATCTAAAAAATACATGCTTAAGCAGGATCTGTAACTTACAAAGAAACTCTTCCTAAAAACAGGATCTAAGAACCAAATAGGTTAGTAATGATTCCTGTCATAAGGTAACAGGCAAAAATTTAGTAAGTAATTCAATAAAATCCCTCTTTCATAAAACCCATAGAGTTATAAATTTCTCCCGAAAAAAGAGTCTTTTCTCGAGTAATTGATTAAAGTAAAGGACATTCAAACGAGTAACAAATGATTAAAATTATGCATAGAGCCAAAATAGTTGAAAAAAACAGAGAAATTTAAAAACTCGGCGAAGCATTAGCACTTCATGGAGTTATCTGTTCCAACTGTAAAGATTAATTCGGCATCCTCGGCATAAGATATCAATGCATTTTCTGCAATCACTTCAATCTTTGTTCAGAATGTGAAAAAATGACTGATCATGCACACGCTCTACTCAAAGTTAAAAGACCACAGCAAGCTCTGAATGACGGCATTCTTATAGAAAAGTACAAGAAGGAAGTCTACGTACCTCTATAAGAAAAAGTGATACCTGCTGACCACTTCATACCTTCGATTGACAAGTAAAATGCCTCCAGGATACTTGAAACTGCTAGAGAATCTCATGAACAAAACATGGATTCGTGAGAAGCAAACATTTGTTAGAGTAGCTCTTCTTCAAGATGTAAATGAGTCACAAAAACCCTTATTAAATGATGAAGCCAATTTTACCACTAAAACTATAGGCTGCGGGTGAAAAAGCTCAGCATCTAAGTGATCTCGTGAGTATCTCTTACAAATAGGCGATAAGTTTTGTCAATCAGTACCCAGCTACAATGGAAAAGTAAAAAATTGTTGAGAAATACTTTTCTCTGAAGAAATGATAAACTTTTGTTATTAAAATAATTTTTCCTGATTCGTTAAAAATAAAAAGAATATTTAAACCTGCATTATCATTACATACTCAAAAGCTATTTTCCAGCAAGTATTAGCCCAGATTCGTTAGTTCCACCATAAGAATAAATAGCCTCAAGGTCGGCAAGCGCTCTCATTGAGTAGTTTTAGTGCAAGATGCCGTTACCTCCATAAATTTATCTTCCCAATCTGCTCACCTACCTGGCTCTCTCACAAATCCAGCCTTTTGCTAATCCAGCTTTCACATAACTCAATTCTCCCCTCTATCTCAGTTTGGAGATTGCTACACAAGTTAAAATGATCGCCTGAGTAGTAGCCATCAGTCTTACTAACTTTTCTTGAATGAGCTGAAAACCTTTATTATGAATTTGTTACCTGAAATGGGTCTGTTAAACTGAATTCTTTGAGAAGCATATTTGATAGTGTTGTCGTAAACTCCGATACAGATGCCTGCAGTCATCCAGCAAATCCAAAGGCGCAGATTAATAGGAATCATACTTGTTTTCAAGTCTAAAGTTTTGAAAAGATCCTGTTATTAGAGTGCTATCAATTTTTAGAATTAAAGTGTTTGTTGGGAAAGTATTCTCATTCCAAATCTATTATTTTCAGTTTTTACCTTTACTTAAGGCCATTTATTCTTTTCATAAATTAACCCTTTAAGTTTACTTTCTCCACTTTCGGTCCATAAGAAACCAATACTTTAATGGTCAGGAACAGTTATCCTAGTTTGTCCTTCAAGTATAAATATCCTAGTTTGTCCTTCAAGTATAAATGATCTTTATTTTTTAGTGGTCTTCCGACCTTAATATAGGTTTTCGAGGAGTCCACAACTTGCTGTCCGCTAAAAAGTCAAAAGCTTAGGAATAAGTGCTTACTGTTGAGTTTTGTTTCCAATTTATTTCAAAACATCAATAAATAAAACAGTATTTATTAGAAAAGTAGCCAAAGCAGGGTCTCCTCGAGCTAACTCAGCTATCAATATTCCCTTAAGAATTTGACTAGATCCTTTCTACTTAGATTGTTATGAAAAATGTTCCAAGATACTGTTTTATCTGAGTAAAGGCAGTACGAAATGTGGGAAGGTAGCAGTTTAGACGAACTTACATATTTTTGGAGTGATCTCTGTATCGACTAACTTCCTAAGGTTTAATCTAACTCTCTTAATTGATGAAGAAATACGTTTTATTCGGGTGATAGGCAGTCTGCAAGGGAGAGGTAGTCGAAAGATGAGTCTATAGTTTGGATTTTGGGTTTTGTTGTTTTCGGTTGTTGGGCTATATGCAATGCGTGAAAATCAAGTCTTTGGGCCATAGATTTATTATAAATACATATGAAATAGATTTATTATAAATACATATGAAGTAATCAACGTTTAATCTCCTCATTTTAGAGTAGAATACGCAATCAATAAATATCAAGAACTTCATCCAAGTAGATAAGATTTTATAACTTCATAAATCATCACCACAACTTCATAAATCATCACCACAAGAGCGTTTTCTGGAACCAGTTCGGTTGATTGTCGTTGTTATAGTCCCAGTTTAGCAATCTTTTTCGACCTTACTCCCAACACAAAAGCAACAGAGAGAAACCCAAACCTGGAATACCCAATAAGAAGAAAGGTAGCTGTCTGCCTCCGAAAACATAGTTCACTCCAGGCACGTACAATAGCAAAACAAATAGACAGGTCTCCAAAATGATGCCACCGAACATGTGCCTATTAGGCGCAGAGTAAATTATAGTCATCTATATAGAAAAATTGTTACCTTACGAGACTTGCAGGCGAATACATTTGACCACTGGATCATGACTATAGTGACGAAATAACCTGATTGAGCATAGTAAAGAGCCTCTGTGGTGAACATGACGTAAGTGCCTGAAATGCTGCTTGTTGTCCAGAGAACGTTTGTGTCCTTTTTGGTTGGATCAGGCCAAGGAGTACTTCCTGGAGTTGTACTATTATAGTAGGAGCAGAAATTGTTGGTATTGTCCATGCAGCAGCCGACGTAGGCATACCTGACATCAACAAGGTTGTTGTTTGTTGCAAGCCAATTGGGAAAGCTGCTACCTGCTTGAATGAAGCTTTGTTGAACTGCCAAATTACAGTTATTTTGTACCGAATAGTATGCCGTTGATCCTAAGAAAGGCAGACTTGGGTCATAGCCATTAGTTACGTTCGCGTTTGGTATATCATATACAATTAATTGGTTGTAGTTACCATCATACGGAGTATTTCCATTATTACCTGCTGCAGGATTGTAAGTTGGGAAGCTCAAGATCTCGAAATAAATCTAGAAAGGGAGCCCGTAAACAGTCATAATTAGGTTATAAGTGAACAGACCACCACAAGTAGCTAGCTCACCCATGTTTCCGTAGGCATGAGCCAAAAGTTTACCAGAAACCAAGTGGTCATCGGGCTTACGAGGTCTTCTAGTCATAATGTCCACTTCAGCTATTTCGTAAGCTAAGGAGAGAGCAGGGTAAATATCAGTTCCAACACAAATAATCAACATGAAGATGTTAGAGAGAGGCAGAGGCACCTGCACAATAACCAAGGCAACGAATGGCCAAATTTCAGTCATATTTGAAGTAAGTAGATACACAATAGTCTTCTTCAAGTTGTCAAAAATTTTCCTTCCTTCCTATACACCATCAACAATCGAGGCGAAGTCGTCATTAAGTAAAATCATGTCTGCAGCGTCCTTCGTCACATCTGATCCAGAAATACCCATAGAGATACCGATATCTCCCTGTTTAATAGCGGGACTGTCGTTGACACCATCTCCTGTCACTCCTACAATGGCTCCAAGACGTTGATTTGCTTTGACGATGAGTAGTTTTTGGGCTGGAGTGGTTCTTGCAAACACAATCTGTTTCTTTTTGCACCAAGTCTCTAAAATTCTATCTCCCTCTTCTTCACTTTCTTCGTATGCTTTGACAATCATATCTCCATGTATCACAATAGCTTTTGCTTTTTCCAATGCCTACTGAGCAGAAAATCCTTATTCTTTCAAGTCTTAGTTAGTCTTCATAGTAATGATACCAATCTGCTTTGCTATTGCTGCAGCTGTAGGTGGTTGGTCACCTGTGACCATGATGACCTTAATACCTGCTGATTGGCACTTCTTGATTGCATAAGGCACTGACTCTTTGGGGGGATCCATAAGTGAGATCAAACCTACAAAAATGAAGTTCTCCGTTGGGAAGTTAAAGTTGTCGGGTGAGGAGGTCACGAACTGGTAGTTTTAATGGTAGATTTCCTTGTTGAGGGGAAGCATTGCAAATCCAAGAACTCTTTCTCCGTTCTTACCGAATCTCAAGTTGACTGCTTAGAACTTTTTCTTTTCTTCTGCATCGATTTGTTTGTATTTACCTTAAAAGAGTGTTCTGCCGCAGAACTTCCATATTTTTTAGGGAGCACCTTTGATGTAAGCAACGTAATGATGATCAGGTCCTTCTTGACGAACGATTGAGAGAGCGTACTTGTTAGTTGAGTTGAATGGCATTTTTGACTCAGAACCATCTTTGCATTTTCCGAGAGGATAAAGATTTCTAGTTTAAGTGATCTCTTCGATGGGTTGATAGAATTTGACCAAAGCAGTTTAGGATGCGTCTCCTATGACAGGTGCATTAGCGTACTTGAATCCTGGCTCCCGTTTTTTTTCTTCACTAATGTCGAACTTCGCTTCAGAACAGATCATGGCAGTGTGGTGAAGTATTTTAAATGAAGGATCATTTATATCGTATTAGTACTCAAACTCAGGACCTTTTATCTCTTTACTATGGGCGCGCAAAACTTGTCCATCAATCCAAATGTTTTAGACTGTCATTTTGTTCTGAGTTAGTGTTCCTGTTTTGTCAGAACAGATGCAAGAAGTAGAACCTAAAGTCTCGACTGCCTAAAGATTCTTAACTAGCACTTGCTTGTCGGCCAACTTCTTTGCTGTGATAGCCAAAGAGATAGTGATGCAAGCAAGCAAACCTTCGGGGACATTAGCAACTAAAATGCCAATACCGAAAATGAGCGACTCCAAAACAGGATAATGCACAACCAGTAGAGCGAGTAAAAAGAAAAGAACACCGAGAGTTAAAGCTATTACTGTGATGATAAGCACAAAACGATCCAACTAAATACGAAGAGGAGACTTTTGACTTCCACCAGTAGCAGCCAAATCAGCAATTTGACCCATGACTGTCTTTGCTCCAATCTGGATCACGATTCCTTTGCCTCTGCCTTCCTTACATAATGTACCGAAAAAGGCAAGATTCTTTGTTTCAAAAGGCTCTTCAGGATGTGTGCACTCTGGAGATCTAAGAAGTGGCTCAACTTCTCCAGTGAGAGGAGAGTTATCAACTTTCATTTCAATGGATTTGATGATACGTAAGTCAGCAGGTATTTTTTATCCACTGATTACCTAGACGATGTCTCCTCTGACTAGTTTTTATGCTGGCATTTGTGTGACTTTTCCTTCTCTGAGGACTTTACAGACTGAAGGTAACATGTTTTTGAATCCCTCCATCAAAGCATCTGACTTTGCTGACTGCATAAAAGTGATCATTCCAGTAATCAAAATCACAATGATGAGCACAATACCTAACACCAAATTGGGAACGTTACTTGAAGGTTCAACAATATAAGTGATGATGCACAGAATAGCGCCAACCCATAATAGGATTGCAAACCAGTTAGTAATCTACTTCAGGAACTTGATCCAAGCTGGAGTCTTTTCTTTTTCGGGCAACTTGTTATCTCCTTCTTCTGCATTCCTTCTATTAGCTGCTTCATTGGTGAGTCCGCTCTAAAGGTTTAATCCATATCGGAAACATAGTTCTTCTAAACTAATTTTGTGTTAGTCCATTTTTTGAATTTCTCCTGCCTTTTGATCCATCTTCCTGCCTTCTGCTTCCTTAGCATCTTTAGGCGGGTCTTTATCAGATTAAAAGTACATTTGTGTGGTTCTGCTGGTCTCGGTACGTCTGGATTGAGTCCCCTCGACATCCTAGAAGTTCTCCTCGCTTTTTCGACGACCACATTGTTTTCCATTTTTTGTTTAAGATACTGAAATTCTCTGGCGATCGCTGTGCTAGTTCTGGGTCTTTCACCTTCTGCAGCCATATTGCTTTGTCGAGGCCCAGTTTAATGCAGTTAAATGCCTTGACCTTGCTGAGGTTTCGAACTCATGTTGAAATCAAAATATATTTATTAAACACATCAGAAATTAAAATAGATTAAACACATGAGCAGATTTCGATTAAAAAAGGCAGACTCAACAGAACAATCGAGTTGGGATACTATGGAAAAATAAGGGCACCTTATTTAATTTTGCAGTTTTATTTAAAACATCATGAATGGTAACTATGTTATATCTACTAATGCGTTTTATCTCATCTAATAAAAATGCAAACAGCCAAGCCTCTTCCGACTACACACACTCTTTGCGGACCCTATGATCAACACTTCATCCGCAAGTTCAGAGGCAGAAAGTAGCATTCACTCAACATTTAACACTTCAAACTCGCTAAACTTTCCAATGCTGGCAATAAAACTTTTAAAGCTCAAACATCTTCTTCAGGTAATATCTTACCAAAACTAAAAGAAATCGAAAAGTTAGCGAAATCATAGAGGAAGAAACCTCAGAAAGCCAACAAGTACGTTGACGGAGTCAGCTAGTTGCAACTATACTTAGCCAAAAAGCTACTCAACAACCTAACTACTCAACAAATCGTGTCCAAAATCATGTAGTCAGACTTTACAGGCTTTGAAAATAGGAAAGTCGTCACTGATAACTATTTACGAATGACAGCTCTCCTATCAGAAAATAAGAAATTCCATGAGTTGGGAGTCTAATCCGCATAGACTACTCCTCCCGAACAACGATTTGCTAAAACTTAATACTCTCCTTCAAAGAAGTGGCTGACCGACAAACAATTCGTACAAAAGTTCGATAAATTTATTATAAAGAAACACGAAGATGAGCCAGCTTTGGATAGACAGAGTGAAAAGGCAACTGCTTTTACCGAAGAAGAAGCTGTGCAACAGATCCGCACTGATAAGCAAACAATAACAAGGATCGCCAAGGAAATGATAGCTTAGCAAAACAATGATCTCGGCGACGACGAGTAAATCAGGCATACCTTGGGCCCGTAAAATTCCGTCCAGAGCAGTCCACTTAGAGAGGCTCATGGTATCGAATGGATTTTAAAAGAGTGCAGCGAATTCGAGAGCAGATTCAGAGTGAAGAAGAGCAAGCCAAAGGCCAAAAGATGACAGTAACATCATAAACCTGCTCTTTTATATTGTTATATTGTTGATATTCCTAAGACTATCTTTTAGTTACTTTGCTGCTGATACTCATAGCAGTATAAATCTGCTGATACTCATAGGAGTATAAATGGAAGCTAAAGTAAAAATGCTAACATTAGCTGGAGGATATTTATGTTTCGGCAGCCAAACTACATTATTGTATTAAAAAAAGGGCTTATTTTACTTCGATTTGCTGTTGGTGATTAATCGGAAGGGTGTACATGGTGATTAATCGGAAGGGTGTCCATTTGTCCGATAAGGATTATGTGTCCATTTGCTTATAATTTAGTAATAAAA
>Ga0194117_10005141_pt1 | contig 12079 bp, 9 predicted proteins | sample TA2MahsurfametaG_FD_160579 | JGI IMG/M metagenome (GOLD analysis project Ga0194117, IMG submission 160579) | Freshwater microbial communities from Lake Tanganyika, Tanzania - TA2015009 Mahale N1 surface | ecosystem: Environmental > Aquatic > Freshwater > Lake | place: Tanzania: Lake Tanganyika...
AAAATCAAGCAAAAATTCCCTTGTAGTTTTTTGCTCAACTCGTAAAATAAACGCACATTCTTTATTGCCCTCTTCACATCACTAACCACACATAAATAATCAATATTCCTCTCTGAATCCTCCCACTTTTTGCAAGTTTGCTGCATTTGCAATAAATTTATCTCCAAAACACCCACATCTGCAATACCATATTTCTGATAAATTGACCGCGTTAGGCGACTATTGCAAAAACTGGGCACCTCATTGGCAATTTTAAAGTTCGCCAGGTTCAAATGCCGCAAAATTTTCTCTTCTGTCATCGTCTTCCAGTCTGAATCCAATCCATTTTTAAAAACGCCTGGAATAAAAAAAAGAATCTTAGGATTCATCGCCTGCAATTCACGAAAATCCTTCATTGGAATATATGACCGCAAAACCATTGTGTAATTGCGGGTCATAAAATTCTGAAAAAGGGAGTCCTCTATTTTCTGGAATTTCTCCAATAAACGCCATTTCTGCTTTGTATTAAAATGCATTTGAATCGTCTGATTTTCTGAATCCACGGCTATTTTCACTGCTTCTGAATTATGATGTGCCAAAAATATACCCCAAATATTAAATCCCCTCTTCTCCAAATACTTCTTAAATTGAAATGTATAAGTAGCCCCACCTCCTTTTCCAATCTCATCATTGGACACAAACAGCAAATTTACACCGTCTTTCTTCCAATGTATGCGCACATTATTCTTCCGGATGTACTCCACCTTTTTGACGATTTCTTCCAGTGACTGCCAACTCACGCAATGATTCATCGCCTGATTGGATATGACTGGTACGCCAAACATTCCACATTCCTGTGCAGAATTGGCATTACCATCGTAGTTCGTCAGTCTAAGACTAACAAATGAATTTGCCTGGATATCATCAATATTTTTAATAAATTCTCCAGCGGATGTACGAACAATTGGATATTTTATGATTTCCGCAAATTTATCCACCAGCTTTTTATTATATATTTCGTTTTTTTTATGGTCTTTGCCAATGCCATCATAAATAAAAATACTCTTCGCCAGAGTATCTCTCTTTCGCAAATAATTTGGGTCATTCCAGCAAAAAGATACACATACTTTTGTCTTATTTTTTACACCTAGGCGCTCCAATTTGTCCCAAATATAATCACTCATGGCAAAATTTTCGTAATTTTTCTCTATTATTAGCTTCAATATTCGGCTTCTTAGCTTCGTTTTCAGCATTATGTCACTACCACCCCACAAAATACCCACTTTTTTGTCATTATTTTTATCAAAAGCCTCCAAGAGTTCTAAATCTGAGTAATTATACAGCCCAAAACACAAAAGATTGGATGTGTTATTTTGGCAATAATCCAATCCATAGGCTTCTTTAAGCCTATTTTTCAAATGGAGTAGGTCCTGAGAAATAATAAATTGAGTATAGCCATATTTCAAAAAAAGGTCATCCTGTTGAATATATTTTGGCTGGTTGATGATCTCTGGAATGATTCGAAAACTACTAATATCGCGGACACCCTCAAAATAAAATAAGAATGATTGAGGATTATGAAACAAAAAAGAGTCCTCTTTTACACCTCCTCTGTAAAAAAAGCGATAGTGTTTTTTATTTTTTGGTAAAATTATATTCAAATAACCCATAAAATTCTCTAGCTCAAGGCGAAAATTCTGTAAAGATTGGACATGAAAACATTTATCCTCAATTTTTATTTTTTGATTAACGCATATTTCTTCATAATCATCTAGATTTTGCATATTTATTCTAAAGAATGAATTATGCACAATTATCCTTATCCTCTCTCATCTCATTCCTTTCTTCAATTGTTGCATTCAATACCTTATTGGGTATTCCATTTCGCATCATATAATGATTCAGAGCATTGGTATCCTTGGGAAAACATAGGCCACCATAACTCAGCTTACCATCTGGTCCGGGGACAGTAGTATGCATCGGATGAATCCAATTATTTTTCAACATCATTTCACGTACTTTATTATAATCACTGCCATTTTTCTGGCATGTTAAATACAGTTCATTAAAGAATTGGATTTTCACTGAATAAAAACAATTGCAAAATATTTTCATGGATTCACTTTCTTCACTAGTAGAAACACTAATTTCAGCTTTATTGTAATATGTTTTATAAAATTGAATAAGCTTATCCATATCGTCGGGTTGAATAAGAGATGTTGCACCTAAAACAATGTGAGATTGATTATGGAAGTCCTCAAAAGCAGTCCTTGCTGTTAGAAATTCAGGATTATGAATAATTTTTATTCCATATTTGGTTGCTAAATCACTGGATGTTCCTGGTTCAACTGTAGATTTACAAACAAATATTCCAGAAAATTGGTTGTTTTTCAAAAATTGGAGTGTTTCTTCTAATGGTTGCTTATCATATTGTTGGATTGATTCTCTATAAATAGTCGGTAATGCGGAGAATAAAATGTCACATTCTAGGAGACTTTCAGGGGTTCCAACACCACCATTCTTATATTTATCATAAGCAGCAGCAATTTGGCAGCCATTCAGAATAAAACTTTGTTGCATAGCGGATCCAACAAAACCTAATCCAATAATTCCTATTTTAGATTTAAGCATATAATATTATTAGATAAAACTATTTTTCTGCATATCATCCTTATTTTCAATTAAGCCCATTTTTATATATTCTTTATTTTTCAAAATAATTGTACAATTATCTATATAATCAGCTCGATCTTTTTTAGAAATAGTTTGAATAAGATTCTTACCAGAAATAGTATATGCATTATAGAATATTTCTGGAAGAGTATGATATTGGAGTGGATATCCAAAAAATTTAGATCGCTTTATAAATTCTGAATCTGCCCCAAAACGGGACTCTTGATAATATCCCTGTCTATTAAATAATTCACGGCGAAAAAGAAATACATAGCTATTTGAGCGATTTATATGAGCTACATGGTCAATATTATTGGGTTTTACATAAAGTCTCTGGAAATGTGTCCCATAGCCCCATTTTGTCCAATCTGCAGACTTCATACAAGTTTTAATCATTTCAGGCTCTATAAAATCATCTCCATCTACATTCAAAATATAATTGCCATTGGCTAAAATGATTCCCTTATTTCTACAATAATAGGCGCCATTATTGGTATCATTCTGATAAATGCGAACTTTGGGATTGTCGGAAAATCTGGATTTTACAATATCCAGAGAATTATCGGTACTAACATCATCTATAAAGATAACTTCTAGATCATCCCATGTATTGGCTAAAATAGAATTTATGCATTTTTCAATAAATAATTCATTATTATAATTTGGAATTATTATACTTACTTTTTTATTATCAGTTGAGTATTTTTCTTCTATCTGTTGATTGATTGTTTGTATTAGACTATTTGCAAATTTTTCAATAGATGAGGAAGATATAGGTTGTAAAATATCTTCTAATTTTTTTTTATTAACCTTTTTAAAAATATCCCGGTCATTCCAGAAAATAATATGATTAGTGGTTTCATAAATTCGAATAAAAAATCGGCGATTATTAAATATATGTTTAAATTTTTGGATTAGATCCGACATATTTTATAGATTACTAAAAAATACAGATAAAAACAAATTATATTTTCTTATGGCTAATATATGCGAAAAGTATTTTTTTTCTATTTTCACAAGGATAAATATTATTCTAGCTCACCAATTGTGAATAATTTTAAAATATTGCACAAAATGAAAGATAAATTTTTAGAAAATGGGATTGAAATGACGAGCATGTTGGAATTTTTGTCATATTCTAATGAAGAATTACTATATCCAATATCAAAAGAATTAGTTGGAACTGATTTGATGAATGCCATGGAAAATATTATGGCAATTCTACCAAATATTTCCAGCAAATATGAGAAAATTATATTTTTGGGATTTCATCCAACACCATTTCAACCTTTCATTCGATATAATAAAGAACTCCGGAAATATTCAAATATCAAGACAATATTATGGCAAGATGATTTACACGCTTATTTTGAAGTAGAAGAAAAGAAATTAAAACTTGACTATGCAGATCATATTATTACACCTTCGCCAATATATTTTGAAAATTTGTATCCTGAATATCTGGCAAAAACATCGTTTTTCTTTTATTCCGCTGATTTTGCTGAAAATGAGAAGTTTTCAAAGAAATGGGAAAAACGATTTGATAAAATAATTTTATCAGGTTGTGTTAATAAGGGCTATCGTATTCGGGTAGATATTGCAAATGAAATGGCGAAAAATAAGGAATTTGGAGAAATATGCGATTTTGTAAAGAAGCCGAAGATGAAAGAATATAATTATAAGGATGATGTAGTCCTTCCATATGGAATCAATTATTATAAAATATTGGGAAAATTTAAGGGGGCTTTCTTTGGCTATTATGAATATCCCAAAAATTTTAATCTTGCAAAGATTCTAGAAATTCTATCTATGGGATGTATTGGATTTTTTGAGTATAGTCCTCTTTTGGAAAAAGAATTGGGACTAATTGCCATGGAACATTATGTGCCATGTACTAACAGGGAAACAGGAAAATTAATAACGAATGTAGAATATTATAAATATTATTTAGAAAATAAGGATGGGAAGGGTAAAGAAATTGCTGAAAATGGAAGAGAACACATTCGGAAGAATTTTTCAAATCAGAATGGTTTTGAGAATTATGTTAGAATTTTGAATAATATATAGTTGGTAAATATTATGGAAAATAAATTTTCTGAAATAGTGAAGAAATATAAAATAAAATGTTTTGATGAAATATTCCATAGAATAATAATTAATAAATTTGACACTTCTGAGATCAACTCAGAAGTATTACTTATTGGCATACCATATAAAATAAAGATTATTGATAAATTAAATATTTTAATTTTGGGATATGAATTTGAAAATAAAAAAATATTGGACTATTTTTTACGAAATAAGAATAGAATAAATTTTTTTTCATTATCAAAGTTGAGTTGTGAATATTATTCTAAAAAATTTAATATTCAATCGAGTGTTATTCAATTTGATTTTAATAAAAAAGAAGAAAAAGAAGAAAAAGAAGAAAAAGAAGAAAAAGAAGAAAATAAAAAATTAATATATTTTAATCAAAGTGATAATATCGAATTTGAAAATCATTCAAATAACTTTATAAATTTGATTAAAAAAAATGATAATATTTTTAATATACTTGAGTTGAAATTAATAATATTCAAAAGTTTGGATTATATTTGGGATCCTTATGTAAATATTTTATATGAATCATTTTTTGATAAATTGAAAATTGTGAATTTTTATCAATTGAATTCAAGCATTTATATGAAAAAATTTATAGAGATACCACAAAATATGATGAATAAATATATATTTTTTAAAATGAACATAGAATATATAAAAAAATACGTAGAATTTATATCTAATAGTCCAAATCATCTTAAATATTTATATTCTGCTAAGAAATATGATAATTTGGGATGTTTATGTGAGAATATTGATAAAAGTTTTATTATTATATCTGATGATTTATACTATCTTGAATCCATGGAAAAAAAAGATTGCTGTAAAATATTTATATCAAAAGAAGAATTTTGTTTAATGAAGAATAATATTGTTTATATTCATGAAAAATTTATTTTAAATGAAATATCAAGTGATCATAAAGAATGTAAAAATATTAGCTTTATAATAGAAAATAAAAAGGATATAGTATTTTTACAAGATTATCTTGTTTTTTACAAAAAATATTTCCCCGGGAAAAATATAAAAATATTTGCTAGCCCAAGGCTAAAAATAAAAGATTCTTTGAATATTGATAATTTTGAAGTGGAAGAAAGTACAAAAATATTTTTTCCTAGGGAGTATTCTTTGGATCGGTTTTTTGATAATTTGATATATATTAGAAATATTGAAATTGCATTTTTAGATAAAATTAATGTATTAGTAGCATCAACACAATATCCATCTTATGGGGGAGCAGCAACAAATTCTTATAATATAATTCGATATCTTCAGAGTAAGAAAAAGGAATTGAATAAAAAAATATGTGGTCTTTTTATTAATGATGTGACAGATAATAATGTGATTAACCCAGATAATCTAGAGAATATTTATGGAATAACATATCTAAATTGTAATGATCCAAAGATATATTATTATTTATACAAAGAATATGGAGCATCACCAGATATTGCATTTTGTAAGAATTGTATGGCGCCGAAAATTATAAAAAAAATATTTCCCAATTCGGCGATTATATTTCTAGTATCCGGAATTATGGGATTTTCTGAAATTGAATGTGGGGCGAATGAAATAAAAGATTACTCTTTGATTCAAAAAAAGCAGGAAAAAGATGCAATATTGGCGTCGGAAATTGTTTTGTGTAATTCACAATTAACTATGGATTATTACCAAAAAATATATAAAGGAACAATTGAAATAAGGAATAATTTGGCAATGGTGCCTTTTGATAGTACAAAATATAATACTATTCATTTTAATAATAAAAATAGGGAGATTATTAAGACAATTGATATTATTATAGTAGCTAGCAATGTCAATCGAAAAGTGAAAAATATTAGATTTATTCAGGAATTATTGGCGTTTAGTGGGAAACTTCGGGAATATAAAATCATGGTTATTGGCAATAATTCAGAGGGGATGTTTTCTGGGTTCGAAGGCTTAGAGATATTGCCATTGCAAAAACAAGAAGAAGTTGATACATATTTGGAGAAATCGAAGGTTATTCTTATTCCTAGCCTTTTTGATTCCAATTCAAATACATTTCGAGAGGCAGTAATGTTAGATGTGATACCAATTATTAGTGTAAATGTAGCTCATCCTCGGGATTATCCAAGATATTTTATTATTGATAACTACAAATATGAAGAATGGGAAAAGAAAATTATTTATACTTTGAATAATTTTACTAAATTGAGTAAAAATTATGATTTGAAGAAATGTTTTGAAAATAATGACCAGATTGAAACATTTTTATGAAATAAATTCTAAATCTTCACTTAAAAATTTGCTCTTTTTAATTAAATTATTTATAATTTCTTTATCTTGAATATCCAATTTATTATAATGTTTTAATTGTTTTTTTAGCCAATCTATCCAATAATGATATTCATTTTTTACTTTTGTAGTGCCATTTTTTCTTTTAAGTAATTGAATACATCTTTTTAGAATATGAGTAACCGCTTCAATATTCATATACTATATAAGATTTTAATATTCTCTTTAATAAGCATGGGGGGTAACGAATCACTTTGTGATTCGTTAGTGTAGGGGGAAGAGCGCTTCCCCCCAGTTCATATTATAATATAATAATATTTTAAAAAAATATTATTATGTCATTTGCAATTATTGGAAATGGTTTTGTTGGAAAAGCAACACAAATTTTAGCAGAAAACAACCCGAATCTTAAGATGATGATTTACGATATTGACCCCCAAAAATGCCATCCATTGGGCACAAAGCTAGAATACTTGAGCGGATGTGATATTATTTTCATTTGTGTTCCCACACCAATGGATAAAAATGGACGGAATCATTTGGGAATCGTTGAATCTGTTGTATCTGATTTGAAGAAAGTTGTGGATCTATCAAAGACTCATCTTGTTATTCGATCAACTGTTTTAGTGGGTACATCTGACCGATTGGGCTGCTATTTTATGCCTGAGTTTTTGACTGAGAAGAATTGGCGAGAAGATTTCCGTACTTGTTCTGACTGGTTATTTGGATTGCTGGGAGCATCACAAGATACTGATTTTTGTGCGAAAATAATGAATATTTGGGGATTATCCTGCAAAAATGGTAATATTATGTCAAAGCGAATCCATTTTATGGAAAACAAAGAGGCGGAAATGACCAAGTATTTTAGGAATACATTTTTGGCAATGAAGGTCAGCTTTTGCAATGAAATCTATGATTATTGCCAAAATCGGGGAGTGAATTACGAGGTGGTACGAAAAATGTCTGGATTAGATGATAGAATTGGGACAAGCCATATGATGGTGCCTGGAAATGATGGACACCGTGGATTTGGAGGAACATGTTTTCCAAAGGATACTTCTGCATTGTGCAATGATTTTAAGGATAATGGGGTTGAATGTTTTGTCCTTAAAGCTGCTATTGAAAGAAATAATAAACTGGATAGACCGGAAATGGATTGGCGTGAGGATAAAGGAAGAGCGGTTGTTGAGTAAAAAATAGATATTAGATAATGTAGATATTATTAGCCAATGACAGATTTGAAAAAAGAACAAAAAGCGGAGCCAACAAAAGAAGCACCATCATTTTATAAAAATTATGGCGCCCCAGTGTTGTTTGTTATAATTGTGCCAATAATTTTATTCTATGTTTTAAAAAAATCTACTACGGTAAGTCAAAATATATTTCCAAATTGGATATCAGTATGTGTGTTATTCGTATTTCTGTTATGGGCTTATGGTAGTCTGAGGCTTTTCCCGCAAAATTTTGATGGACCTAAGAATGTAGATGGGAGTTCGCCAAAATACCAGGGAAATGGCTTTCTTTTTTGGTTTGTGAGCGTTATTGTTGTAGTGGTGATTTGTTTGAAATGGAAGAAAGTGCCTGAAATGGTAACTACGAATTTTATTCCAATCATAATGACTTTTAATATTTTTGGGTTATTATTTGTGGGGTATTTGTATTTTGTGGGGCGTAAAGAATATTGGGGGAAAGAAGAGGATGACAAAAAAGGATACAGTGGGCTTTTTAGGTTTTATCGGGGGCTGGAATTTCATCCCAGAATTGGAGGCGTTGATATAAAACAATTGACAAATTGCCGCTTTGGAATGATATTTTGGCAAGTGATTATCATCATATTTGCATTTTTTTCTTATTACTCGGGAGGCTTTAATGTAGCTATGTGGGTGACTGTTGTTTTGCAAACCATTTATATCGCCAAATTCTTCTGGTGGGAGACCGGATATTTTAATACATTGGATATAACTTTGGATTTTGCCGGCTATTATATTTGCTGGGGGTGTTTGGTATTTTTACCAGCGTTTTACACATTCACTTGCTACTATTTGGCGAATAATCCTTCAATAATATCAGGAGTAGTAGGCGGAGTTATTTTATTATTGGGGTGTTGGTTTATATGGATGAATTATAAAGTGGATAAGGAAAAAGAGGACTTTAAGGCGAACCCGGATTGTAAGATTTGGGGGAAAAAAGCTGAATACATAAACTGTGCCCCTTCAGAAGAAGGTAAAAAGCCATCAAAACTGCTGGTCAGCGGTTGGTGGGGGAAGAGTCGGCATATGAATTACACATATGAAATTGGATTGTCTGGATGTTGGAGCGCAGTGGGCACGCCAGTTGGAATTGCTCCTTTTGCTTATTTGGGATATATTATTGCTCTACTGGTGCATAGAATTTATAGGGATGAGGATAAATGTAGGGTGAAATACGGCAAATATTGGGATGAATATTGTAAGAAAGTTCCGGCACGTTTAATTCCAGGGCTTTTCTAAATTAAATATTTGATAATATATGAGTAATCCACTTCAGGAAAAAATAACAGAGCAAATTGAAGATATTTTAACTAAAAAAGAAATATTTGATTATTCTATCAAATTTTGTAAGTTAAAGAGAAAATTAATTCTGAAAGTGAATGGAGATGACGATAAATGTATTCCAATATGTTATAATAAATTTACTGATAGCCAAATATTGGCGGATAATTCTAAATGGCTGAAATGTTTAGAATGTAAAATAAGTAAGGGGATTGTTGGATGTAATTGTGTTTGGGTTATTACAATGTGCCAGAATACTAATATACAAGATTTAGATTTTACAGGATGTAAAATTAAAGTAAAAAATGTATATACTCTTTGCTTAAATGGATTTAGTTGCTATTCTAATCATGCAAATATTCAAAAATTCGAGCGACAAAATTGCACAAAATTAGTTGGATGTGATAAAGATGGTGTTGTTAAAGCAAATGTTCAAGTTGTTGGCAGATTTATTCCTAGATTGGGTGTTCAAAATAGTTCAAGACGCGCAGGAACTAGGAATCCAGCTTTTCAATTGCCATTGAATATTTATGCTTTTGTTATAGACACTGGAATTTTGGCTTCGCATCCTGACTTGAAGTCGAAAATATCTACTACTTATAGTAGAAATTTTTCTACTACTAATCGGGATGCGAAGCCAAAATGGAATGATGATAATGGACACGGGACACATTGTGCGGGAATTATTGGAGCTCAGGATAACATAATTGGTATGGTTGGAACTGCCCCAAATGTGAATTTGATAGCTGTTAAAGTTTTGAATCGAAACGGGTCTGGATCAAATTCAAATGTGATTTCCGGTGTAAATTATGTGGCTGAGTGGAAGAGAGCAAATCCTACTTTGAAGGGGGTTGTAAATATGTCTCTTGGTGGAGGGATTTTTCAGCCATTAGATACAGCAGTTCGTAATTTAATTAATAATTATGGAATACCCGTCGTAATAGCGGCTGGAAATGAATCCCAAAATGCGGCGAATACTAGCCCTGCACGAGTAGAAGAAGCAATTGTTGTAGGTGCTTATAATGATGCTAATAATAGATATGCAGACTTTTCTAATTTTGGAAGTATAATTGATTTACTGGCACCAGGGGTGAATATTAGAAGCTGTTATTTGGATAATGGTTATAAGGTTTTAAGGGGGACTAGTATGGCGGCGCCTATGGTTGCGGGGGCTGTTGTAGATATGATTGCCAATCCAGCATATTCGGCGTATACACCGGCGCAAATTAGGGATAAATTAGTTGCTGATGCAGAAACAGTGGCACCTGTATGCTATAATGGAGTGGTTGGTAGCAATCCTCGGATTACTCTTAATACGGCGGCTATAGCTGCGGGGACTACGGACAAGAGCGTCTACATCGGGGGAACCTAGGGGGGGGGGAAGCGCACTTCCCCCCTTACACTAACGAATCGCTTGCGATTCGTTACCCCCCCATGCTCTTGCAGCCCCGCAATTGTAGTTTTTGGGGAAAAATTATTGTTAGAGAATGGGGCTGTTGTTTGGGGGTAATGAATCGCAAGCGATTCATTAGTGTAAGCCCCTTTTTGAAAGGGGCTAGGGGCTATGGGGCTGGTGTTTGGGGGTAAGCCCCTTTTTGAAAGGGCTAAAAAAAGTGAATTAAAAAAACCTTCATTTTATAATATATACATATAAAAAATGTGGATCAGTATTGAAGCAAATATTGGAGCAGGAAAATCGACTTTACTTCGAGAATTAATTAAAAGATATCCAGATACTATCAATGTCATTGGCGAACCTTTAGATGAATGGCAGGCAATGGTGGATGAAAGCAAGGGGAATCAAAATATTCTTAAATTATTCTACAAGAATATCCCCGAATATGCATTCTCATTCCAAATGAACGCCTTAAAAACTAGAATTGAAAAGAATAATCGCGAGAAAGTTGAAAATCGGATCAATATTGTCGAAAGAAGTATCATCAGTGACCATTATGTATTCGCCAAAAAATTGAAGGATGAAGGTAGAATGAATCTGATTGAATGGAAAGTATATGGCGCATGGTATAAATGGTTGTCTGAGGCTTTTAATGTATTGCCGGAAGCCATGATTTATTTGCGCTGTTCTCCAGAGACTTCGTATGAACGCGTAAAGAAGAGGAATCGCCCAGAAGAGGCGTCCATTACTCTGGAATATCTGCAGTCATTGCACCAATACCACGAGGAATTACTTATTGGAAATCCCAATTTGAACGTCAAAGTGATTGATGTGAATGAGGATTTTGAGGAGAATGACGAGCGAATTGGAGAGATATTTTGCGAGATTTTTGGCGGGAGTCAATAGACCCTATTTCCATTAACAATTATAATAATTTTAGTAAATGGTGACTTTAAGTTCATCATATTTCGGGGGGGGAATCTAAGTTCCTCCCCGACAAATTCCACACCTTGTGCTAAAAGTGGTCACAAAATAAGTAAAAATACAATCACAGAATTCATGTCCGCAGGATAATCTTATATTGCATTGTTTTTCCTTGCAAATTGAACAAATTGAATCTTCA
>Ga0194117_10005145_pt1 | contig 12065 bp, 8 predicted proteins | sample TA2MahsurfametaG_FD_160579 | JGI IMG/M metagenome (GOLD analysis project Ga0194117, IMG submission 160579) | Freshwater microbial communities from Lake Tanganyika, Tanzania - TA2015009 Mahale N1 surface | ecosystem: Environmental > Aquatic > Freshwater > Lake | place: Tanzania: Lake Tanganyika...
CCCCGCCAGCACTTGATTTTCTTCTGTCGTTAGATTCTGCCAAAATTTAAGCACTAACTCTTCATTAACTAAGTTAGCGGATTGCTCTCAGACTTGTGCTTAATGAAGACGGTCTCAAGAAATGCGAATGGCAATTAGCATTGCTTCGAGCTCGGCGAGATTTACTAATATAGCAGTAAGCTCGTCTTAATATTTAGAAAGAAAAACGCTAGAGTTTAACAACCTTCAATTAAAAAATAACTGAATGCCACTAAACCATAACTCGATGTGACCAAACCATCACTCGATGTGAACAAACCATCACTCAGTGTCACTAAAACATCACTCAGTGACACTTTACCATTACTCAGTGCCACTAAACCATCTCCCGCCTTAAAAAATAAAGAGGATGTTGGTTATACTTTTTTTAAGAAAAAGATGTAGGATTCCAATTAATCACGTTCATACTTCTCACGCTTCTTTTCTCTTTTCTGTTAACTGGGTTTGAATATTCTGAAATCAAATCATAACAACTAGGTTTAGAAACCAAATAACAACAACAATCCTCTGAAAACAAATCACAATAACTAGCTACTGAAAACAAATCACAATAACTAGCTACTGAAAACAAATCAAAATAAGCAGCTTATGAAACGAAATTATAACAATAATTAAGAACAAAATAAAAGGCGCTCTGGATTTTGGGAGGAATTGGAATAGGAGCGTTTGTCGCTTTCATATTGTGGTTAATAGGAAGAATTCGTATCTTGCCACATCAACGTAACTGAAAAAAAGTAGAAGTCTGAATGATATTGAACTTTAAATTTGTAATTATGATATATAGAAAATAAGTTTAGTAAATTTACTTTTGACTAGCATGTTACTCATATCACCATGAGGTCTGCCTCTGAGCTACTTCCAAGGTTGCCAAGAGATGGGCTAGCGGAGAAGTTCGTGGTCAAGTTGGCTAGCTCATTGAGGCGAGACATAGGTCCAAGGATGGCACTTGGGTCGAAAGGAACGCCTTGGTGTTTATTGCTTTCCTAAGTCTTTTTGGGTAGATTTTGCATGAGGGGCTTTAGCCCCGACAATTTAATGTTATATAACTTTGAATTAATTACTGGCATGCTCAAGGATAAAATAGTCATAGTCGATGTAACTAAAAAACAAAAACTTGTTTCGGAAGTAAATCCACTTTCATCCAGGAGCTTTACTATGACAAAGTCAAACTCGTAGGACAGGGCACCTTCGGCAAAGTATATCTAGTAAATCAGACTAAATACAGGCAAAAAACAAACAAGAAGGCAGCATGTGGGCATTAAAAGAAGTGCTTCAAGATCACCTATACTAAAAAGCGTCTGTCAAATTTTACAATTTATATTCAAAATGATCGTAATTTCATCACATATTATATGATGTTTGATTATATATATCATTTTGTTGATTCTATTTTATTTTCTATCAAGCTTACTCTTTTATAATCCCATTTCTCTTCTGTATATACAGAAATATTACTTAATTATCTTTCTTTCGAAATTCTGATCGTTTCCATATCATTTTTTTCAACAAACTCTTTTAAAGGTGATTAAATTTTTCCTATTTTCAAATACTCCCAGTTTATTCCTTAAAAATATTTGTGTTCTTTTATTTCTTTTAAATCTTTGTATCCTCTTCTTTACTTTCCTTCCAACTTTAATAAACTTGCAATTAGATCCTTTTTTACTTAGTCCAAAATGTGTCCGCGCCATTTTTTATTTATTTACTCTTATTTCGTAATCCTCCTAAATCTAAGTTTCGAAGATACATCTTCTAATCGAAAAGGGGTTTAAGAGGTACTTAGTTCATACAAAAGTACACCTAGGCACCAAATATCAATAGCTCTATCATATTCATTTTGCATGATAATCTAAGGAGCATTATAGAGGAGGGTACCTGCATTAGTTTTTGCTTTCTAATCTCCTTACAGTTACTCTGCTAAACCAAAGTCACTCAATTTGACATAACCATTGTCAAAAATCAAAATGTTCTCAGGTTTAAGGTCTCTGTATACAATATTCATCATATGAAGTTTCTATAAGCCACATACTACACAAGCCATGATGAATCTTATAACCTCCTATAGTTTTGACTTTATTTTTTTTCTCAAATCTCCTTTAGTGATTCTGGTTGCATCTCCACCCTCTGCGTATTCCATTATCATAAAAAATTTACCTCTGTTTGCGAATGCATATTTTAGAGATACTATGAAAAGACTATCTCCATTTTCAAGAATTTTTCGTTCGAGCTGAAGACATTCCATTATTTTTTTACTTTTTGTCATTTAACGACTAATCTCTTTCATCGCAAAAAGCTACTCTTTTGTCTTGGATTTTGGCACCTTCTTCACAAGATATACTTTTCCGAATGAGCCTTCTCCTAGCAACCTAATCACTTTAAGTCTTTTAATTTAATTCTTCCTCTGCTCTTCTTTTGTATCTATATCTAGTATTATTTCCTCTTAAATTTCGTAGAACTATTCTTCTTCATTTTAGGCTATTTTGATTACTTCGTTTTCTTATTCTTTTTTCATTTCGTTTCTCTCTCTTTTTTCCAAAGTTTCTATCCTCTCTCCCTTTTTATATCGTTTATCAATGCTTTCCTATTTCATTTTCTAATCTTTATTTTGGTCACAACAAACTTCTAAGATAGCTCCCATCTCCAAAAAGATATTAGCATATAATCAATACTTTAAAATCCAAGACAAAATCTATCAATAATCAACAATTTCTCCAGTCCCTTATGTAAGTTCCTGAACAATACCGGGGATGAAATCTTTTATTTAGTTCCAGATCTCCTTGTTCGATAATCCAACAACAACTTCATTCTCGTGTTTTGCTATTTTTATAAGTAGAGGCTATCCATAATAGCAAGATAAGTACGTTTCTGAGTTTTTACTGCTTTAAGCTTACTTAAAGTATGCTTTTGTGTGAATGCCATCAATCATTTGCAGATGGTCTGCCCTTTTCCACTTCAGCTTTCTTTTTATCCTGTAACTCCCAGAACCTAAAAGGACATCGTTTTCCATCCCTTTCCACACTTCAAAATGCAAAGCACCTAAACGATCAACTTTTATTTATAAAATTGAGGTCTAGAATGGTACTTCTTTCTTCTAGATGCCAGAAGAAACCACCAACTTAAGTTAATTCTGCGTTTGGACCCACTGATTTTTTTTAATATGAATGAAAACTGAAGTAAAAGAGCTATGAGGATGCAATTTGATTGCGAGCTGAACAGGAGACATTGGTCCAAAAATATTGATCTAGTCTTCACAACTGACTGTTTAGTTTGAAGAGTAAATCATCATATCTTAAAGATTCGTCTAATAGTTGAGAGTCTTCAGATCTTTTGAAGGCATAAGAGATGCAAAAAGAAAGTATTTTTGAGGCTAATTAAAGTAGTAGTCAGCTTCTAGTGTCTGTAAGCAGTTTATAAGTTCCTTATTTGCATCATCCCTCATTTACAGTTCATTTAGATACTGATGGTAGTCAGTGATAATTTTTTCCACTTCTTAACTGTACGTTTCGTGAATTTTAGGGATCCAACCTAGAAGATTCATTATGATCTTTATATATTATATCTCTTTCCTCGACTCTATTTCTCCATCAAAAGTCAGGCTATACTCATAAGAAAAAATCGGTTTGGGATTCTTGGGCATCATAACAACTCTTATCTAATCTTGTATAAATTGAAAGTTCAGTTTGGCTGTCTGCAAATACTTAAAGTTCTGTTGGTACCAACCGAGCTCAAGCAAGCGTGCTATCAACTTGAATTTGAATAAAAAGTAAATACTGGGATCATTGCAACGGTTTATCAATCCTTAAACACATCCTTACACACCTTTCGCTCCCTCTCCTTCCGACATCAATCTACATCCTTAGCCTAGTGTAAAGAGATACATATCGAAAGCTAGTTTTAATGTTGGAATATGGGTCTCTTACTTTGAAGTGCACTTCCAATCAATTAGTCTATGTGCGAGGTCCAAAAGATCGAGCAGTTCTTGTGTGGTTGGGTTCGGAAAAGAGTGTGTTGAGTGTAACAAAGAAATTAGAAATTAGGACTTGAAGAGGTCATTTTAAAGATTTATGCGGTCTATAAACCAATCATACTGAAAGATTTTTAGTAGGAAGTTGCAAGTAGGATTCATTTTATATGCCTACCTACTTAGTCCTAAGATAATCTTACAAGCTCGATTATAAATAAGAAATCTACTGTATTGTTGACTAATGTGTCGAGTTATCTCTATACTATGCATGGCCAATGCATAGCTCATTTTTTTTGGAACCCCTCCACTTTAATTGCAGATATCTAGTAGAATCACAAAATACTCAAAATACTCTTTTTTAAAACTTAACTCACTCAGTATTGACGTCCACCTTTTGAGAAGGGAGCTTCGAGTTGAATAGGGCTGCTCCTGAGTAGCAAGGGCACAGAGACAGCTAAAGCAGTCTAAAATGACATCACATTCTGTTACATTTGTAATGAGTTAAAAAATCTGTCTGCTAAGCAAATCAGTTATCTAAAAATCGATTTGAGGCAAGTATCCAAGAAGGCAACAGAAACCAAAAAGAAGTCGCCCTCTAATTCTGCTTTCTATTTCTCTGCATCGAAGAATGATATTAAAAAGTCTGGCGTTGTTTGTGCCTCTAAGATAGTTGTTAATAGCTATGATGCTACTGTTGAGAACAGATGCATATTGCCTGTTGACAAAGGAGTTACTTGGGATTAAAATACTTATCAATTTGCTTACTAGTTTATTTTCTGGATTGTCCATTCTTACTTTTGTATATCCCAAAGTACAAAAAATGCCTCTCAAAACTTCACAGCCATTTCTCAGCATGTTTCTATCTCCTTGAAAGGCGCCCTATAAAAAACGAGAAAACATCGTTAAGATGCGTTGATTGACATCAAAGTAAACTTCTTAGTTCTGAGAAGATAGTTCAAAGACAGAAAGCAGCATATCTGAAAAATCAGATGCACATTCATAATTATAGCCACCTGAAATGCTTCCTGAGTCTTTTTCTCTCTTGTGAAGATTGATTACAGCGTTGGTCAGTTCCTTCATTAAATATCCACTACATTTTAGCACATTTCGATGAGTTTGATACGATAAATGAAAGGAAGCACTCTTCCTAGCCTCATAGCTAAAGCTCTTGTTTATGGATTATTGTCGGTGAGACCCGTTTTTATGTCTTCGATGGCTTCTTGGTAGATGGAGTTGTAAAAGGGATAGTTATCTGAAAGTGCAGCTTTCATAGTAATGTACTTGAGGTTTCTATCATTCGGGCAACTTTGTTTGTTGGGGAAGCTGATCGGACTTTCAGAAAGGATGTTGTTGAATGTGTTTCTGTATTAATTCATGACTTTCCGATATTTCTACTCTTGCACATCCATTGCACACTTATAAATAAATCAATCAAACGATTCCAAATCATGCTATAAGTTTAACTCTTTATATTATACACATATATTGATAACACTATGATTACAGTTCCCACATTTAAAGGCAAAATCTGCGAACAAACAAGAAATGCAGTAGTCAACTAAATCGCTAAGGACACTAAAAAGATTTTCTCCCAACATCTCGAAAATATCAAGACTAAGCTTTTATCCAATAGCTCTTAAATCGATGTTTAGATTAAGTCTTTCATGAAAAAATTCAGTCAACAATATTATGTAATTTTAGCACGCCAAGTTGCCAAGTAGGAAGAACAAAAAATTTGGAAGGGCTCTGAAGACTTCTAATTTTTTACTCGCCTCTAAAGACTCTTTGCCCGAAATCAGCAATAAGAGCTTTCGCCTAAGTTGTAGATTCTTCAAACTCACAACTAAGCTAGTAAATGCAGTTAGAGTTAAGCAAAAAAAAGTCAAGTTCTTCCAATCCCACCTTTTTAGAAAGAGACAATCATCAAATAAGTTGAGAAGGAAAATCAAAGCAAATTAGGAGCATAAAGTAAAGTGTTATAAGCCTCTAAATTCCCGCTAGAATAGATTAAACCTTAACAAACTAATCCTTTTACGAATACAATACCGAAAAATCCATTTTCTTCTGTTCTGAATACAAATACCGCTTCTATTTTTTCTCAGACATCTAGCAACCATTTTGGAAACAAAAGTCCAAGTCAGTTATCCAATCAAAATTCAAAGAATGATTAAAGATAGGCTAAGCCCAACATTTTTACAACGAAATCAGATCCCAAAAATTCTTAGATTTTTGGTTCTCATATTTCTTCTCAACAGTTTTCTCGTGATTCAAGCGGTATCATGGGTTTATAGGGTATTTTTTGTAGTACCAAAATATCTAAGAATTAAGCCAAAGTTAACAACTTACTTTAATTTTCTTCCGAACCGACAAATAACTCGCCATCTCTCTTTAACTTGAAATGATAGTGTTTCTGAAAACTTTATAAAAAACCAAACTAAAAATTTATCAAATTGAATAGGTATTCATCCCAAGATCTCTGCAGATTACCTATAATTTGCAAGTTTTTGGAGGTAGGACTTACCTTCTATATATTTCTTGAGAGATAGTTCGTTTTTGCTACGTATCTTTTCAAGCCGAGCAGCTTCCTTCTCAAAAGAAGAAATATTGTAGTCTATTTTCTTAGAACTATCAGAATCGATAGAGAGTTTCCTCCATTCGTGGTAATTGCCTTAATTTTTAATGCCCTCTTCTGCCTTAAACAATTGTCTTTTAAGTTGACTCATACATCGTTTCACTTTTTTGTCTTCAATTATTCCCTCTGAGTCTAGTTTATGCAGACATTCTCTGTTTTTTTTATTATTTATGTAGGAACTGTAGCTGATGGATCTGGATTCGTCGAGTTAGTTGAGTGATTTTTCTTGCGATTTGATGATTATTTGGTTTAGTTTTTTAAATACACTTTGTTGGTCTGTTAAAGACCTCTGCTCTCTTTGGGAGATTTCTTTTTATTGATTTTTTTCTACTTAGATTGTAAGATGTCTGGGAGTATTGTATCTCGCTCTTTCTCTTCCTTTCTTTTGGTATTCTTTCTGTTTCTTGATCATTATAAGGTTCTTCTCGACTTATCTCTTGAAATTATTAGTGATATTGCCTTCCTCGTAATCGTTAGATGTAATAATCTCTCCAAAAAGGGCTGGGCTCACTTGTGCTCCTCTTTTAAAATTGGTTTCTTTTTCCTTTTAGAGAGCGAGACTGTGATTGGGCTAAGTTTTTAATTTGTATTTTATGGGGATATAAGTGCGTTGATCTGAAAAAGAAGGGGCTATTTTAGGGAGACTTTGGTTGATTTGTTTGTTTCTGGGGGTGTAGCGACCCTGATGAAGCTGCTTGAGAGTAGGGAGCAGAAAATGCTTTGCTGTAGGATTCGATTACTTCATCTTCAAACTCATCTATAAATCAGGTTTATAAATTCCCAAAAATATCCAATAAATCAGAAAAACATCAAACCTTTATGTAACATGCACCGAAATACTAATTTTCATTTTCTTCTTCTATACAATCATAGTTAATAGTTTAGTTTGAAAGAAAGATTAATAAAATGGGAAATTGTCTTCGTCCAGTTTAGCATCTTAAAACTGATGAAAAAACAGAAGCTCCTCTACCTCCTCAGTTGCGTCTCTGTCTCAAATAATAGTGGTTGCAGCTTCTACTTACACCTGAATTCTCTCTAATACCCTCAGTCCTAAACAAAGTAAACAAATACTCTCATCCTTCTTTTATACAAATCCAAAAAGATATCGACAGAACTTACCCATTTTAATCTTAGTTTAACATACCATAGAAGAAAAACGATTTCAAAGAGCTACTCCAAATGATTGCACTTTATTACCCACACCTTGGTTACATCCAAGGAATGAACTTCATAGCCGGGTATCTTGTAATTGTAGGAATGACAAAAATCGAAGCTTTTAATGCGTTTAGATCTATTATGTTTCACCCTCAACTAATGCTAATTGGAATCTATGAAGACGATTTTCCTTTAGTCAGAGTATACTCTTCAGTCTTTTGGAGTTTGTTTGAATAACAGTCTGCTGCTTTTGCTAAGAAAGTAAAGGAGTTGAATCTACCAGATGAGTTGTGGGTTTTTCAGTGGTTTATCTGCCTTTTCATTTATTCCTTTCCTCGAAGCTATATGAATGATATTTTGAGTTTCATCTGGAAAGAAAAATAATTCGCTTGTGTACGACTGGCTTTGGCACTAATCAAGCTCTTATAAAAAACTGTATAGGGAAAAAAAAACTTCTAGGATGAGTTTATAGAATGCATAGAGATGATCAAAGACTAAACCTATGTTAGAAAAAATGTGCCTCTTTAAAGTTTACTCAGAGAAGCACACAGAATAAACTCAAAAAGTGTAAACTCACATCTCACTAAATTAACAATCAGTAATACTTTCATTCGCTACTTCACTGCATCTCCACTTGAGAGAACTCAGCTTTACAAACAGCTAATAGCCGAAAAATAGAGAGAAAGGGAAGAGTACTACAGTTTAGTTAGTAAAGGATAGTCTGCCAATTGTGCTAGAAATAGCAGTGTAACAATCATTGATGATATCGAGGAGATAAGGGCAGAGAGGTATTATAGTAGAATATACAACTCTTTATCTCTGAAGGTTGTGAACCAATCTTTCCTAAAGTTCCAAAGGAGGTACAGTGCGAACTAATAATAGCATAACAATGCGATTCTGACTGCATCTTTATATGAAAAATGAAAGGGCACCTCATCTTTTAAACTTTTCTATCATTTTATCAACACATTACAAGCATTATTCAAGCCTATAAACCTATACAATTTAACTTTTGTTTTAACTTTAAAGACAAACCATGTTATTAATTTTATTATGGAAAACATGCAAAAATAATGGACACGTTTCATCAACTAAACCAAGAAGTCTCAAGAAGTAGTTTCATAACTGTCCAAACTCTACATCATACTACACGAAAATGTCCGCAAAACTATCTTGAAGTGCACTCTCGATTTAGCATATAACCCTACAGATGACTGTAATCAGCATTTCTGTACAATTTTAGATCTATTAAAACGCCTGAATGACCCAACAGACACATATCTACAAGGAGTCGATCAACGAATACTTATTAAGTATCAATAGCAACTGTATGAATTGAGTTAGCAAGTACAAAAAATATTGCAAACACATCTGCAGGTTAAGTCAATCGATGTCAAGTAGCTGCAAGCTCTGAAACATAACAACAGTAATTAACCATACAGTCTCAAAGACGAATTGAAGAGATCAGATAAAAGAAGGTTGCAATCTAGATCAGGGAGAAAACGTAGTCAACCAAACACACACAGAGAAAGCTCAGAAACAGAATAATGGCAACAAAAGTTTGTTTAATACAAAAAGAAATTTATCGAAAAAAGAGAAAAACTCGAGAGGGAGATGGAGGGACACATCGAGAAAACAAGTACTCAAGTGATTTTTGCCAAAAAATATAGCGGAAAAAATTTGGAGGACTACTTCAAACTACGCAGAGATGTCCTTGATCTCCAAATTGCAGATCAATTTACAAAAAAGATTGTCTAGGAGCATGAGGAAAGGCCCAAGCGGTTTGAAAATAAAGACACTCCAGACAGCCTCGAAAATAAATTGTTTCCCTTTTTCAAAATAAAGACCAAGTTCATGAAAAGCCAAGTAAAAGAAAACATTCTAAACGCGCTCGCTGACGTCAAATTGCAACTCCTTGAATAGTACCATCAGTCAAATGTACATTTATTTTTATTCAGTTGAAAAAACTTAGTTCTGGAAATCCAGATACTTTAATAACTTTGATTCCAAACACAAAAAGCACTGTTTCCACAAATTTAAGAAGCAAAAGCTAGTCTAAACCTACTTCTAGTATCGATGAACGTGCAAAGAAGACTGTAGATAACCGTCCTAGTAAGCAAGCTTCTTTGGCACGATACCCTATGGCTCACAAAAGTTGCAAGCCTTTAGTTTATGATAAAGGATGGAGTGAGTAGGTTTAAGGTGCACATCGGAAAACTTTGGCATAGCGTTTACTGCAAGGAAAGGTGCCAAACATTAGTTGAAATTGATAATAGTGATATTATAAGTATTATATATTTTTTGGCAAGTCTCATACTCATTATTGGTCATACAGAGATTTGAAGTGTAGTTTTTGACTGTTAAGACCTGAGAGGTGAGCTTCGTACACAATCACTATGAATAGTAGCTTTACTTAGAGTAAGGCATATTCAAAAAGCTGGATATTCATTATTATAACTAATTAATAATATTTTTTTGTATATTAGAGATTTTGCCTCTCTTTCGAACAATAGGATTATTCCTATCGCAAAGAGTCATCTATCTGGAAACATAAAACTCTCTGAACCTCACTTCCGCCATTTTTATCTTACTTTCTATTTGCAGTTAAGTGAAATGTATTTCAAAAATTACAAAACACAAGCTCTTCCAAATCACTTTTTATGGTCACATTTTGCCACTTCCTCGCTAACTATCCTCTTTTTGTGTGTTCCCACTTTGTATCAACTGCTTGTCCGTGCAGTCCTGTCTTTTAAATAGTTTGTTGTAGTTTAGAAGTGGTTATAAACTTATTGTCAGTTTTATACATTAGTAATAAACAACAACAAAATTGAGTTGAGCAACAGATTACTGCCTCAAATGACTGCTTTATTACTCTGAAGGTCTATAGTTAGTTTCCAACTTAATCCCAAAAAGAAATTCTCAAAAATTATGTAAATAATATCACTGCCAAAAAAAATAGACGGGCTGCATTGCCAGCATATGGTTCAGCGACATGTCTGATGAGTATTCCAACTGAGCAGGCACATAATACCCTCCAAAAGGCTCACATGATGCCTTCTACTCAGCCACAGGTTCAGGTACACGTTCCTAACGTTTCGTTTCTTTCACTTTCTCCTAAAGAGAGAGGCTGAGGTCATTGATTCCGTAAATCTGAATACCCTGGGCCTTGGATCGGACATAGATTGTGCCTGTTCTCCTGAAACGCCTGACAATAATCTTGGCCGTTGAACACTTGATGCCAAACTTTTTGGCAGAGGAGTTGATAGACTTTCCCTTTTCCAAGACCTAACTAATGAGCATTTTCCTTCTCTAAGTCAAGAAAGAAGTACAGTAAGAGAGATGGTGGCGTACTTAATCTTTCGGTTGGATTTTTGGTTATCCATATCTTTATTATTATAGAAAACCATGTTGTAGCTAGATTTATACATAACAATCTCGATTATTCAGTCTACTTAGCAACAGTCCCCCTCAAATACTCTGAAACCATGAAATTAGGTCTGTTTACTATGTGCTCCTCACTTAATCTATACTTGGGAGTTAATTCTTGTAGGCGTAAATCTGGATTCTAAAATGCATTTTAGTTTCAAAACAAGAGTATTATTCTCCTATTTACACTATTTCCTCTCTTTCATTGTTATTTGGTGCCTTTCCAATTCAAGGACTGCCCTTTTGAGAAAAGTACTTATAATGATAGAATCCTTCTTCCCAAAGAAAATACACAAACAATAACAAAAGTAACTGCTACAAGACAGGAGAAAGTAGAAAGGCTGTTTTAGAAGGATTTGAAGAGTGAAACATGTGTTTGGACAGAGAATATTATTAAGCAAATCACTTGGAAGGAGAGATGAGATTGCATCTTTAAGCATCAATTCTGATAGATTTCTCCCAAAATGACCCTTTTTCGAGATTAAAATTTTTTATGATAAAGCTCGTCTACTCCCCTACTCCCCTCCTTAAGAGATTATTCTTAATCATATATAACATAAACGCCCACTTTTAAAATTATTTTTGGCTCTCCGCTTCCTCCCAAAAACCATCCACTTCTTCCTCCTCATCGCCTCTCCACTTTTTATATTTAGATTATAATCAAAAATATTCCATGTAGTTACCCTCCCTTTCCTCTATAACTCTTACTTCCAAAAGCCTACAATATTTCTCTAACACAAGTTCGCTCACTCATTATACCAAAGACATAGTGTCTGGATAATATGAAGGAGGCTTCAAGTTATGGTAATGCACTCTCGATATGCTTCATTTTATGTAAACTCAACCTCAAAT
>Ga0194117_10005146_pt1 | contig 12064 bp, 14 predicted proteins | sample TA2MahsurfametaG_FD_160579 | JGI IMG/M metagenome (GOLD analysis project Ga0194117, IMG submission 160579) | Freshwater microbial communities from Lake Tanganyika, Tanzania - TA2015009 Mahale N1 surface | ecosystem: Environmental > Aquatic > Freshwater > Lake | place: Tanzania: Lake Tanganyika...
CAGCCAGCAGAGCGCGCACTGCCGCGCTCTGGTCGTGGTGGTGCTCGATCAGCAGCAGGCCACCGGGTGCCAGCGCCGCGGCCGCGCCAGCAGCAATCTGGCGGATGGCGTCTAAGCCGTCGGCGCCGGCGGCCAGGGCCAGCTGTGGCTCGTGCTCGCGCACCACTGGTTCAAGCGTCGCCCACACCGCTTCGGGGATGTAGGGCGGGTTGGAGACCACCAGCTCGAGCTGTCCCCACCAGGGCACTAGCGGCTGCCACCAGCTGCCGGCGAGCAGCTGCACCTGCGCCGCCGCCTGCAGGTTTGCAGCCGCCACGGCGCGGGCCTCCTCAGAGAGCTCAACCGCCAGGCCATGGCTGGCGGGCCAGGCGCGGGCCAGGGCCAGGGCCAGGGCACCGCTGCCGCTGCCCAGGTCGGCCCACAGCGCAGGCGGGGTAGGGCACGACTGCAGTGCCAGCTCGATCAACAGCTCGGTTTCAGCCCGAGGAATCAACACCCCCGGCGCCACCTGCAGGGTCAGGTCGCGCCAGGGGCACAACCCCAGCAGGTACTGCAGCGGCACCTGCTCAATCAGGTGCCGCTGCCACAGCGCTTCGAGCTCAGCCAGGCTGCGCTGCAGGGCCACGGGCTGCTCGGGGCGCAGGTGCAGCTGTTGCAGCTGTTGCCAGCCCACACCAGCGCCCAGATCGAGCAGCCAGTCAAGGCTGGGCTGCAGTTGGGCCGGCTCACGGGGGTGGCCGGCGAGCTGGCTGCGGCGCCAGGTCAGCAGCTCCTGGCCTGTGACCGGCGTGCTGGCGCTGGCGGCGAAAAGACTCAGCTGCGTTGATGCCCCCAGGGGCGCGGCACTGGTCTCAGTTTGCCGCTCGCCAGCGCAGACCAGGCTCGGCCTGCACCAACCCGGCCAGCTCAAGCGCCAGCAGGCGCGGCATCAGCGCGATGCCGCTCTGGCCAAGTTGGCCGCTGAGCTGCTCGAGCGAGGCCCCGCTGCCAACCGCGTTCAGCAGGGACTGATCGAGCGGCGCTGCTGAACGCGGCGACAGGCGGCGGACCGGCGCTGCCGCCGCCTGCGGCGCCAGTGGGCCGGGCCCCAAAGCCGCAACCAGATCAGCTGGTTTGAGCAGGGGAGCTGCCCCCTGCTGCAGCCAGCGATTGCTGCCAGCGGCCGAGTGCTTGGCCGCATCGGCCGGCACCACCCACAGCTTGCGCCCGCCCTGCCAGGCCAGCCGGGCGGCATGCAAAGCACCGCTGGGCTCGGGGCACTCGACCAACACAACCGCACAAGAGATCGCGACCTGAAGGCGGTTGCGTGCGGCGAAATGCCCGGCACAAACCGCAGCACCAGGGGCCTGCTCGCTGAGCAGCAGACCCCGCGCAGCCACCTGTTGTTGCAACTGGCTGTGATGGCTCGGATAGACCCGATCGAGCGATGTTCCCAGCACCCCGACGGGCCGCCCGCCGGCGCGCAGGCAACCCTGATGGGCTGCCGCGTCGATGCCTTCGGCCAGGCCGCTGACCACCGGCCAGCCCGCACGGGCCAGGGCCTCACCGATGGCTGCTGCCATCGCCAGACCATGGGCCGATGGCCTGCGGGTGCCCACCACAGCCACCGCACGCCCCTGACGCAGCGCCGACCACAACTGGCCGCGTCCGCGCCAATAAACGTGCAATGGCGGCCTGGCCAACACCTTGAGCGCAGCCGGCAGCGCCGCATCACCAGGCAGCAGCACGCCAGAGGCGCGCACCGCAGCCAACGGCGCTGCACCAGCGCGCCGGCGGCACTGCTCGATCGCCGCCAGACGCGCCGGGCCGATGCCTTTGACCTGCGCCAACACCTGGGCGGGAGCAGCCCAGGCCGCGGCCAAACTGCCGAATCGACTCCAAAGCCGGTACAGCCGCGCACAGCCCAGACCCGGCACCGCACTCCACAGCAGCCACCAGAGCCGCTCCTCGGCTGACCAGGACACCTGAGCAGCAGAGCCATCAGCCCAGCAGGTCTTGATCACGGCAATCAGTACATGTGTACTGATCTTAGCGGGGGCCGTTGATCAGCCTTTGTACCGCTGCCGCCAGATCGGGCGGCAGCTGGCGCAGCAGCCGCCGCTGACCGGGTCCCGCCGAGAGATCCACCAACACCAGCTCCACCCGCGCTTCGGCAGCCACCACCCCAGCGGCGCTGATGAAACGACTCTGCCAGGGCAATTTGACCCCCTGACGCGGCAGTACCACGCTCTCAAGCGTGACCTGATCGCCATGCAGCAGCGCCTGCCGGTAGTTGATCGAGAGCGACACCACCGGCAGCTCGAGCCCCCGCGCTGAGAGGTCGCTGTAGGCCAACCCCGCCTGGGCCAGCGCCTCAACGCGCGCCTCTTCAAGCCAGGCGAGGTAGGCGCCATGCCACATCACCCCGGCGTGATCGGTGTGCTGGGGCAGCACGCGCCGCCTAAGCACCCAGGGCTGTTCAGTGACCATGGTTGTCAAACGGCCAACACAGCCTCACAAGCGCCATAGGCTGCCACCGCGCCATCTCTGCTGCTGTGTTTCGCAATCTGCTGATCGCCGACTCCGGTCAGGGCCACGTTGAAGAAATGGTGCGCATGCTGCGCGCCATTCCCCCGGCCGCCGCCGCCAGGGTCAACTTGCTGCACGTGGTGGGCGAGCAGAGCAGCGCCGATGTCGACGACCACATGGCCCGCGCCCAAGGGCTGCTGGGCGACGCGATCAAACGCATGGGGCTCGACGGCATCAGCGTGAACACCCTGATTCGCCAGGGCGACACCAAAACCACCGTGCTGAAGGTGGCCGAGGAACTCGATGCCGACCTCATCGTGATGGGCTCCCGTGGCATGAACCGGTTGCAGGCGATCCTCAGCAACAGCGCCAGCCAGTACGTCTTTCAGCTGTCAACCCGGCCGATGCTGCTGGTGCGCGATGACCTCTACATCCGCGCGATCAACCGGGTCATGGTCACCGTCGATGGCACCGGCGTCGGCGATGACGCCCTGCGCCTTGCCTGCGAACTGGTGGCGGCGATCCCCGGCGGCACGCTCACCGGCGTGCATGTGACCCGCCAGGACCTGGCACCCAGCCGCGGGGGCAAATCACCTGCCGACGAGGTGCTCGACAAGGCCGTGCAGCGGGCCCGCAGCTTTGGCGTGACAATGCAACCCCTGCACAAGGTGGGTGACATTGCCCGCACCGTGTGTGCCGCCGCTGAAGAGGTGAAAGCGGACCTACTGGTGATCGCTTCGCAGGACCGCAGGCCGGTTGTGGCCAAGAGCTTTGTCGACATCGACCGTCTGCTGGGCAGCTCGGTGAGCGACTTCATCCGGGTGCATGCGCCGGCTCCGGTGCTGCTGGTGCGCGAACCGGAACGCCGTTGATGCCAGGCCTCAGCCGCCCTGGCGGCTGCTGGTCTGGATGTAGAGAACGATCAGGAAGACCGCGGGAACCAACACAAACAGCAGGCTGGCTACAAAGCCGAGGTCGTTGGTTTCCATGGCTCACAGAGAAGTGCTGGGAGGGTATCACCGCCTCAGCGGCCTGATTCAGGCCCCTTCATCGCTCGTTGTGGTTGCGGTGGGCGCGTCGGCGGTCTCTGGCTCGCTCTCGGGCTCAGGCTCAGGCTGCGGCCACGAGGTCGGTCCCAGCGGCAACGGCTGCGCCTGGGCCGCCGCCAGCAGGGCATCTTGGCCAGGCAGTCCCACCTGGGGCCTGGTGATCACCAGACAGGACTGGTTCACCAGGGCCTGACAGGCCAGGCGCCAGTTCTGCGAGCGGCGCTTGAGCTTGAGGTCTTCGACCCCGGTGCGGGGGCTGAGCGCCAGCTGCGATGGGCCCTCCGGCACCTCAACAAAACAAGTGATGCACTGGCCGCAGCCGCCGCAGTTGCCCAGGGTGCCCTTGAGCCCATACAGCTGAATGCCCTCCCGCAGGGCCACCTCGCGCAGGTTTTCGCCGGGGTAGCACTCGACATCACGCCCTTCGCGCACAAAACGGATGACGGGCATGGCGGGGCAAAGCGTCTGATCGCCATTCTGCGACGGACTTCACCCCGATCGAGTTGCGGTCTGTGACCAGCCCCGCGCCAGGGCAGGCGAGACCCTTACGATCGCCGCACCCACTCCAAGCGTCTCCCCATGGGATTGCCCTGGTACCGGGTGCACACGGTCGTGATCAACGACCCGGGCCGCCTGTTGGCCGTGCACCTCATGCACACCGCGCTGGTGGCCGGCTGGGCCGGCTCCATGGCGCTTTATGAGCTGGCCATTTTTGACCCCTCCGACCCGGTGCTCAACCCGATGTGGCGCCAGGGCATGTTCGTCATGCCCTTCATGGCCCGCCTGGGTGTGACCGGCAGCTGGGGCGGCTGGAGCATCACCGGCGAAACCGGGGTCGACCCCGGTTTCTGGAGCTTTGAAGGCGTTGCTGCCGCCCACATTATTTTGAGCGGCCTGCTGTTTCTGGCTGCCATCTGGCACTGGACCTACTGGGATCTGGAGATCTGGCAGGATCCCCGCACCGGTGAACCGGCGCTCGACCTGCCCAAGATCTTCGGCATTCACCTGCTGCTGGCAGGCCTGGCCTGCTTCGGCTTCGGCGCCTTCCACCTGACCGGTGTGTTTGGCCCGGGCATGTGGGTGAGCGACCCCTACGGCATCGGCGGTCACCTTGAACCGGTACAGCCGTCGTGGGGTCCTGAAGGCTTCAACCCCTTCAACCCCGGCGGGATCGTGGCGCACCACATCGCCGCTGGCATCGTCGGCATCATTGCCGGCATCTTCCACATCACCACCCGCCCGCCTGAGCGCCTCTACAAAGCGCTGCGCATGGGCAACATCGAAACCGTGCTGGCTTCGGCCATTGCCGCTGTGTTCTTTGCCGCCTTTGTGGTGGCCGGCACGATGTGGTACGGCGCAGCAGCCACTCCGGTCGAGCTGTTTGGCCCCACCCGCTACCAGTGGGATCAGGGCTACTTCAAAACTGAAATCAACCGCCGCGTGCAAACGGCGCTTGATCAAGGTGCCACCAAGGAGCAGGCCTGGGCTTCGATTCCTGAGAAGCTCGCCTTCTATGACTACGTTGGCAACAGCCCGGCCAAGGGCGGTCTGTTCCGCGTCGGCCCCATGGTGAACGGCGATGGCCTGCCCACCGGCTGGCTGGGGCACATCTCTTTCACCGACAAGGATGGACGTGAGCTGGAGGTGCGTCGTCTGCCCAACTTCTTTGAGAACTTCCCTGTGGTTCTCCAGGATCAGGACGGCATCGTGCGCGCCGACATTCCCTTCCGCCGTGCCGAAGCCAAGTACGCCTTTGAGCAGACCGGCGTGACCGCCAAGGTCTACGGCGGCGCCCTGGCTGGCCAGAGCTTCAGCGATCCTGCTGATGTCAAGCGTCTGGCCCGCAAGGCTCAGCTGGGTGAAGCCTTCGAATTCGACCGCGAGACCTACCACTCCGATGGTGTGTTCCGCAGCTCACCACGCGGCTGGTTCACCTTCGGCCACGCCACCTTCGCCCTGCTGTTCTTCTTTGGCCACATCTGGCACGGTGCCCGCACCCTGTACCGCGATGTGTTTGCCGGTATCGATCCGGATCTGGGCGAACAGGTGGAATTCGGTCTGTTCCAGAAACTGGGCGACCGCTCGACCCGCCGCCTCCCCGAGGGCTTCGTGCCCCCGGCAGGCACCCCTCTCAGCTGATCCACAGGAGGTCCCATGGAGAGCTTTGCCTACATCCTGATCCTGGCTCTGGCCATCTCAACCCTGTTCTTCGCGATTGCCTTCCGCGATCCCCCGAAGATCGGCAAGTGATTGCCTGACGCCCAGGCGTTCACCAAGCCCCCGCATCTGCTGGGGCTTTTTTGTTGACCAAAACAGGCTGAACCCCCTTCTCAAAGTGAATTCATCTGTTTACATTTGATTCAGGTCGCAACGGTTACCCCAGCGGATGCAGTGCCCGTCCTGCCAGCACACCGACAGCAGGGTTCTTGAATCCCGTGCGGCTGACAGCGGCCGTAGCGTGCGCCGCCGCCGCGAGTGCCTCAATTGCGATTACCGCTTCACCACCTATGAGCGGGTGGAAACGGTGCCGATCACGGTGATCAAACGCAACGGCAACCGCGAAACCTTCAATCCATCGAAGCTCTTGCACGGCCTGCTGAGGGCTTGTGAAAAAACCGGTCTTGAACCCGCACGACTCGAAGGTGTGGTCGAAGAGATCGAACTGCAACTACAACAGCGCAACAGCCGTGAGGTCAGCAGCAGCGAAATCGGCGAACTGGTGCTGCAACAGCTCAGCGGCATGAGCGAGGTGGCCTACGTGCGCTTTGCCTCGGTGTATCGGCAGTTCCAGGGCATCAGCGACTTTGTGGCCACCCTCGAAGGCCTGGGCAACACAAAAGCCACCAAAGCGCGCCACAAAAGCCTCGCCCCTGTGGGCTAACCGCGCCAACAGCAAGGCGGTTCAGCCCCATTGGTAGATTGAGCGGTTCGTGGTGTTCGGCTGGCGGCTGGGCATCCGATTCCTTCGCACTGCCTGCGGGCAGACCGCCAATCCCCCATGACCGTGACCCCTTCTGAGATCAGCGCAACCGAGGCCGAGCAGGACCTGGCCGCAGCAGCGGCAGCCGATCTTGACCTCGCCGCCATCGAAGAGGTCAGTGAAGCGTTCGACGTGCCAGCTGCCGATGCATCGAGCAGCCGCGGCGCCGGCCGCAACAGCGATGAGGTGGGTTTCACCCTCGATGAATTTGCGTCGCTGCTGAGCAAGTACGACTACAACTTCAAACCCGGTGACGTCGTCAACGGCACCGTGTTTGCGATGGAGCCCAAGGGCGCCATGATCGACATCGGCGCCAAGACCGCCGCCTTCATGCCCCTGCAGGAGGTGTCGATCAACCGGGTCGAAGGCCTCAGCGATGTGCTCGCCCCCGGCGAGGTGCGCGAGTTCTTCATCATGAGCGAGGAGAACGAAGACGGCCAGCTGGCCCTCTCGATCCGCCGCATTGAATATCAGCGTGCCTGGGAGCGCGTGCGTCAGCTGCAGAAAGAAGACGCAACCATCTACAGCGAGGTGTTTGCCACCAACCGCGGCGGTGCGCTGGTGCGGGTCGAAGGCCTGCGCGGCTTCATTCCCGGCAGCCACATCAGCACCCGCAAGGCCAAAGAGGAGCTGGTCGCCGACTTCCTGCCGCTCAAGTTCCTGGAAGTCGACGAAGAGCGCAATCGCCTGGTACTCAGCCATCGCCGCGCCCTGGTTGAGCGCAAGATGAATCGCCTCGAGGTGGGCGAAGTGGTGATCGGTACCGTGCGCGGCATCAAGCCCTACGGCGCCTTCATCGACATCGGCGGTGTCAGCGGCCTGCTGCACATCTCTGAGATCAGCCACGAGCACATCGAGACCCCGCACACGGTGCTCAATGTCAATGACCAGATGAAGGTCATGATCATTGACCTCGATGCTGAGCGCGGCCGCATCTCGCTCTCGACCAAGGCCCTCGAGCCCGAGCCCGGCGACATGCTCACCGACCCCCAGAAGGTGTTCGAAAAGGCCGAGGAAATGGCCGCCCGCTACAAGCAGATGCTGCTCGAGCAGGCCGAAGACGGCGACCCCATGGGCGTCACGCTCGACTGAAGCAACACCGGTGGCCCAGCTTCTGCTGCGCGGGCAACCGCTCTGCCTCAACCCTGGGGTGCCGGCGGCGATCGAGGCGGTGCTGTTTGACAAAGACGGCACCCTCTCGATCAGCGAGCCGATGCTCAAGACCCTGGCTGAGGCCAGGGTTTTTCAATGCCTGGTGCTGGCCGGTCAGCGGCATCGGGAGCTGGGCGCCCCCGGTGCCGGCGCCGAGCTCGAGGCTCTGCTGCGGCGGGCCTACGGCCTGCTCGCAGGCGGGGTGCACCCAGCTGGCACCACCGCCGTGGGCTCGCGTAGCCACAACCTGATCTCAACCGCGACGGTGCTGGCCCAGGTGGGCTTGGGCTGGCCCGAAGCGCTTGAGCTGGCCGAGCTGGTGTTTGCCACAACCGATGGCCTGCATGGTCACGGCAGCCCGCAGCGGCCGCAAACCACCGACGGGTTGCACGATCTGGTGGCCCAGCTGGTGGCGGCAGGGGTGCGCTGCGCTGTGATTTCAAATGACGAAATCCCTGGCATTGAAGCCTTCTTAAAAACACATGCGCTGGAGCATCACTTCAGCGCCCTGTGGAGCGCTGAGCACAGCCCGCGCAAACCTGACCCAGCGGCCGTGCATGGGCTCTGCGCTGAGCTGGGCGTGCCGGCAGAGCGCTGCGCCCTAATCGGCGATGCCAACAGCGATCTGCGCATGGCCCGCGCCGCCGGTGTGCCGGTGGTATTGGGCTACACCGCCGCCTGGAGCACCACACCGCCGCTCGATGCCAGCTTTGAGCAGCTGCAGCACTGGAGCGAACTGAGCGTGGCACTCACCACCCCCTGACCTGGCCCTTGAGCATCGGGGAATAGTCTCGTGCGACTGAGCATCCGCCTGACGCCTCCATGAGCCGTTACGTCTTCACCTCTGAATCGGTCACCGAAGGGCATCCCGACAAGATCTGTGATCAGGTGAGCGATGCGGTGCTGGATGCCCTGCTGGCCCAGGACCCAGCCAGCCGCGTGGCGTGTGAAACCGTGGTCAACACCGGCCTGTGCCTGATCACCGGCGAAGTGACCACCACCGCCCGGGTTGACTTCAACACGCTGGTGCGCGGGGTGATCCAGCAGATCGGCTACAGCGGCGCCCGCGCCGGTGGCTTTGACGCCAACAGCTGCGCCGTGCTGGTGGCCCTCGATCAGCAGTCGCCCGACATCGCCCAGGGGGTCAACGAAGCCGACGACCACGCCGGCGACCCGCTTGATCTGATCGGCGCCGGTGACCAGGGCATCATGTTCGGCTACGCCTGCGACGAAACGCCCGAGCTGATGCCGCTGCCGATCAGCCTGGCGCACCGCCTGGCGCGGCGCCTGGCCGAGGTGCGCCACAACGGCAGCCTGGGCTACCTGCTCCCCGACGGCAAAACCCAGGTGAGCGTCGTCTACGAAAACGACCAGCCCGTCGCCATCGACACGATCCTGATCTCAACCCAGCACACCGCCGAGATCGAGGTGCCGGGCGGCAGCCCGATCAGCGACGAGAAAGCGATGCGCGAGCGCATCAGTGCCGACCTGTGGACCCACGTGGTGGAACCCGCCACCAGCGACCTGAACCTCAGGCCCTCCAAGGAGGGCACCCGCTTTCTGGTGAACCCCACCGGCAAGTTTGTGGTCGGCGGGCCCCAGGGCGATGCCGGCCTGACCGGCCGCAAGATCATCGTCGACACCTACGGCGGCTATGCCCGCCATGGCGGCGGCGCGTTCTCAGGCAAGGACCCCACCAAGGTGGATCGCTCGGCCGCCTATGCCGCCCGCTACGTGGCCAAGGCCTTGGTGGCAGCAGGCCTGGCCCGCAAGGCCGAGGTGCAGCTGAGCTACGCCATTGGCGTGGCACGCCCGGTCAGCATCCTGGTGGAGAGCTTCGGCACCGGCAAACTGGCCGACGCCGACCTGACGGCCCTGGTGCAGGAGCATTTCGACCTGCGCCCCGGCGCCATCATCGAAACCTTTGGCCTGCGCAACCTGCCCAGCCAACGCTGCGGGCGGTTTTACCAGGACGTCGCTGCCTATGGCCACTTCGGCCGCAGCGACCTGAACCTGCCCTGGGAAGACGTGAGCGCCGTGGCCACCACCCTGCGTCAGGCCACCGCCAGCCGCATTGCTGCCTGAGCTTGATCTAGGCCTGGGGGTTGACCTGGGCAGCAGCGGTCTGCGCATCGCCCTGGTCCCAGCTCGCTCAGAAGCCTGCCCAGAGCCGCTGTGGCAGCAATCCAGCCCCTACCCAGGGCCATTTGAAGACCCCCTGAGCTGGCGCCAAGGGCTGATCGCCCTGTGCCAGCAGGTCCCTGTGGAGCTGCGCCATCGGGTCGGCGCCATCGCCATCGATGGCACCTCAGGCACCCTGCTGCTGTGCCGCCCCGATGGGGGCCTGGTTGAGGGAGCCCTGGGCCAGGCCCTGCCCTATCACCAGAGCTGCCCCGAGCAACAGGCTGTGGCCGAGCAGCTGGCCAGCCTCGGCCCCAACCCCGTCAGTTCAGCCGCTGCCAGTGCCTCGGGCAGTCTGGCCCGTGCCCTGCAGCTGCTGGCACAGGGCCCAAGCGAGCCCCTGCTGCTGCGCCATCAGGCTGACTGGCTGATGGGCTGGCTGCTGGGCGCGTGGCGCTGGGGCGAGGCGACCAACAACCTCAAACTGGGTTGGCTGCAGACCGCGGGCAGCTGGGCCGGCAGCATCGCCCAGCAGCCCTGGAGCACTGCCCTACCCGAGATCATCGACTGCGGCAGCATCGCTGGTGAGCTCTCGAGCAGCGCCGCCACTGCGCTGGGGCTGCCGCCCGGCTGCCAGGTGGTGGCCGGCTGCACCGATGCCAGTGCCGCTGTGCTGGCAGCTGGCGCAGGAGCCAACGATGGTGTGGCGGTGCTGGGCACCACGCTGGTGCTCAAGCAATGGGCGCCTCAACCGATCAATGCTCCCGGCATCAGCTGCCAGCGCCTGGCGGGCCGCTGGCTGGTGGGCGGGGCCAGCAACGCCGGTGGTGGCGTGCTGCGGCAGTTCTTTAGCGACGAGCAGCTGGTCGAGCTGAGCCGCCAGATCAACGTGGAGCGCCCCAGCGGCCTGGCCCTGCGGCCTCTGCCCGGAGTGGGCGAGCGCTTCCCGCTTGACGATCCCAGCCTTGAGCCGATCCTTGAGCCCAGGCCCGTGAGCGATGCGCTGTACCTGCAGGCCCTGCTCGAAGGTCTGGTGTGCATCGAAGCGGCAGGCTGGCAACGGCTGCAGCAGCTGGGGGCCCCAGCGGTGCATCGGGTGATCAGCCTGGGCGGTGGCGCCAGTAACCCCCAGTGGCGCGCCCTGCGCCAGCGGGCCCTAGGGGTACCGGTGCTCAACCGCGCCCAGCTGAATGCCGCCAGCGGTATGGCCAGACTGGCCGCTGATGCCCTGCATGGCCCGCCCCATGGCTGACACCCCGCCCAATCCAACACCTGAGCCCCAGCCCCGCTGGCTGCAAATCGCCTCGGTGGGTCTGTTTGTGGTGCTGGCCGTTTACGTGAGCATCAGCGGGGTGCGCCTGGCCCTGCTGCTGTGGCAGCGCTTTGGCGCTGGCTGAAACCACGTCAAATCACCACAGGGCCCTGCAGAATCAGTCTCCAATGCCCCCCTGCACCGACCCGCCATGGCCGCCGATCCCCTGACTCCAGCCGTGAGCGATCGCATCTGCAAACACATGAACGACGATCACAGCGAAGCGGTGGTGGCCTACGCCCGCCATTACGGCGGCGTCAGCAGCGCGCAGCGCGCGCGCATGGTGGCGATCACTGCCGATGCCATGCAGCTTGAGGTTGACGGCCAACCCCTGAGCGTGTCCTTTGACCACGCCCTCACTGACAGCGACGATGCGCACCGCACCCTGGTGGCCATGCTGCGGGCCATGCCCCAGGGGTAAGGCATCAGGCCCGAGCGGCGTGGGAATGCTCAGGCGTTCCCTCGCCCTAGCCCTGTGCCCAACGCTGCCGTTCTCACCTCGCCACCGCCTGAATGGTTTCCACTGCGCTGGCAGCTGCCGCTCGGCAGCACAGCCGAACGGGCCATCAAGGGTGACAAGCCGCTCCAATGGTGGAGCGCCGGTTGGTATGAGGGCGAGCGACGCCAGCTGATCCTGCAGCTGCGCCGCCAACCGCAAGGGCAGGCGCAGCTGGAGCGGCTGCGGCAGCCCGTGCAAACGCTGCTGCAGAGCTGGACTGCCATGGCCGCCCAGAGCTCAGCAGCGCGCAAGCTGCTGCTGGTGCCGATTCCCTCCTGGCGGCCATGCGCCAACCCGGTGCCCACGCTGCTCGCCGCAGCCTTGCTGCAGCAAGCCCAGCCTGGAGCCCATGCCCTGCTGCGTCCCGAGCTGCTGCGGCGCAACCGGCCTGTGGCTTGCCAACACCGGCTGCAACGGGCCCAGCGCTGGCGCAACCAATGGCT
>Ga0194117_10005147_pt1 | contig 12060 bp, 8 predicted proteins | sample TA2MahsurfametaG_FD_160579 | JGI IMG/M metagenome (GOLD analysis project Ga0194117, IMG submission 160579) | Freshwater microbial communities from Lake Tanganyika, Tanzania - TA2015009 Mahale N1 surface | ecosystem: Environmental > Aquatic > Freshwater > Lake | place: Tanzania: Lake Tanganyika...
CCCCTTAGACTCAGTTTGAACATAGACCAATAGAGTAATAGTCCGACAGGCAATATAAAGCCTAAATTGCATTTAGAAATATGTTATTAAACTTTCAGAATACATTTAATAATTTTACATAATTTTTTACCTTTTTATTATACGTATCTTTCATTTAGGATGGTAAAAAATGTATTATGAAAGTGATATTCTGATCATGATAAAAATCTTAATATTACTTTAAATGTTATAATATCACTTGCGGTCTACCTCAATTTTAACGAAATCCTTCTTTCTAGGAAGACAATCTTTACAGATTTAGTCGTTATCACCGCTATCAAAATATTGTTAATTTGATAAGTCTGGCTTATCTAACAAATGACATTCTTCCAAAAGTTTTTTCCCCTAACAGATATGTTTTTGTTTTATGTGGCGCTTTAAGGCATATTGAGAGCTATAAAAGCGGTTACAGAATTGATGGAGACAAATATGTTTTTCCATGATTTCATCAGGGGATCTTCTCGATGATTTTTTAAGTTTGTTTTCCTATCCAGTCTACATTTTAGCAATGCTCTCGAAGAGTTCTTTCATAATTACTTATTATTGTTGGGCCTGTCTAATTTCTTCTTAAAGCTATTATCGCATTCTGTAAAGCCCCAAATACTAAGGATTTAAAAAGGAAATAGTTGAGGGTTCATCAATAGGTACAAAACTTGAAATTTTTGAATTTTCAGTTATTTAATTTGGCTTGGAGTTGATGAGATTGCCAAACTGAAAATTTGTAATTTCGGACTTCAGTGTATTATATCTATAAAGTATAAGACTATACAAATTTAATTTCGGTTCAACTTTTTTATTCTTTGAGATTTTTTCTATTTCTAAAAGACGAAAAGACTATTTTTGATTCCGAAGATAAGAAAAAGACTTAATAATCTTATTTTTTTTTACGAATGATTATTCCTTTAAAGCTTATTACGAGAATACATAAATGTAATAATAATAACTTTCTCGTAAACGAGCAGCTTAATAATCTTTCAAAATTGATTTGGTAGATTTAAGACAAGAAATAGCAATAAGAGTAGAGAAAAAGAATAGAGTTTTATTGTTTTTGGATCCCTTTATATTTTTTTTTCAATTTCTGAAAATAATTGTTAACTTTTTTATATAATTTGTATAAGCTATGAAATGTACATTGAGTATCAGTATTAAAAGTAGTGATTTTTTATTACTGCATATTTTTTTTACATATTGCTTTTTTAATAATCTTAAACCTTTTTTTCAAAAAAACTATTCTTAAAATTTCAATCATCATCGCCTTATTGTATTTCTTACCCTTATTCTTCGAATTTGAAACAAAATACATCAAGGGAGTTAAATATTATGACTTAATATAACTTTTAAGTTTATATAGCAAATAACTTTATATATATTTGCAATCTAATAAATGATTTTGGCTAGTAAACAAAAGTAACAAAAATTTATTTCAAATTCTTTTAACAAATCTTTTGACTTTACTAATAAAAATCATATGAAATATTACTAGATCAATCTTAGTCCGATGAAGAGCTTGACTAACTCTATTTTCTCTTCTAAAAAGTTTAAGAGTGAAGATGTTGTATCGATGGAGTCTAAGGTCTCACAACCTTCATGTCTTTTTCAACTCGACCATATCTTGTCCCGAAAACACAGCCTGTTAACATCCCTCCTATCATAATTGCTAATAAAGTCAAGCAACATATTCCTAAATAGATCTATTTATACCAAACTGAACTGAAGTATATAAAAAGTTAACACAAAAGGTATTATACACAAAGCGAAGATTGTTGGCTATGGTGATACAATTAGATGAGGCATCAAGGCCATTAACTTGGTTTGTTACCAAGCTTTGAAGAGTAGAAGTAGCTGTTACAAAAGTACTTACTTTATTTGTAAAGGTAGTAATGTTAGTATTTAAGTTTTGATTGGTTGTAAGTAAGGCATTCAGTTGATCCTTAATATTTTGGTAAAGATTCATCCTCGAATCTCTATAATTAATCAAAGAAACTGCATAATCTCGAATCATATCAAAACTTTCAGTATTGTTGTTACCACATTGACGGCGTGTTACATATCTGTTTATGATATCTGAAACACTCCAACTATGGTTATTTTGGGTCTGGTATTTCTCATTGAATGAAATACACATAAAACCTGTGGAAGCAAATGTACTTCCACTAGTACTGCTTGATGTTGAGACATAGATAGTCTAAGTTGCATTGTGTGTGCAGTTGACGTTATCAAATACCCAGTAGTCATTGGTACAACTTGGAGGACTGCCTCCAGTTTGATTGTTTGCATATTTATTCATTGCGTTTAAAGAAACATCAGGATTGTTTTCAGTAAGGTCAATACTATTATAGTCATAGTATTTTCCCAGACGGTAGTTTTATATTGCATTTATCCAACCTTGGATCTTGGTCGTTGATTGGTTCAAATCAACATATAAAGAGGTTGTTGAATCTCTCATATTTTGATATTTAGTAATAGAGTCGTAGAGAAGACTGACAGTTTGCATTTCTTTGGTTATTGAAAATTGACTCATCACGTTGCCATCACCGTAAAAGCAAGTGTTGATTTTTTGGAAAAAGCGGTTGAAAGAGTTAGCTCCTGTTATGGAGGCAAAGTTATTATAAGAATTACTGCTTGTTATCATACCTTAGTAAAACTGGCAGAATTGATAGCTTATACCTCCAAAACTGAAGAAAATGAAACATAAAGCTGCTATTCCGAAATATGTCAGACCATACGCTACCCACCCTAGATGTACCATTGTCTTACAATTGTAAAGCTAGAAAAAGTGAGTTCCAATCACACCTATCAAAATCAGAAGACTAGCAGCTAGAACAAATCCTAAAATTCCTTGTATTAAGTAGAGTCCCCAATTAAAGACACTATCAAACAAGTTTGATGAAAAATTGGTCAACGATACTTGAATGGAATCAATGTAGTTTGTATTCTGAGTTAATGCCTGCAGAGCAACATTTACGTTAGTTGAAATATTATTGGCAGAATTCGCCAAAAGTTGTGACCGAGTGAAGACCTCGTAGCCTTGTAGTGTAACCTTTTAAGTGACGCGAATTCCACTATCAATGTCGGTCACCATAGTATTATTAGTCCCGTTAGGACCAAGTCCTTGATTAATGAAAAGTGGAACGATTGTATGTAAAGTATTGTTACCTGAAATATCAGTTTTCGTTTGGACCATATTGGGAGTTAAAACAGTTGATAGATAATTATTTTTGTAAATTTTAATATTTTGTTCTTTCAAGCCATCCATTCCTGTAATCAACCATCCATTATTTGCTAGATTTGTAGAAGCTGCGGTACTGGCTGTTGATAATAAGGTTGAGACATTACCAATTTGATTAGATAATTGTGTAAATCCTCCCCAACCATTTGCTTGATCACCGTTGATGGTAACGTCTAAAGAAGTGTATAGACCACATTTTGTATTTACAATGTATTCCTTTAAGTTAGGAAAGTAGACGAAACCAATGATCGTAGTAAGACATATCCCTCCTGCAAAAAGCATAGCGAAAATCATTACACATTTCAATTAGGATTTTTCATAAGGCCTCTTACTAAAATCTCTCTGCCAAGACTTACAAGGAGGGCACGATTTTTAAAAAATGCAGCAGCAGAGCGCAATAGCAAATGTGATTGCAAATGCACCTGCAATCACAGCAAAGGGAGCTAAAACAGTCGGACTCATTAGAGTTTGGCTGACAGTTGAACTGTTTCCTGAAACAAAAGAAGCTTGAATTGCTGCTTGGTCCGAGGATGAATAAAGATTAGCATAGAGAAAGTTACTCAAACTTTTTAGACCGGTGCTTACAGTAAGATTGGCAGTTGTCATGTTAAAATTTGATGGGCAGTTATTTTTAGAAAGAGTACCAGCTAAGGTGAGTACCAGAATGGTTAAGATAGAGATGAATTGTTTTAATTGTCTCATATTATAAATTAGATGTTTATCAGTCATATTCAATTAATCACAAGAATATGAAATACAAATTAGGGTTATTTTCAGTTTAACTCCTGCAGAAGGACTCCTTTTTTACTAAAAAACTTTCCTTTTATTTTTTCGTCTTTCTAAAACCATCCTTAGAAGTACTCTCCACTTATAAAACCTTATTTTCCTTCGCCCTATTTCAAATCATTTAAGAAAAATCCTTGATAGCTCTCACCATTTATCTTAGTTAAAGTTCCTTGGCCCTCTCTTGATCCTTAAGCGAAGTCACCCTCGTAAGTGTCTCCATTTGCCCAGATATATTTTCCATATCCGTGAGGTTTTCCATATTTGTATTATCCAATATATTTATCTCCATTAGAAAATTCTTCTTAACCTCTACCATGTTTCAAGAAATCTTTAAAATAGCCACTATACTTGGATCCCCCAACATGAGTAAATACTCCTATCCCATTTTGTTTGTTATTTTTCCACTCTCCTTCATAAAAATCACCTTTGGGAGATTTCCATATCCCATGTCCATTTTTTTTACCTTTGTTCCATTCTCCTTCGAATTCTTAACCATTATTCCATGTATATTTCCCCTGCCCATCTCGCAATCCTTGTGCATATGTTCCAATATAAATTCCTTATGAAGTTTTTTAAATCCCTTAAAGTTTTAGGTCTTAGTGAAACATCCCTTCAAACCATTACTTATGAGAAATGAGAATACCTAAGCCATGTTTTTTCTCTTATCTGAACAATCCAAAATATATTTTCTCATCCTTTAGTAAAATATAAAAATTCTATTTACTAACTATAGATTTGATATCAAAATGAGGATCTAAAGGCTTATAGTTGAGAAGATACTGTGTCTGTTAGTCCTATGTATGTGGAATTTTAAAGACTTTGGCTTTGGAAATAATTCTACTAATTTTCATACGTGATTGTTTCAGACTACTACTGTTGAGTTTTACTTTGTTAGAATGAAAAATAGTATTCGTTTCTTTATGAGTCTATGGTTTAAAGTAAGATTGTACTGATTTTTATTCATCTTGCTCAGAATTCATCACTTTTCTATGGGGAGAGGATTGTTCTTCTTCTTGAGATGGATAATTTTCTAGATATTTATAGTACTTTTTTGTTGGATTTGTTTTAGCTTAATCTTTTTAGAGAGAATGTTTAGTCAGCTGCCTTTGATTTGTTCTTGATGTTTTGAGATCAGACTGAATGTATGAGTCATTGGCTTTTCTATTTCTATCAGGATTTTTATCTATTTGTACTTTTTGTTTTTACTTTAGCTGTTAATTATTATTTTTCAAATGAATATGATCTTTATTGAAATTATCTTTCCATTCGATTAGCCTACTTTTATTATAAGTATGACCTGTCTTGTGTTTTACTTAGCTTTAATTGATATTCACAAAGCGCTGCTACTCGATGTCCTACATTTCAAACTCTTTGAGATTGTGCAAATAGTATATTTTATTTCTATAGCGTGTATCCCCTTCATAAGTCAAAGTTCTCTTTTTATGTTTTCTCGATCTATCATTTTTAGTGCTTAATGGGTACTTGAGATCAATATGGGTCTCTCTATCATGTTTATTATTGCTTATTAGGAAGTTTTTCTTAGAGAGCGATTAAGCAACATTTTGTTTATGGATTTCCTCCTTTCTTTTACAACAATCTCGTAGAGAAATTTAATCCAAAGATAGTAATTTAATCTACTGTGTTTTTTATTTTCTGTTTTTAGCGCGATACAGCTCAGTTTGAAAGGGAGGACGATTGTGATTTGATGGTAGCGAGATGGCTGGTAGAATATAGGCGTCTGGTTTCGGGTTAGCTATGATTATCCTCGTGCCATTATCCTCTCGCATGTCGGCAAATAAATCGATAAAATTAGTAGAGATAGCTATAGTAATAAAAAGATTGCAAAATAATATGAACTAAGCATATTTTCGGTTATCTCTTTTTGTGAATTGTAGATGCTAATCTAGAAAATTTTTGAATGTGCAATCCTTTAAATCTTTAGATGGACAATACTTAGAACACCCACTACTCAACATTTAAGTATAAAAAAGTAGTTATGAAAGTCTAAATTTGAATATCACAATCCATTTATATTGTACAACCTTTAACATCTTCTCTCTATAAAATATAGAAAACTTGCTTTTGATTACTATTCAACTTATACTCGAAATATGATAAACTTTTTTTGTAAGGATATTATTAAATAAAGCGAATACTTCACAGCACTAGCTTGTTAATATTCCAACTTCATTAAAAGGATGTTTTAGCTTGGCAACCAATTTTAAGGGAGTTGTAGCCATAAATATACTTGATTACGACGACTTTATTAGAATTACAGCTGAACTCTAAATTTCAAACAACCCTATACAAAACTTTAGTTTTTTTAACAATAACTGTATTTTCCTCTCTTTTTGCTCTCTTCAAAAGATTGTATAGTATAGAGGTTGCCATATGCTAAGTACTAAACTTTACTTTATGATTTTTATTTGTGATTCACCAGATGATTCGACAATATAATTGTCATGAATCAACCCATGAATCTTAACTAGGGAATCTACTTTGTTCAGTCCGGCCATAGGAACGATATTGCCATCATCGACTGTCCTTATATTAGTCACAAAATAGAAGTCTATGATGCTCATGGACTCAAAATATTGCATGGTGCGCAAGTATTCTGGACAGAAGTTCGCAGACACTACCTTTCTAAAAGAAAGGGAAACAGAGAAGTGATCAGTGCCGTTGTTGTAGGCATCAAACACTGTCAATATCTTTGTGAAGGTAAAAAATTTCTCTGTACTCTGAAAATCTAAGCTTCGAGTGATGGATGGAAAATACAAGGAGTACCTATCGACAAAAAGCTGCCAACTTTTGATGTTATAAATTCACCATAAATATAGAGTTTGGACTTCAGCAGTTAAAAAACTTTGAAGAAATTCTAGCAAAGGTATGTGTGGGGACAATTCATTAGTTGGAGCTACTAAGATACACTTCCTAAGGGTTGCATTACAGGCACATTTAGCAGACAATATAAGACTCCTTAAGTATAAGGATAAGTTCTTTTGCACTCTTTCTAAATATCTCAAAAAAAAAGTACTTTATTGTATCCTATTTATTTCTTAAAAAAAGAGGAATATTTACCAATCAAAAACCACCAATAATTTAATAAAATGGTTTTTACAATTGACCCTCATTACTCCATAGATATAGAAGATGGCCTCTCTCTATAGCAAATAAACTAAGGATTATATGAGTTAGGGGTGCATATATCTGATGTTACCTCTTATGGTCATTTGGTCAATAGGCAATAAATAGCAAATAAAGGTACATCTATTTATCTTCCCCATAAAACATTACATATGATGCCCTTAGAAATGATTGATATGTTAGCTCTAAAAAGTAAAAGAAGAAGATTGGCTTTTAGTGTATTTTTTACTGTAAACGAACAAGGATAAATAATATAAACTCGTTTTCAAAAAACAATAGTGAAAAGTGTGGCTCAACTCTCTTACTAAGAGGCCCAAGAAATAATAGATGATCAAGTAGACTAAAATTAATTTATGCTGTAGAAGAAACTGAATGTAGCTGAAATGTAGTAAATGAAAAATAAGCTAAAAATCATGAAAAAACTGGCAAAAAATAGAAGGCACGCAAGGAGTAACTTCAATTTGTTTGATAAGGATGAAGTTGTTTTCCAACTCGACAAAAGTGGCTTACCAATCAATATTGGACTCAAAAAAAGAATCTAAACATAGAAGATAGTGTAAGAATTTATGATTATGACCAATTATGAAGTTGCAAAAAAATTAGTCAAAGATTTTGGAGCAAACTCACTTATCATTTACCATCCTAAGCCTTTAGACTGCAACATTTAACATCTTAATGGTTATGTATCTGAGCTTGGTGTAAAGTTCAAGGCAGATAACATGATGCATCTTTAAAATTAGTTTAAGATGCTTTTTTAAAAGGAGACACTTAATGATAGTTTGAAGCAGTTGTTACTTTACAAGGCTATACACATTCAAGAGTATGCAGTTTATACTCGTTATCTCAACACTTATAAAGGGCATTTTGGCTTAAATCTTGATTTTTACACTCATTTCACTTCTCCAATGCGTAGATTTGCAGATCAGATAGTGCACGAACAACTTTAAATGTGTATAAATAACAAACAATTAAAAATCAATTAGATAGCTAAACTTGAAGAGTAAATTTAACTCATAAATAAAACAAGAACTAAGAATAAAAAACTTAAACAAGCAGTAGTTTAATGCTTTATGAATTTATACCTCTACCATAGAGGTTAAAAAATAAATACAAAAGGGTTTATCATCAGACTAGGTTTGAGAAGTTCGACTATCTATGTACAACAATACAATTTGATTAAGTAACTCAACTGGAATGGCAACACTTCATATGCAGACAAAGATAAAATTGAGGTTGTAATGGGATGGGGAGAGCAGAAGATAGTGAGGTAGTTTCAGAAGAATGACTAGCTTAACATTGAAATTGAGTATGAGAGACATCAAGAGATCCAGGTGAAGATAGTGTTGTAGCATAATCGCAATTTAATAAAAATATGATCATTTTTGTTACTATTATGCAAAATTTAAGAAAAAAGATTAGATCCTATAAAATAGTTTTACCATTCTTTTGTAATATCTTTGTGATATCTGAAAAAAAATCTAAAAACAAAAAAATGTAATATTTTCGTCTATAAACATTCGATGCTTGAGTATTACAAAAAAGTTATTATTGATTCAAGTTGCCCACTGATTTGGAAAATTTTATTGAAATACTCAAAATATTATTTTTAGTATGGGATTGTGTTTCAGTTAGAGTAAGCCACGTCACCTCAATCATTCTTGGCCATCTAAAAAATAAATAACATTACAGAGTCTTAACTCTTTTAGATCTTCTTAAAGCCACGATTACACTAGCTACTAAGATCTATAGAAAATTTGTGAAAAGTGTTTCCAAAAATTTGACTTTAATAAAGATGGAATGTTGAACAAGAGTGAGCTCAAATCTTTTTTGAGTTATGTAAATAAAAAATAAGGTAAGGGTGAAAGATTTGACTGGTAACTAGTGATTTAAGTGATATCTATAAATTTGTATTTTAGATATTTGAAATACAGTAGGAAGGACAAATATTGAAAAACTCTACTTTGATATTCACCCTTCAACTAAAACGATTCTTTCAAGATGTAATCTGAGAAAACTTAGATTAATGATAGTTATTTTATTCATTTTAGATAACCCCATTTACTTTAACGCTAGAAAAACGGATTGGTAATAAGGTTTAAGGAGATAGGAGGGAATAAACATCTCCTGATCTAATCCATGTACCTGCTTACAATGGAAAAATCAGCTGGGGATATCAAGGAATAATTTTTCCATCAAATAAATCAATGTTTTCTAAAAAAAGGAAAAAAGGCTATAGCACAAAATGCCATAACCTATTAAAAATGTTTTTTCTATAAGAAAAGAAACTCGTTGACATCGGATGGAGATATAGGTAGTGATCTCTAAATAAACAATCTGGTTTAAATGTTCCATTTCTCACCAAAAGCAGAAAGGAACCAAAGTAGCCGCAGAGATAAAACCCTCTGTGGGGAAAAAGGGATCCCTCCTCTTAATGTTACCCCTAAAAAAGGTTGAATCGAGTAGGAATCGACCAGAAGGATAACCGTCAGGTAAAGCCGGTCAACCCCTTACTCGGAAAGGACAACCAGAAAGGATCGTTAAAATTCGGCCTGCATGAACAAAGTGATTGTTGAATTGATTGATTGATTCATTTTAGATATTTTTATTTCCGAAGTTTCAAATGTTTAGATTTTTTGTAATTAAGGAATAAATAGAATTTTCAAATTCTTCTTATATTTTAGATGGGAATATGCAGTTTATAGAGTAAAAATAGAACTCTTTCACTTGATTGGGACCGCCATTTCATTCAAAATAACCCAAGCTATATTAGTTTGAAGTAAATTGACGAACAGAAGAAGTAAATGGTGATAACAAAAATATTTAATCGTTTTAACAAAGTCCAAGACAAAAAGATTGATAAATATTAGTTCTAAATTTTTATTAAGTATGCCTTTAATAAGCTTGGCTGCCATTAACAATCCAAACTCTTTAGTTAAAGAGACGCTTAGTGCTTTATCATCCGAAGAACCAATGGTAAACGCAATTACCTAACAAAATAAGAGTTCATCGATATTTTAAGAAGTAAATGATAGAAATTCTTTATTTATATCATAAACTCTCAATGAAGTAGTTTGTTTTTAAGTTTAATAAAATACATATAGAATATTTGATTGTTGTCATAGTTGATTTTTTATTTAAGACAATCATTTGTATCTAAACCTTTGAGAGGGGAAATTGTAGTGTTTGGGCATCTTGTTACTTCTTTTTTTACATGGTTTGCCCATTACACTAATTACACTAGTTTCATCTATATTATAAAAAAAGTACCAAAACTGATAACCAATTTCTTTTTCCCGTCCAGTAACTTCACAATCTAGTCTACATTAGCTAACATATTGTTTTCCGACAAGTTGATGAACTATAATTTCTCACAACTCAACTCAAAGATTTTGGGAAATTCAACAATAAAGTTGGAACTTAAATCGATTTATATTAAATTCGGAACATACATTTTCCTGAGAGTATCGATTCTGGTTAGCCTGTTTTTCCATAAGTATAGTCGTTGAAGGGAAGGCATTTCTGCATTTTGGAGTGGCTCGAGTGATTCGATATTATTGCCGCCTATATTCATGATTTTCAGTTGAGAATATTTAGGCAATGTTACCAAATTGCATATTTTTTAATATTTGTTCCAGTCTAAATAGAGATTTAGGTACATAACCATAAGAAGCACAAGTTTTCGGGTGTTTTTATTTTTTCAAACACTTCATATAACTGTATTTGTGTGAATCTGCAACAAGTTAAATCCTATAAAAAATACATAAATTCCAGCTTTTCTGATTCTTTAGAAACTCAACGAGCTAATAAGGTCTCATGGCTGTTGGGTCTTTGTAAATGAAGCGTGTGATTTAATTTTCAACAATAATAATTCTATTTTCCCCTTCCATAATTTAAAAATCTTTTTAATTAATATAATGAATTTAGATAACAAAATATCTAGGAAGTTAGCTTACATAAATAGCCATAAAATCATCGAAAAGTTAGTATCAGATATTTTTTCCTGCTAATTTTTAGAAACTCTAAAAGATAGAAGTATCTGGAATTATTTTTATCAGTAATATTGTATTAAGCTATTTAAAAATGTATGAAATGTTACTTTTGTCAAATAAATAAATTACGAAAATTAAAGAAATACAAGTTACTTTTTCCTTATTTTTATTTATACTTATTTAAAGTTCTTGTATATTTATACTTATAATAGCAAAAATATGTCAAGTGAAGAATCAATATGGTAAGTGATCTAGCCTTTCTTACAAACTGAAAAATAAGAAAACTTTAACTTCATAACCAAAGAGAGCATAGATGATAAAAAAGAATAAGCTTATGAAATATAGTAAAAACCTTGGCAATGTCCCGAATGTAAGTAAAGATTTAAATGGGATATTCAATTGCTCCGTCATTAAAGAAGAACAAATCATATAAATACAAATAGATTGTAGCGACGACACAAGCGTTACAAAAAGTTAATTCATAAAAGGATAAGATGCTCCCTCTGCTAGAGTTATTTCGATACTCCCTTAGAAAGAATCTAGCATTAACGTTGGTGTACTAACAATTAAAAAACTTTGAAGCTTCGATAATCTTATGTTTGTAGACTTTCAAACGATTTATAAAAAAATATAGGTAAAAAGTTTGCCTATGAATGTAGCCAACATTAAGCTCCATTTTATTTTACCACATTAGACATGTTGAAAGAGCACATAAAAACTCATAAAAAGTTTGATAGCGAAAAGGTGAATAAAGTGATAAGTTATTTAAAGCGAATGAAAAAGAAAAGATCTACAATATCAAAGCAAGAATATTTAAGAATCGCGTAAAAATTTAAACTGAGTGTTGCAGTATCCACATTGATGAAGTGGTCT
>Ga0194117_10005148_pt1 | contig 12060 bp, 6 predicted proteins | sample TA2MahsurfametaG_FD_160579 | JGI IMG/M metagenome (GOLD analysis project Ga0194117, IMG submission 160579) | Freshwater microbial communities from Lake Tanganyika, Tanzania - TA2015009 Mahale N1 surface | ecosystem: Environmental > Aquatic > Freshwater > Lake | place: Tanzania: Lake Tanganyika...
ACCAGAACCTAACCCAATACTATTGACAAGTCTCTTCTTCTCATGCCTTTTAAACATTCTAATTATCTCAAAACTGCATCGCTCGATTGGTTTCTAATACAAGATCCACCCTTCTCTCAGCTTTAGCTAAACATCATGAATTCTTTTGCCACTCTCTCCCAGAAGACTAATAATTTTCTTGACTTGCCTTTTATTCAGTAAATAAAAAAATCTGGGCTGTTTAGTATCCTCTTCAGTGGAGCACAAATTACTTCCTGTTCTGTACTTTCTAATCAAATCCAGTCACAAAACCTATATGAAGGAGTCCGTTTCTGGGCAATATTTGTTTTCTTTGATGTGCCTCCCTATGAGAAAATTTCCAATCAAACAAAGAATTTTTTTGTTCCTTCTGTTGAATCTCGAATTAGAAACGCACAAATATCTGAGTAATATATCTAAAAGGTAAACGAACGAAAGTTATTTAGCACTGATGTGATGTATTGGAGATTCCAGCGAACAGGTCAGACAAGCTTTTTTATCTACGATTGTTATATGCCTGTAATACTCATAATCTTTTGCTGGATCAGTCTACTGATAATGTATAAGATTAAGAAGACACGCTGGTTTACAAGACATGCCTCTAAAGTCTACTCAGCAGTTCATAAAGTGCATGAGATTTCATTGATGTATGTGACAATGGCTTCAATTGTTGAATTTACTTACTTTGAGACTACTTCTTTAGATCGATTTGTGTCTGCAGGCGTTTGCTTACTCTTCAATTTTTATTTTGTGGGATATGAATTATATATTTACTATGACATGATGAAGTATCCTCTTGCTGAAATAGGCAAAAATTACTACGATTATTATGTAATTAGGTATGGCTGCTTTCTTAAGAACATTCGATGTCAAGAGTATTATGTAATTTACTTGTGATTTAAATACATGAAAGATGGTCACCTCGGCATTGGTTTCGCCCCTACAACTTCCACTTTCTCTCTTATTACAAAAAGTTTGTTATGATGATTGCGCTTCCTCTCTTTTACTCTTCCCAGTATGCACAGATGAGTATTCTCCTTATAATACAGTTATTGTAACTATTTCGGGTGTGGTTTGTTTGGCCTTTCGTTTCAAAATCCAGAAACTACCTAAGAATTTCTCTAGAGATTGCTCTTGCTCTTTTTTTCATGGTTAATATTATTCAAATTTATCTTCTGAATAGAATTCAGTCTTAGGATATCAATAAAATGGGGCAAACTATTTCATTGTATTATGGATTGGGATGGGCAGGTTTTTGTCTATGTTTTTATTTTAATTTAACTCATCTCTTTATCTGCATATATGATTTTATAACTGGGCTAAGGAATAGTAGCCGAGCTAAAATGGGCATAGCTCGTAAAAAATATTACTATTCTAAAATAAAAGAATATGAAAGAGATAATGAAGCAGCCAGTAAGTAGTTGGTCAACAAATGGGTTAAATTGGGTAATCTTCATAAACAAATATATGGCTAACTCCCTTAAATAAATGTCCGAATCTAGTAATACTACATGAGAAAGTCATTAGATTGGTTTGAAGTTTCAGTCAGAAAGATAACTCAACTAAAGTTGAGGTCTTAGCGTAACTACAGAAAGAAAAACAACACGGCTACTTCCAAAAAGATAGAAAAGAAAGGAATCTTGTACCAATATAAAAGTCCTCAGCTTTACAGAACTCTTCATGAACAGTTTAGTGCATATGCAAATCATCACATTGAAATAGTTGTGATCAAAACATTTTTGAATGTGTTTCAACCTGATTTTAAGCCAGGATAATAAATCCCCTTTGATAGAAACAAAATGTTCCAAAAAATAGAACTTATTTCATATGACAATTAAAAGGAAGAACGTAAATTAGAAGAGCTATTATAGGGATTCCCTTTACCTCTTGAATGGTTCGAAAACTTCTGATAAATACTTTCTTAATACCTTTTAACAATATATTGAGAAGAGCATTTATTTATTTATATCATTTAGAAGTATCTATTCTACTTTCAAATATAAACTCAAAACTCAAAATATTATTTGATGAATTATTCTAAAATAAGCTATTAAAAGTCATCTCCAATCATTTTTTGCCACTAATTTGGCCATTTTTATTAGCAGTTTAAAGTGCGACAATGCAGCTCATTACTTTGAGGTAATCTTCGATTTACTTTTTCCTTTACTCTCTTTTAGCTTTCTGATTAATATCTTAAAGTGCAGCGAAACTGCTTATTATTTTGTGGACGAGCTGCTTCAGAGCCTCCCAGTTATGAAAACTAACACTTGATTCGAGTTCAATTTTCATTTTGTTGATCTGTATTTCGAACTCTTTATTGTGAGCTTAGTTTTTTTCCATTAGTTTTTTTATTTCATCTTTGTAAAGATCTTTGATTCGAACTAGACTATTTTCCTGTTCCTCAGCTTTGACAAGCTAATCTTGTAGAGCCTCAATCTATATATGCGGAGTCTTACCTGATGCGAAAGCATATTGTTTTATTCCACTATCAACTACTTTTCTTTTTGTAACTATTTGATCAGCTCGTAAGAACGAGTTCGACGTGTGTCAAGCTGTAATGATTCATAATCTTTGAATTACTACAACTATTCATCTTATCTATCTTCATTGATTTAAGTCCTAGAAAATCGAAAAATATCTTTTTTATCTTTCACGTTGGAGCCTCCACACCAACTGCTATTATCATTGTTTTTAAGGCTGCACACTTGTTTTTATAATGTTCTAATCCTTTTATCTTTGTTTTATATGAGCTGTTTTAAAGTTTTTATGTATGCTGAGGTTTTGGTGAATAGTTTAACAAACTATTCTCTAGAAGTTTTACCTTTGCGTATCTTTTATTCCAGTACATCATCTTTTTTAAAAACATCTGAGATGTTAGATAAATAGGATAATTATGCGATGTCACTTATTTATTCACTATGGTCTCCTGAACTTCTCAACAAGTTCCATCTACTTTCCTATCTTCCTTTATCTTTGATTGTTGTTTTGAGGTCCAACAACTGCTTCATTTCTTATATTGCTTTATCTTTCAATTATAACTCTTCTATAAGCCTATTTCTTTACTCTGATTTTTCTTTGGTACTTTACATCAACTAGTGAAGGAGATCGTTTAGTCTTTGTTAACTTTATCGACTGATGTTATATTAATTTTCAAGCTCAACTATCTTCTCTTCATAAAGAGAAATTTTATAGTTTTAAAAAGATATGTCATCTTTTTTCTGTTATAATGCTTTTTGTAATTGTTTTTTTAATTCATCGATCTAGGTCACATACTTGTGGAGCTGGTTACCTTTTTACGATGTTTAGAAGCGCATTTTCTCCAGATTTACTTTGTACTCATTCTGCATTTCTTTTTAAATCAACTCTTTCATTTAGATTTGAACTTAAAGTTCTTTTATTCGATCTTTTAAAGCATTAAGTTATTCCTAATTTTATCGTTTATTATTCAAATTAAAAGAAACTTCTGAAACATGCAAACTGTTAAGTAAATTTTCTTCATCTTTTTCTTAACCTGTTTTCTCAAAAACTTCCAGCTCAGAGATGTGGTTTGTAAGATTTTGAATTTACGTCTGCAGGTTTTTGATTTATTGAGTAAAGTTTTTTTCTTTTTCTTTGAACTATGAATCCAGCTCAACTAGTTTTAATCTAGCTTAATTTAATTATTCTTTAGTTTTTGTGTATTTTTGTAATACTGATTGATACTCTTCTCTTCCGAAGGTTATTTGAGAGTTTAGCTTAATTATTTCTCGGTTATAGTTTAAATTTTAATCTTTAACCTTCTTCAAATCTTAAAGAAGAGACCTATTTTTTTCTACGAGTTATTATTTCTCTTAAAGCAATTCTTTTTGTGATTCCTAAAATTACTCGAAAATCATTTCTTTTTGTTGTATTTGCCTAGCTGATTACTTCTCGTTCATTTGCAGCATTTTACTGTCAACTTCTTTGTTCATCTACTTGATTCTTTTCTATAATAACTCGATATTTCTCAAATTTTTCTATTTTTCTTGATGAGAAGTATCTAGATCCTCATTTTTTTTCTGTACTTTTCTTTCTAACTAATAGATTCTGTTTATTTTTTCTTCTAACTCTTACTCTAATTTCTTTAAATTTTATTGTAAGTTTTTAAAGTCAGCATGAGTGATGAGGCTTGTATCAATGGACATGCTCTTTTCTAGGAGTTCGCTCTGATCATTTTACTTAAGAATAAGTTTTTCTAGCTATTTAAGTTTTTAATCTTTCAAAAAAAGATCAGCTTCGAGTTTTTTTAGTTTGTTTATCATTCCCATATTTTATACATCTTTCTACATGAGCTATTTCTATCCTATGTAATTTTTTTATTTGAGTTCATTTAGCTCTTTAAAAAAGTCGTTTTAAATTTTTTTAATCTTTTACTCCAATTAAGTTATTGTTTCGTTCTTTTTCATAAGAGACTTGTTGTTGCTCTACTTTTGCTCCTAGAACAGAAGTTTTTTAGATTTTTCTAACTTTTGCATGGAATTTAGGAGCTATTTTTCTTTTTCTTCCTTCTATTTGATGAACAGTTACAAATATAATACTTTTTATCTTAATTCCTTTACTTATTTGGAGTCTGTTGGTTCTTCACGATTCTGTTTTTTGGCAGTATTTCCATTTTTAACTGTTTCAGCCTTTTCTTCAAGCAATTTATAGCATTTTCTGATCTAATTTGATAATTTTTATTTCTATGATAATTACATTTTTAGTTTCCGTTATAATTACTCTATTTAATCGACTTTATTTTTTATCATCTTTTCATACTAACATGCTATCTGCTCAAATTATTTTTATTTAGAACGAATCTAACTTTTATTTTGAGGTCGCTTTAAGTTACTAGTGGACCTTGAGGCTGATGGTCGAGGTAAATCACGAGGTGCACTCACGCTAGAATCTTTCATATCGACTGAGGAAGTAGAACTATTTGGCTCTTTAAGTTTGGCACTGAGTCTTCTTTTTTATCTACTTCTTTGGATTGCCCTGTGAGCTTGTCTTTCTTCAGCTTGGTCTTTGATCCTATGCAACATATTTTTCATTCTGTTACTGCATTTCCTGATGTATCTTTATATTTAATCGAACTTGGGGACAACTATGTTTTCTTCATACTTTATATTAAGATATATACTTTATAGAGCTACTCTTCTAGAGTTTTTTTGGTAATCTTGATATAGCTTCTTTGTTTCATTTCGATAGCTTTGGCTCGATTGATTTACTATTATCTGGCTTGGATTTAATGTTCCAAAACACTATTTTTGGATAGTACCTATTGCAGCCTATTTTCCAACTCCTATATCGTTTACTGGTTAAAAAACTTACCAGTTTGCTGCCTCACCTCAATATTTCTGTTTTTTAATTCGTTGTGCTCCATCTGATCATACTGCATCATCGTCTTGTGCCCTCTCAAGCTCTTTAAGAACTATTTATGACCTTTTGCCAATTCCTCAGTACTATTTACAGGCTTCTCCTCATGTGCAAATTGATTATTTTAATCTTCCCAATATCTATGATTGGTGTTGTAGTGGGCTTGGTTGTAATACTGAGGTTCATAGGCACGAATCCTGCTGTTTTGATTGACGATGTTTCCTTAATATACAATTTTTTGCGATAAATCACAGCTGCTGTAGTCTGATTAGTTTTCATTATAAGGTGGAGGTTGATGATACATTTATGTTGGAAAACGAGAGGGCAGTTGTCGGGTATTAATGTTTTTCTTTTTGAAGGAATAGGTCTGCCTAATTCTGTTGATAATTTCCTCATTTTTATCTTAGAACTCTTGAATTCGTTGCTTGAACTCCTAAAATTATTTGGCCAGATCTGATTTTTTGTTTCGACTCAGGTTTGCAGGTTCCTTGGCTTATTTCCTTGGTTTATTATTAGCTTGCATCAATTATAATACAAAACTTGCATCAAAAATACAGATTACAACTTTCTTGAATCATTTATGTGTTTATCCTCAGATGAACGTTTTTTCTTTCTTCCTACTGATCCTGTCCATCTGATCAATTATGCAGGAAGCGATGTCACTGATATTGTGATTCTCACTTATTGAACACTTAGTGATGAAAGGAATCATATTCTTTGTTCCCAGAAATACCTATACTGATTGTTAGTCAAACAAGAGTATTTAGTTCCAAATCATCAGGGCTGAAACGCATTATAACGTATAATTAACTATATCTTCATCCTTATGAGAAGTCTACCACACCGAACAAATCATACCCAGAATCGATTTCCTTTTATTCTGGAATATACTACATAGGGCAATCAACTAGGTTTCGCTGCTCCAAAGAATCAGATTTCTGATTATTTGGAAAAACAGTTTAGAAATGTCAACCTTCATGTGATTGAAAACATTTCGATCTAAGCAATCTGAGAGCCAGTTCTCCTCATTCTATGATAGATTATTCTTAATTATAACCAATACTTAATTTTATCCACAACTTAATACTTTCAGAATTGCGAGTGCCCCAAAAATACTATCCTAGAGATTTGAACGAATGAGTTTAAAACATATCCCAAGCAAACCTTCATTAACTGAAAACTCTATAACTGGGGAATAGTTGTTAAGCAAGTAGAAGACAGGAGGCCAATAGTTAATAGCTTAAATTGAGTGTGAGTTTCGATCTAGGAGTTAGTAAAGCCTGCTGAAAATTGTTGCATCGTACTTAAATATTAGAAAATTTTGACTTGAGTTGGCAAATCTACTGATTTACAAAATGAATTTCGCAGAATTTTTGTGATATTGAGTGACTTTTGAGTTAAGTGCCTACTTGATAATTTTATAAATGTTTGGGTATTGGTTGGGAGAGGGAAATGCTTGAGCAGATGTAAATAGTTTTTGAATTAAAGGAATATACTTAACATGTGAGATCCACTACGCCAACGATTTCTTGACTTAGTCTTAAAATTAAAAACACAATTTTTATATTAGTTCCATGTAAATGTCTAAAAGTTTTTCAGAAATACAAGGAGGTTGCCAAGAAAAACTCTATTTTAACTATAGAATAAAGCTTTTCAACTAAGGTATAACGTAAAGTTTGTGGGGCTTGTTTTTATCCAGCCAAAAGAGACATTATTACCAAAAGTTCACATGAAGTTATGTGCTAATTTGACTGTTTGGGGTATTTTCATCTACCATCTGCTATTTAAAGGGTAAAATCAGCATTTATCTATATTAGTTAAGCACTTTAGAAACAATCTGCGGTCTTGCGTTATGCTGAGGAAAACATAAAGTAGGAATAACCTTGGCCGAAATATGAGAAAAGACTAGGTTTTGGCGATAGAATTGGAATATTTTTTGTATTTATTATGCCCTTATTTGTTGCCAGAAGTGTCGTAGTCTTTTTTCTACAAGTTTTTCTGCAGACATAGTAAAAAATGGTATAAAATTAGAGTATACAAATCTAATATACCTCAAAAGATAATGTATAATTTATATGTCACACACTCAATCAATTAAATAGCAGACTTATAATTGTTTCCTTTTTCATTTAGAATGGCATTCTTTATATACAAGGTGATAATAGAAACTTCTATTTGAGATAAGTTTTCCATTTAAATACTTTTTTTAGTGGCTATTAATATCAGTACTTATTTGAACTTCCATTTATAATATTTTACATGCTCAGAAAATAAGTACTAAACAATAATTCATATACTTCAGAAAATGACTATTTAATTGATCTCTACTTATGTTCTGAAGAATAACTTCGTCACTATTAAAGCAATTCCAATACCATTTCTCAAAATACTTTTTTGGAACCATATTTTAAAACGCCTACTTCAATCCCATTTAAAATTGATGAAATCTCTACAAAACCAGCAAGCCAAAAAAAGAACATAGCAAATCCAGTTAATGACTAGCCTGAAAGTTTATAAGCTATGTATATCGGAGAACATTTATTTAAGTCTATAGGTAATCAATTATACGAATAGAGTTCTTAAACTCCAAACCAAAATAAGCGTTAAAAAAATTCTAATGCGATAAAAAAAATTGGAAGAATAATTTTAGATCATCTGTCATAGTTCAACTAATTTCAATAAGTGAATACTTCACTTAATAAGATGATCTATTCCCTATCTCATACAAAAAATGGAGAGAGAATTAGAGAGTAGTATAAAAAAAGGGATAGATTTAGCACCCAACATCTTCAACTTCTCTTTGACTCATCAAATTCTAGCTTGATGAAGTTTAACTTGAGAAAAACTTCTCAATTATTAAAGAAATATTTACGGAATACAGTCCTGAAGAGTGATCAAATATAGTAAAGCAGCAAACTAGTCTATATGAATACGATGAAGTGTTCTGCATTAAGATGTATCAATTCAAAACTCGCTTTGAGGTTACAAATGTCAAAATGATAAAAAATTTTGGCATCTAATGTGATTTTGATACTTTTTTATTAACACTTTTATCTAAAATATAAAGAATTTTTGAGATGATGATGGATTGAATCATTTTATGAGTTTGAATAAGTCAACTGCTGAGGCTGCCCATAGTTTTTCGATTTTGGATTTATCTGCAGATCTCTTCTCAACAAAAACAGTCTCATGGCGTTCGAGGATCTTGGAAAGCTGTCCAGCATCCAAACTATCAGGTACTAGTACAAATTCTTTAGTCTTGGTTTTTAGGGCTGAGTCAGTTGGTTTAAGTTTCTTTAAGATAACCATTTCCAAAAATTTCTTGGGCAAAATTGCAGAGTCAATATTATCTCCGACCCTAATGGGGATGGCTCTAACTCCTTGCTCAAATAAATATTTGGCTTGGCCAACAGTCAAATCATCATAAGAGAAGACTTCGGGGAATCCTGCATTGGATAGCTGAATTCCATTGAAAGGATTTGAATCTTCTTTTAGTTCTTCATAGGAGAGAATTTGGTTTTCAATACACCATTCCTTGCTTAAAAACTTTGTGATGTAGTTTCTGATGCTATCTTGGAAAACACAAACAACTCTCTTTGTTTTATCATTTTACCAACCTTTTTCTTTAATGAATGTTAAGGCTGAATGAAGAACAGCTCCTGAAGAACCTCCGACTAAGAGACCTTATTGTCTGACTATATCTCTAGCGGTACGAAGTGAACTGACGTCTTCAGTTTTAACCCAATGGTCAACAGATTCTCTAGCGCAAGTTCTAGGTACGAAATCATAGCCTACACCTTCAACTTTGTAGGCTCCTCCTGGAACATTGAGTTCTCCCGGTAAGGCCAAAACGCTACCAATTGGATCAGCACCAACAACAATGGTTTTTGGGCTTCTTTCTTTAATTTTACGGGCAATTCCAGCAATAGTTCCTCCAGTTCCGACTCCGATAACGAGGGCATCTAGTTTTTAATCACATTGATAAAGAATCTAATCGGCAAGTTGGTCGTAGTGTGCTAAAATATAAGCCAAAAAATTGAAAAAGAATGTTGTCATACATAAAACTTCATTGCCGTAAAAACGACTTGAAGAATATGTAAGATTTATATCTGAACGTTTACTAAGGGTAGGAGTATTAAGACTTCTACCCAACTCTCAGTTCAATTTTCAAAATTTAAAGTTCTTACCAATAGGGTTAGAGGGATTGCAATATTGATCCAAAAGAATAGCTCCTTCATCTCTAAGTTTCAGTGAAACACCGATATGGGATTCTGGGGCATCAAATGCTGCTTCAGTTGGCGTTCGGATAACTTTTGCTCCCAAACCTTTCATAACATTAGCTTTTTCAGCAGACATCTTTTCAGGCAAGGTAATAAGGCAATCATAACCTCTAACTGCACATGCCAAAGCGATACCGATACCAGTATTACCTGAAGTTGCTTCGACGATTCTATCTCCTGGTTTGAGGATTCCTCTTTTCTCTGCATCTAACACCATTCTTTTTCCGATTCTATCCTACCTTAAGAAACTATTACTTTGACTGATCCTCCCATATTCATGAACTAGCACTTGGCGAGGATTTAACAGTTGATTCCTTGTTTAGGACCAAGTTTGTTGATTTTAATCAAAGGTGTATTTCCGATGGCATCAAGCACATCGTCATAAATCTTTTTCTGTTAAGGTCTGAAGGGCTCATGAATGTGAGGAGAGTTTTAAATTTTGTCTCCGAGTTTCCAGGTGCACTTGATAGTGTCTTTGGAGTAGTCCATAATGATAGTAGATGTAAGTTGATAAAATATAAAGTTTGTAAAAAAAGCATGAATTTATGGTCAAGCAGATAAAAGTTAAAGTATCTTCATAGCTTGTAATTTGACTGTATAGACGATTTTCTTCAGATAAAAAAGGTTTGAAATATTGTCCTGAAGAATTATTTAATTTGAATTAAAAATAAATATCATATACTCGTTTTCTAATTGAGAGTTTAAAATCTATTTTTCTGCAATAATGCGTTTTTCCTTTCCTACAAATAATTAATCCATTTCATGCGCTTCTTCTTGTGAAGAGTTTAGGCCAACCTATTACTATATTCTTGCTGATGAATACTAGACTTTTTCATTTTCACATTTTTTTCAGGATTCAGATAAAAATTTTAACAAATGCTTTCCCTCATCAAACTTTGCTCATTATATTTTTTATTTTACTATGGTAGTGTATCAATTTTACTTGCTTTTATACTTGCTACATATTTATTGAAATCTTGTTAGCTCTGTTGCTGCTTTTTGCTTTTATAAAAGAGAGATAACGAACCTAGTGTCTATTTGAGAAGCTATTTTGAATTGATATCTTCTGTTTTTGATGAATAGCTTCGTCGTTTGAAAATGGAAGATAACTTCGTATTTAACTCATTGCGTTATCTTATAAGTAGCTATAGCTTCTTTTTATCTGAAGAGTTCCTTTCATTTGCGATTGCTTTTTTAAGATGTTTGACATTTGATTTGACTGTTTGTGAGTTAAAGTAGTAAGAGCAATGAGGATCGGTAAATGAGTCATAAGATTAAGGTGTGTCTGTTATGGTATATCGATTATTGAATTTTTTTTATTTTTCTAAATTTTAGCGAAGTAATTTTTTGACAGATCTTTTTAGTTTGGTTATCTCCATTTATTGCGAACAATAAAAATATAAAAATTAGATTTCCTCTTTGAGTAAGGTCTATGAATCTTTTATCTTGGTTTTTTTTCAGCCAATAAAAAGTTAAAGGAAATATATGAATCAAAAAATATTTTTTTCCAGAAATTACTTCATGAACTGGCTAAAACATTGTTAAAATACTCAAAACAAGACAAATTATTCTTATTTTAATTTAACAAAGCTAAATCTAAATCATATCATTTTCTATTACCCATCGTAAGGTTGTTGTCTTCCGTTAGATTACAAAAAAGATTCGGAGAATTATAATTCAAAACGTTGCCAACGTTACCTTGCCCTCCAAGCTCCACATAGTTCGTATTTGGCTGAAAATAATTTGGTTGCAGTCTGTTAACTGGTAAACCACCTATCAGATTTTCACTCAAATTATTTGGATTTTTATTTCCTTCTTGATACTTTCCATTAATAAATCCTTTCCCATCGTTCTGGCCTAACTAGTTTGTTATGATCGGAGAAGTTTGTGGAGGTTGTAGAGGTTGCTGAGTTTGTTATTGAGCTTTTCCAAATTTTTTGGATTGGACTAATTGTAGCTTTTGTTTTGGAGGTTCACTGTTTTTGGAAGGTGTTGATTCAACAATTTTTTCGAATGTCTGTTTGAATAAAGCTTAAGAAGGAGCTTGTTGACTTTATCTTTGTGTTTACTTTTTTTCTCCTGTTTGGTACTTAACTTATTGATAGTTTTCAATTTTACTTGGGATTTTCACTTCATTTTTATAATATTAGTTGAATTTTTCGTCTTCTTTTTCCAATGAATTTTTAATTCCTCCTGCCGAAAGCAGAAATTTAGCGTCAATCGTTTGAATGATTTTACTTTCAGGTTCATTCTTTTGTAAAGGAGAATAAAGCTGCAACTTAGGTCCTACATGCTAAGGCTTCTGTACTTTTTTCACTATTGTTTTTTAAATTATTGTCCCTGGTGGAGGACCAACAGATATCATATCCTAAAGTAAGTCAGGGTGGGG
>Ga0194117_10005154_pt1 | contig 12049 bp, 7 predicted proteins | sample TA2MahsurfametaG_FD_160579 | JGI IMG/M metagenome (GOLD analysis project Ga0194117, IMG submission 160579) | Freshwater microbial communities from Lake Tanganyika, Tanzania - TA2015009 Mahale N1 surface | ecosystem: Environmental > Aquatic > Freshwater > Lake | place: Tanzania: Lake Tanganyika...
TATTGGCACATGGGTGCGATCACGACCCGGTTTGGCAGGCGAAGCGATCGCAGGGAGAGGGGTTCGAACAATTGAACGGTCATCGGCAGGGCTCCGAAGGGCTTGAAATCCGCGGGAATGGCCCGCACGTCGGTGCAGACATCGCTCGGTAGCGGCGCTTTGCCGCGCAATCTGGCACGGCTCAAAGGATACTCCGACATGCGCATCGACAAGCTCACCACGCAACTCCAGCAGGCGCTCGGCGAAGCACAGAGCCTCGCGCTGGCCAACGACAATCAGTACATCGATCCGCTCCATCTGCTGGTGGCGCTGGTATCCCAGCCTGATGGGTCGGGACGCGCGCTGCTGGAACGCGCGGGAGTTCGAATAGCCGCGCTCAAGTCGGCCGCCGAAAGCGCAATCAAGCGATTGCCTCAGGTGTCGGGTACCGGGGGTGAGGTCCAGGTGGGGCGCGAGCTGATCAATCTGCTCAACCTGGCCGAGAAAGAGTCGATGAAGCGTGGCGACCAGTTTGTCGCCACTGAAATGTTCCTGCTGGCGCTCAGCGACGACAAGGGTGAGGCGGGGCGCGTGGTACGCGAGACAGGTCTGTCGCGTAAACCACTCGAGGCCGCAATCGAAGCGGTGCGGGGCGGTGCCAAGGTGGCAAGTTCTGAGGCCGAGGGCCAGCGCGAGGCGCTGAAAAAATACACCATCGATCTGACCGAGCGTGCGCGCCAGGGCAAACTCGACCCTGTTATCGGCCGCGATGATGAAATCCGTCGTGCCATTCAGATTCTGCAGCGACGTACCAAAAACAACCCGGTGCTCATTGGCGAGCCCGGCGTTGGCAAAACCGCCATTGTGGAGGGCCTGGCTCAGCGAATCGTCAATGGCGAAGTACCCGATTCGCTTCGCGACAAGCGTGTGCTGGTGCTCGATATGGCAGGCCTGCTGGCGGGTACCAAGTTTCGAGGCGAATTCGAAGAGCGTCTGAAAGCGGTGCTCAAAGAGGTGGCCGCTGATGAAGGTCGCATCATCCTGTTCATCGATGAAATTCATACGATGGTCGGCGCGGGCAAGGCCGAAGGCGCCATGGATGCGGGCAACATGCTGAAACCTGCGCTGTCGCGGGGTGAGCTGCACTGCATTGGCGCCACCACGCTCGATGAGTATCGTAAGTACATCGAAAAAGACGCGGCGCTTGAACGTCGTTTTCAGAAGGTACTGGTGGGTGAACCCAGCGTCGAGGCCACCATTGCGATTCTGCGCGGGCTTCAGGAGCGCTATGAACTTCACCACGGCGTTGACATTACCGACCCCGCCATCGTGGCTGCCGCGGAGCTCTCGAACCGATACATCACCGATCGGTTCCTGCCCGACAAGGCGATCGACCTGATCGATGAGGCTGCTGCCCGCATCAAGATGGAGATCGACTCGAAGCCCGAGAGCATGGATCGGCTTGATCGCCGAATCATCCAGCTGAAAATCGAACGCGAGGCCGTCAAGCGCGAGAAGGACGACGCATCGAAGAAACGGCTTGACCTGATCGAGCAGGAAATCCGCAAGCTCGGAAAAGAGTACAGCGACCTGGAAGAGGTGCTGCGCGCGGAAAAGGTTGCGCTTCAGGGCAGCGCGCAGATCAAGGCTGAAATCGATCGTCTGAAACTCGAAATGGCCGAACTGCAACGCAAGGGGCAGTTCGACAGGCTCGCCGAGATCCAGTACGGGCGCCTGCCTGAACTCGAGGGGCGTCTGAAGTCGGCGGCTGATGCCGAAGCTGGCCGCGCTCAGGGCGATTCTGCCCGTCCGCGTCTGCTGCGCACGCAGGTCGGCGCCGAGGAAATCGCCGAGGTGGTGTCTCGCGCAACCGGTATCCCGGTATCCAAGATGATGCAGGGCGAACGCGACAAGCTGCTCAAGATGGAAGACTTCCTGCACAAGCGCCTGGTAGGCCAGGACGAAGCGGTCACATTGGTATCGGATGCGATCCGTCGTTCGCGCGCGGGGCTGTCCGATCCCAATCGTCCCTACGGATCATTTCTGTTCCTCGGTCCAACCGGCGTTGGCAAGACAGAGCTTTGCAAGGCCCTTGCTGAATTCCTGTTTGACACCGAGGAGCACATGATTCGCATCGACATGAGCGAGTTCATGGAGAAGCACTCGGTTGCGCGTCTGATTGGCGCGCCACCGGGCTATGTCGGGTATGAAGAGGGCGGCCACCTGACCGAGGCGGTGCGACGCAAACCCTATAGCGTCATTCTGCTTGACGAGGTAGAGAAAGCCCATCCGGATGTCTTCAACGTGCTACTCCAGGCACTCGATGATGGGCGCATGACCGATGGCCAGGGGCGTACGGTGGACTTCCGGAACACCGTCATCGTGATGACCTCCAATTTGGGTTCACATGATATTCAACGACTCGCAGGTCAGGATCCCGACCTCATTAAAGAGGCCGTGATGGGCGAAGTACGCAAGCATTTCCGTCCTGAATTCATCAACCGGATCGATGAGCTCGTGGTGTTTCATGCGCTGGGTCGCGACCATATTCGAAACATCGCGCGCATTCAGCTTGCCCGTCTTGAGAAGCGCCTGGCTGAGCGCGAGATGACGCTGTCGGTCACAGACGCTGCGCTTGATGAAGTTGCCAAGGTGGGCTTTGATCCGCTGTATGGCGCACGACCTTTGAAGCGCGCAATCCAGCAGCACATCGAGAACCCGGTCGCACGATTGGTTCTCGAAGGGCGCTTCGGACCCAAAGATGAGGTTCCGGTCGACTTCATGAACGGCGAATTTCGCTTCGCTCGCCTCGTTCACTGATGCGATCCTGGGTCGCAGTGTAAGGACCTTGCGCTAACGCGCCCGCGGGCTTGCTTCTCGGCAAGTCCCGCTCGGATCGCCAATTGCGGTCCCCGCTGTCGCTTTTTTAATCTTGCCTCTCGTGTCGGTGCGCGCCGCGGTGCGCGTCGATACGAAGCCCCGCAGGTCAACGATCACGGGGTTTCGTCGCCGTGTCGCATTCGCGAAACGGCATCACTCAACGAGACGGAGAGCGACAGATGTCAACAGCACTCAAAAAATTCTGGCAGGACGAGTCCGGCGTCACGGCGATCGAGTACGGCCTGATTGCAGGCCTGCTGGCGGTGGTGGTGATCGCCGCGGTGACCGCCGCCGGCGGCAACCTCAGCGCGATCTTTTCGCTGGTCTGCAACAAGCTGAACGGTGCAGTGACCGCCGGTGGCGGCACCGCAGTGGGCTGCCCAGCCTGACCACGAGTGCGTCGATATGCAACCTATCGAGGTCCATGTCAATCAGCCAAGCCTGATTGAGGTCCGTCGCTAATGGCCTTCGATCTCTGGGTGGTCCGTCTTGGTCAGTTGGGTTTGGCGCTGCTGCTTGCAGCCAGTTGCGTGAGCGATTGGCGGGGGCGTCGCCTTGGGTCTGCTGCTGCTGCCTTATTCGCGGGGATGGATTGGGGCTGGCAGCGTGAAATCTTCGAAGCCTTTCCCGACGCGCTCGACCTGATGCTGGTCTACGTCGAGTCGGGGCTGGGGCTTGATCTTGCGATCCAGCGTGTCGCGACCGAAATTCGGCTGCGATGTCCTGCGCTTTCTGATGAACTGGAGCTGGTCTGCGCGGACGTCAGGGCCGGGTCGACGCGAGAGCGCGCGCTGCAACGCCTGTCCGAGCGAATCGGGCTCGATGAAATCACTGGATTTTCCGCAATATTGACCCAGGCCGATCGATTTGGCACCAGCATCGGTGACGCGCTGCGGGTACAGGCCGATGCGCTTCGAACCACGCGTCGACTCCGCGCTCAGGAGGCCGCGGCTAAAGTTCCAGTAAAACTGATGCTGCCGCTGGTGTTCTGCATCTTTCCTGCCATGTTTACCGTGCTGCTCGGGCCGGCTGCAATTCGAATATGGCGCGTACTCGTACCGGCGCTGAAGTCGGCGAGTTGAGCGGCTTGATGGCGTGGCACAATCGCGCCCGCTCCCCTTAAACGCTTCTCACGCACGATCCCTGATGTCATCCACGCTTTCCGATGCCGCGCAGGCACGCATTCTGCGCACGCTTTGCAATGAAATTTCTGCGAAACCGGTCCAGGTTGATGCCGCCGTGGCGCTTCTGGACGAGGGCGCTACGGTGCCATTCATCGCGCGATACCGTAAAGAGGTCACTGGCGGCCTCGATGACGGGCAGCTGCGCACGCTGGAAGAGCGTCTCGGGGCGCTGCGTGAGCTCGAGGAGCGGCGCGCCACCGTTCTGGAGAGCATTTCGTCGCAGGGGCGGCTGACCCCGGAGCTGGCTGCGCTGATCGATACCGCTGAGACCCGCAGCCGCCTGGAAGACCTGTACCTTCCCTATCGACCGAAACGGCGAACGCGGGCGGACATCGCTCGCGAATGTGGGCTTGAGCCGCTCGCCGATCTGCTGTTGGCCGAACCCGAGCGGGTCCCCGCCGAGGAGGCCCAGCGCTTCATCCGACCGCCGGATGCCGCGGGCGAGCACGGCGTGGCCGATATCAAGGCGGCGCTGGAAGGAGCCAGGGACATCCTGTCGGAGCGGTTTGCGGAGCGACCCGAAGTGCTCGGCACCTTGCAGGACTGGCTGTGGGAGCGAGGCTGGCTCGCGTCAAAAGTGTTCGAGGACAAGCGTGCTGAGGGCGAGAATTTCCGCGACTACTTCGACCACGCCGAACCGATCGCGGCCGTGCCGTCCCATCGGGCGCTCGCGCTGTTTCGAGGCAGACAGCAGGGCGTACTGTCGCTGCGGCTGGGGCTTGAACCAGCGCTGGAATCGCTGACACCGCATCCTGCGGTTGTCCGGCTGGCCGGCCTGACCGGGTTGGCTGCGGCGATCGGCGGCACGCGTGCCGCCGACGGCTGGTTGGCCGAGGTGCTGCGCTGGTGCTGGCGGGTCAAGCTGTTACCCCACTTCGAAACCAGCCTGTTTGGTCGAATTCGCGAGGCCGCGGAAGGCGAGGCTATCCGGGTGTTTGGCGCCAATCTTAAGGACCTGCTGCTGGCCGCGCCTGCTGGCGCGCGCTCGGTAATTGGGCTTGATCCCGGCCTTCGTACCGGCGTGAAGGTGGCGGTTGTTGATGCAACGGGTCAGGTGGTCGATACCACCACCATTTATCCGCATGAGCCCCGACGCGATTGGGAGGGTTCGCTTGCGGTGCTTGCTGCGCTGGCGTCGCGCCACCGGTGTGAGCTGGTCGCGATCGGTAACGGCACCGCCTCGCGCGAGACCGATCGCCTGGCGGCTGATCTTCTGCGCCAATGCCCCGAGTTGAGGCTGCGCAAAGTGATGGTGAGCGAGGCGGGTGCCTCGGTCTATTCGGCCAGCGAGCTTGCCGCCCGTGAAATTTTGCGGGGTGCGGTTTCGATTGCACGTCGTCTTCAAGACCCGCTTGCCGAGCTGGTCAAGATCGATCCGAAATCGATTGGTGTCGGCCAGTACCAGCACGATGTGAATCAGCGTGCGCTGGCAAGAGCGCTTGACTCCGTGGTTGAAGATTGCGTGAACTCGGTGGGCGTTGATCTCAATACGGCCTCGGTCCCGCTGCTGTCTCGCGTCTCGGGTCTCACGGCAAATGTGGCGCAGCGCATCGTCGATCAGCGCAATACCAAGGGCCCCTTCGCGAACCGAGAGGCGTTGAAAGAAGTGCCATGGCTGGGTGAGCGGGCCTTCGAGCAGGCCGCAGGCTTTCTCAGAATTCGCGATGGTGACAATCCTTTGGACGGGTCGGCGGTTCATCCTGAGGCCTACCCGGTCGTCGAACGCATTCTGGCCAGACTTGCCCGGTCGGCACGCGAGGTGATCGGTCAGCGCGATCTGCTGCGTCGGGTCACGCCCTCAGAGTTCACCGATCATCGCTTTGGTGAACCAACTGTGCGTGACATTCTGGCGGAGCTTGAAAAGCCGGGCCGAGACCCGCGTGGCGAGTTCGTGACGGCCAATTTCAAGGAGGGTGTTGAATCGATCGCCGACCTGAAGCCCGGCATGCGGCTGCAGGGGGTTGTCACAAACGTGGCGAATTTCGGCGCGTTCGTTGATATCGGTGTTCATCAGGACGGGTTGGTGCATGTGTCGCAGTTGTCCGATCGATTCGTGCGGGACCCGCGCGAAGCGGTTAAAGCGGGGCAGGTTGTCAGCGTCACCGTGGTTGAGGTGGACGCCGCGCGCAAACGCATTACACTGTCAATGAAGAGTAAGCCAACGCTGGCCTCGCGGTCGGGTGATGAGCGTGCTTCGTCCGGCGGCCCGTCCAAGCCCGCGACATCCGGGGCCGGGCGCCCGCCTGCATCGCCAGGCAGCAATCCTTCGCGCCCGTCTTCAGGCGGTACAGGAAGACCGTCGGCAGCTGCTTCCGAGCCAACGGCGCTGGGCGCCGCACTGGCTCGCCTGATTTCGCGTTGAAGCGATAACGCAAAGCCTCGTAGCGGAGACCCCTGATGCACGATCTAGTGATCCGTGGCGCGTTGTTGGTGGATGGTAGTGGCGCAGAGCCTCAAAAGGCCGATGTGACGGTATCCAGCGGACGCATCGCTGCGATTGAGGCCCCTGGTACGAAGCTTGCCGCGCGCGAAACGGTGGACGCCGACGGGCTCGCACTGATGCCCGGCATCATCGATAACCATACGCATTACGACGCGCAGGTCACCTGGGATCCCTGGTGCTCGCCGTCGCCCCAACTGGGCGTGACCACGGCCGTGATCGGCAACTGTGGCTTCACGATTGCCCCATGCCGTCCCGGTGACCGCGACCGCATCATGCGCAACCTCACTCAGGTGGAGGGCATGTCCCTGGAGGTGCTGCGGGCGGGCATTGATTGGCAGTTTGAATCCGTGCCCGACTACCTTGCGTTGATTGAGCGCCGCGGAACCGTCCCGAATGTCGCGGCATTCGTCGGGCATTCGTCCCTTAGAACCTTCGTCATGGGTGACGACGCCTCGCGTCGACCCGCCACACCAGCCGAAATTGCGCGGATGCGAAGCCTGCTCGCGGAGGGTCTGCGCGCGGGTGCGATCGGATTCGCCACCTCCACCTCGCCGGCGCATAACGGTGAAGCAGGAGTACCCATGCCCTCGCGCCTGGCCGATGATGGCGAACTGCGCGAACTGGTCGCATCGCTCTCCAACGCGCCCGGATCCGTGTTCATGCTGACCAAGGGCGGCCACACGCGAATCGATTTTCTGGAAGATCTGGCGGCGCAAAGCGGTGGGCCCGTGATTGTTGCCGCGCTGCTGCACAACAGCACCAACCCGGGCGCAGTGTTCGCAGACCTCGACGCGATTGAAGCGGCGCGCGGCCGTGGCCGTCGGATGGTGGGTGCCGTGTCCGCCTGTCCGCTTACTAACGATTTCACGCTGCACTCGCCCTATCCGGTCGAAGGGCTTCAGTCCTGGCAGCCGCTGTTGCCCTTGAAGGGTGCGGCGTTTGTTCGGGCGTTGAAGTCACCTGAGCGGCGCAATGCGATTCGCGCCGAGCTTGCCCAACCTGCGGTCTTTCGGCTGTTCAACGGCGAGTGGGACAAGGTTCAGGTGGTCGAAACCCAGCGTGCGAGCCACCGACATTTTGAGCACCGCAGCATTGCTGAACTGGCGGGCGAGGCCGGCGTTGATCCGCTCGATTTCATGCTCGATCTGGCGATTGCAGAGGGGCTGGATACCGTGTTCTCGGCGGTTCTTCTGAACTCCGATGAAGAGGCGGTTGCGCGCTTGTTGCGCCACCCTGCAAGCCTGGTGTCACTGTCCGACGCGGGCGCACACCTGACATTTTTCAACGATGCCGGCTTTGGGCTTCATCTGCTGGGCCACTGGGTGCGCGAGCGTGGCGTGTTGAGCCTTGCCGAGGCGGTTCGAAAGCTGACGGCAGAGCCTGCCGCCGTGTTTGGCCTGGTTGACCGCGGAATGATTCGACCGGGTGCCTGGGCGGATCTGATGCTGTTCGATCCATCGACGGTGGCGCGCGGTGGCAAGACACGGGTCAACGATCTTCCTGCTGGGGGTGCGCGGCTGATCACGCCGCCGGTCGGGCTCCATGGCGTGTGGGTCAACGGCCAACGTGTGATTGATCGCAACGGACAGCCTGTTTCGATGCCTTCCAAGGATCGCTGGCCGGGTCAGTTGTTGCGAAGTCGCTGAGCGGGTCTCGGCTTCGTCGGGTTTTGTGGTCTACTTGAATCCTTCTCCTATCTCCAACCTCACTTTGGCGACACGATGAAATACCGTTTCCCAATCGTCATCATCGACGAAGACTGGAAGGCCGAATCTGCAAGCGGCCTGGGCATCCGTGCGCTCGCCAAGGCGATCGAGGATCAGGGCTACGAAGTGGTGGGGGGCTTCACCTACGTGGATGTCACGATGGTGGCCAACCAGGCGGCGCGTGCCTCGGCCTTCGTGGTCTCGATCGATGACGAAGAAATCAACGAAGACGGGGCCGAGAGCAAAGCGGTTCAGGAACTTCGGCAGTTCATCGCCGAAACGCGCCGCCGCAATGTGCACATTCCCGTCTTCCTTTTTGGTGAGACGCGTACGTCTCAGCACATTCCGAACGACATCCTGAAGGAGCTTCACGGCTTCATTCACATGTTCGAGGACACCCCTGAGTTCGTTGCCCGCTACATCATTCGCGAGGCCAACAACTATCTGTCGTCCCTGGCGCCGCCGTTCTTCAAAGCGCTTGTCAACTACGCGCATGACGGCTCTTATTCGTGGCACTGCCCGGGGCACTCGGGTGGCGTTGCCTTCCTGAAAAGCCCGGTCGGACAGATGTTCCACCAGTTCTTCGGCGAGAACATGCTGCGCGCGGATGTCTGCAACGCAGTGGACGAACTTGGCCAACTGCTTGACCACACCGGGCCGGTTGCCGCCTCAGAGCGCAACGCGGCGCGCATCTTTAACGCCGACCATCTGTTTTTCGTCACCAACGGCACCAGCACGTCGAACAAGGTGGTGTGGCACTCAACGGTGGGCACTGACGACGTGGTACTGGTCGACCGGAACTGTCATAAGTCGATCCTGCACGCCATCATCATGACAGGCACGGTGCCCATTTTCCTGCAGCCCACGCGCAATCACCTGGGCATCATCGGCCCCATTCCGCTTGAAGAATTCGACCCGGCCAGCATTCAGAAGAAGATCGACGCCAACCCGTTGATTCACGACAAGAGCCGCCGCCCGCGCGTCATGACGATCACGCAGTCCACCTACGACGGCGTCATGTACAACGTAGAAACCATCAAGAAATCGTTGGGCAGCTACATCGAAAATCTTCACTTCGACGAGGCCTGGCTGCCGCACGCGGCGTTTCATCCGTTCTATCACGAGTTCCATGCCATCGGCACGAACCGTCCGCGCTGCGCCGATTCCATGGTGTTCTCCACGCAATCCACGCACAAGCTGCTGGCCGGTCTGTCGCAGGCCTCGCAGATCCTGGTGCAGGACTCCGATTCCCGCAAGCTCGACCAGTATCGGTTCAACGAAGCCTACCTGATGCACACCTCCACCAGTCCGCAGTACGCGATCATCGCGTCGTGTGATGTGGCTGCAGCGATGATGGAGCCGCCAGGTGGCACGGCGCTGGTCGAAGAATCAATTTTCGAGTCGCTCGAGTTCCGGCGTGCCATGCGAAAGGTCGATGCCGAATTCGGCCAAGACTGGTGGTTCACGGTGTGGGGCCCCAAAGACCTTGCCGAGCGCGGTATTGGTCGCCGTGAAGATTGGTTCCTGCGGTCCAGCGATCGCTGGCATGGCTTCGGCAAGCTGGTCACCAATTTCACGATGCTTGACCCGATCAAGGCCACCATTGTTACGCCGGGGCTCGATATCAACGGCCGATTTGCGCAATGGGGAATCCCGGCAGCCATCGTCACCAAGTACCTCACCGAGCACGGCGTGGTCGTGGAAAAGACCGGCCTCTATTCGTTTTTCGTGATGTTCACCATCGGCATCACCAAAGGCCGCTGGAACTCGCTGGTCACTGAACTGCAGCAATTCAAAACCGATTACGACGCCAATCAGCCGCTCTGGCGGGTCATGCCCGAGTTTGTTCAAAGCCATCCCGAGTATGAGCGGGTAGGGCTGCGCGATCTGGCTCAGCAGATCCACGAGGAGTACAAGCGCCACGACGTTGCGCGCGTGACGACCGAGATGTATCTGTCGACCATGGAACCCGCCATGAAGCCATCTGATGCGTTCGAGTGTCTTGCGCATCGCAGGGTCGACCGGGTTCCAATCGATGAGCTCGAGGGGCGAATCACGACCATGCTGGTCACGCCTTATCCGCCAGGCATCCCGCTCTTGATCCCGGGCGAGCGCTTCAATCGCTCAATCGTTGAATATCTGAAGTTCGCACGCTCTTTCAACGCGCGCTTCCCAGGGTTCGATACCGACGTGCACGGTCTGCTGGTCGAAAAACGCGACGGTGTTGATCAATACTTCGTGGATTGCGTGAAGGTCTGATCAGACGTCAACGGATCGCGTGGCAACCGGTCTGGGATCATGAACCAGCCGGGTGCGCGCCACCCGGTCGTACAGGCTCTGATGGTCGCGGTCAATCAGGCACCAGACCCAGGGGAGCGGCAGGGCCAGAAAGAACCAGCCCGATCCGTACGTGCCGGCGGCCAGCACTGCAATGGGCATGGACAATGCCGCAGCGAATCGAAGCAGCGCACGCCCCAACGACAGTGGCTGATCATCGGCCGTAAGCACCCGCACGCCGATGGTTTTCATGGGTAGCGAATGCCGCCCGCGACTCCAGAAAAACCCGAAGTAGCCAGCGAGAACCAGCGTGGTGAAGGTTTGAAATGCTGTACGCAGTGGCCCCGGTTCCCCGCGAAACTGGGTGACGGCCGAGAACGCGTAATCGGCGAACCAGATGACGCCGAACAGGATGATGCTTTCGTAGGTGATCGCCATCATCCGGCGCCAGGGGGTGGCAGCCGCGAAGCGATGGGAGGCTTCAGCCCGAGTGCGTGAGTCGAGTGTTTCCATGAGACGCGAGATTATGCTGCTAAACTCGCGGTTCGCCTTGTAAAACTCTTGTCCCGAGTACGCTCAAGAGGCGTGCGACGGACAGTCAATCAACCCCCTGGGTCCTGTTGCAAGGTCTGTGTCGTCGTGGCGTTAACGCGTCAGGGTGGCACCGGCGGGCGGGCTCCCCAGGCCTTGAAGGGACTGACTTCATGGAACTCTCCGGCGCGGAAATCGTCGTCCGCTGCCTGCAGGCCGAAGGCGTCAAGCACATCTTCGGATACCCCGGCGGCGCAGTGCTCTACATCTACGACGAAATCTACAAGCAAAACAGCTTCGAACACATTCTGGTCAGGCACGAGCAGGCCGCCGTGCATGCGGCTGATGCATATTCACGTTCCACCCAGCAGGTGGGCGTGTGTATCGTCACCAGCGGCCCCGGTGTAACCAACGCTGTGACCGGAATCGCCACCGCCTACATGGATTCAATTCCGATGGTGGTCATTTCAGGCCAGGTGCCCACGCACGCCATCGGTGAAGATGCCTTCCAGGAATGCGACACCGTTGGCATTACCCGGCCCTGCGTCAAGCACAACTTTCTGGTCAAAGACGTCAAAGATCTCGCCGCGACCATGAAGAAGGCTTTTCATATCGCGAGCACGGGGCGGCCCGGCCCGGTGCTGGTCGACATCCCCAAAGACGTCACCCGCAACAAGTGCCGGTTTGAGTATCCCGAGTCGGTTCCCATGCGCTCTTACAACCCGGTGGTCAAGGGTCATCAGGGCCAGATTCGCAAGGCCCTGTCGCTGCTGCTGTCGGCAGAGCGGCCCATGGTGTACACCGGCGGCGGCATCATTCTGGGCGACGCTTCGTCTGAACTGAACCGGTTTGTCGACCTGTTGGGTTTCCCGATCACCAACACCCTGATGGGCTTGGGCGGTTACCGTGCAAGCGACCGCAAGTTCGTGGGCATGCCCGGCATGCATGGCACCTATGAAGCCAACATGGCCATGCAGCACTGCGACGTTCTCATCGCAATCGGCGCGCGCTTTGACGATCGCGTCATTGGAAACCCAAAGCATTTTGCG
>Ga0194117_10005166_pt1 | contig 12031 bp, 10 predicted proteins | sample TA2MahsurfametaG_FD_160579 | JGI IMG/M metagenome (GOLD analysis project Ga0194117, IMG submission 160579) | Freshwater microbial communities from Lake Tanganyika, Tanzania - TA2015009 Mahale N1 surface | ecosystem: Environmental > Aquatic > Freshwater > Lake | place: Tanzania: Lake Tanganyika...
TTTTACCTATGGGCTGGTAGGGGTGGAGACTAGGCTTGATAGCATTATAAATACGGGTGGAGGCTAGACGGCACGACCCAAAAACCGTCCTGTCCTACTGGATGATATTTGGTTGTGTATTGAAATTGATTTCACTTTGATGTAAATTCATTTTCTATACACTATAGAGGCGTTCTCTTCAGTGTTTGTATCTGATATGAAAGAAAGGCGCAATATGATTTCCACTCCATATACTGTGTGTAAAAAAGGCAACGAAAACATTCAAGGGACAGCTATCGGTGTTGAGCTTCTACAGCTTAATGGCAAACTTGTTTCTAAGGTTGCAGTTTTGTGGGATGAGCTTCGCACACCAGCTCCATCTTTTCACGATCCCGCAGATTTGGAGTGGCTTGGTATTCCAACGCTTGACGCTCTTGATCCTGAAGCGATGATTGAGAATGCGATGGCTGCTATGAATGCTCAGATTGAAGAAGCGGAAGAACAGGTAAAAGAAATTCAGGTTGAATCTTCAACTGAAATCCCAGTCAATTGATTTAGGCGGCGTTAGCCGCTTTTTTTATTTATGATATAAGGGGCAAGCTCATTTTCCATCATACTTGTAAGAGTGGTTCTGTTTAAATTTAGCATTTTAGCCGCATGAGTGATGTTTTTGTTTGACGCTCTTACAGCCCAGATAGCAAGTTCTGCTTTTAGATTTCTTATTTCCTCATAAAAATCGACAGGTATTTCTTCTCTTATATCGAGAAGACAATCATTTAAACGGCCATAGAAAATATTTAGCCCTTCATCCCTGTCCCATCGCATTCCGCACACTCCATGAATACAGGTCTTGAGTCACCTAAATTAAAGACCGTAATAAGCCCGACTCCCTTGCAGGTTTTGCAAACTGCCCCGCATGATATTGTAACAGAGTTTCCGTCAATACAAAGTTCTTTTAATGTAAGTCCCAGGTCTTCCCAACTATCGAATGCAAACTCTTCACCATTTATTTTTATTATCATTTATTATTTTTTCTTTCCCTAAATGGTCTTATGTCAATGACATTATTATTTGCTTTATCTTCGAGAGTACCCATTAATAAGATTTCTTCAGCCCCATAAACTTTTTTTTCGCCGCAATTTCTGCAAGTATATTTTTTTGCATCTGGTTCTACATTATCTTGAATAAACTTACACGACATACACAATCCTTGATTATTGGATGCCATTCTTTTGAGTTTTTGTTTATTCATTTCACAATCACTCCTAAAGATTCACAAGCTCTGTGAAATTTTTTCTTATCGAAATACTTTGCATTGAAAAGTATTAGAGCCGAAGGGAAAGGAGAGGGATTTGTTTTTTTCTTTGTTTTAGGGTCAATGAATCTTACTCTACCTTTAATAAAACATATTTTTGATGCTTTTTTAAAAATAATTTCTTGCCAAAGTTTTGTGTCAACACGAGCCGGAATGAGAAACACTGAAACAGATCTTTTTTCGTTTAAAGCTTTCTCAATCCATTTTTTTTGTTCTGAACCATATGGAGGGTTTACGAAGCAGATTCTTTCCCGCCACGAACGGTTCAGTCCGTCTTCTTTTTTGTTGTAATAGGCAAGACCGAGATTATCAGATTCTGCGCAAGGGTCTAATTCAAACTGCATATGCTTATGCAACTTATCGAACAAATCCAAAGGAGTCATCCAGTTGTGTCTTTCACTTGAAAGGAGAGATTTGTTCATATAGCCCTCATTATTTTTATATTTTATCTAGTTCCATAGTTTTTGATTCTTCTGGAAAGTTTTTTATTTTCTCATGTATTCTTATTAGATATTGTTGTCTTGTTGATGCTTTTAAAGATCCGTCTTTACTTTTTGGACGATCCATCATTCCTGGGCTATATGAGTTGTAAAAAGCCTGCATAACTTGGTTTCTTGTTTTTTTTCTTAATAAAAATCCAAGTGCAGGATTTTCGCTCTCACTTCCTTTGTATTTACTGATGTTATTATTTTTTTCTTGTTCCCATAATCTTCTACAAATATTCTCTACACCGGAGAAAATCTGGTTTATTTGTTCTTCTCTTATAGCTCCGATTCCGGCTACAATTGTGCTGAAAATGAACAAATATATTTGTCTTGTCATTTGTCTATACGTTACATCTCTCAGTTCTTTTTGTTTTTCTTCACTGTTGTTTTTTTTGTTTGATTTAAATTCGAGAGGTTTTATATTCCCTCCCGATTTTGATTCAAGACCACCTACGTCAGTTTGATCATAAATTTCAACGCCGGAAAATTTTCTTTTTGTGTTGTAGTTGGCGAAAGCGTAAAGAAACGTATTACCTAAACTGGTCACTGCTGCCGAGTATTGAGTCATAATACTTTTTATTAATTGTTCAGCATCTTGTGGGTTTGTTCTATTTTCTGATCCTGTCATGTTCATATACATGAATTCAACACACTTTTGTAGCCAAACATCTTTACCCATGAACATGATACCAGTTGGCGCTCTTTTGATTATCGCCTGTTTATTATCTATAATTTTTCTTTTTATTGCTTCTTCTAGTTTGTTAAATACATCGACTTCGATTCCGGCTGGATTCCCTCTTTTCACGTCTCCAGAATCTTCAATCCCTTTTGAGTTAAGCCAAGCATCGGTCAAGTATTGCCTGTAGGCTTTTTTGAATTCTTTTTTGAATCTGGGAGAGTTTTGCGAAAGATTGAGCTTATAAAGACACACACACTTGGCATGGTGCATGGCTTCTTCTTTGAAATGGGCAGGCATTGCTACGTTTACACCGTTGGAATTTTCACCCATAATAGAAATAGCTTTTGCTATCTCGCTGTTATTCCAACCCATTTCTGAAAGTTCTTGCGCCGTTTTTCTCAAAACTCTTTCCACAAGCATTTCACTCTCCCTTATCTTTTATCTTTTCATCGATCAGTTGATCGATGAGCTGGTGTCCTAGAGACTGTAACATATTTTGCATATGTGGTTCACGGACATAGTTTCCAAGATGTTGACCGAGAGTATTGATGAGGTGGTGCGCTTTTTGTTTTGTGGCTTCAGGGTCTTTCAATACACCAGTTAAAGTCCCTTCTTTTTGCAGGACCCTAAAAGCGTAAAATCCCGCGAGAGCCATTCCAGCCCATCGCAGGATGTTTAACTCTTCATCAGAGTGTTTCATTCAGACACCCAAGTTTGCGCAAATCTGCGAATAAAGCGCAATTGATGGATAGATCTTTGCTGCTCTTTCTTTAAGCACGTTCACTTCTTCCAAACTGAAATCAGTTTCACTATTGAGAACTTTGCGATAAACTCGCAGAAGCTCTTCTTTCCTTGCGATTGTTGCTTTGTTGTCTTCTTCATGGACAACAGAGAACATTTGCAAATATAGCTCACGGATTGTGGAAGTTGATCCATCAACATTCGTCAGTGGGACTTTTTGTGCAGCGTCGGAATAAATAACTTGGCTCAAGTCTACAGTCATAAAAACCTCCTAGTGTGGAACTGGTTCCATAATAGACTAGAAGGATCTGTTGTCAAGCCCAATACCCGTTTTGAACGGTCCAGTTTGAACCTGTTGCATTAGAACTTAATGCAACGCTGCTGGATGTATTGTATAAAACACTCCATGAATTGACAAATGTTCCACCATTTGAAATAACCTGCTGCCCGCTAATTGAGCTTTTCATTGTTCCGTAATTTATTTGCACATAATTGTTTGAATAGAAAATTATTTCTATTATGAATACATCAGAGGTATTGCTAAATGACGTACCGCGCCAATACATTCTAAATGGAGTTACTCCGTTTACCAAAGGATCTGTTATTGTTCCAATTTGTATTGCACGTCTATCAGCATTAAGGAAAGCCAAACTTCTTCCTTGTGCTGCGCTTAGGGTGATGGTACCACCCGGATTAAATCCGAAGGCAAAGAAAGAGTTTGTGCTGATATAAACATTATTATTGTTGTTACCGTAGTTGGTTCCAAACATATTGAATGTAAACGGGATGGTCATAAGATATGACGAATCATCAACGCCGGGTGATGATGTATTCAGTATGTAGTTTAGTCCAGAAGTTCCTTTGATTCCTTGAACACCTGATTGAAGCGTTAAAGCTCCAGGAGTTACTGATGGGATTCTACGTCTCATTGATGCTATAGAACTTGGTAACATAATTTCACCTTCTTATGGTGCGGCGTTCAATATTGAAATGTTACCGTAAATGGATGTTGTTCCATTTGGGCTAAAAAAGCTCAATATAGAAAGTTTTCCATTATCGAGAGTTGGTGCTGTTCCACTATCCCAATTGATTGTTTTTGCCACACCATTAAGTTGGAATGAAAGTGTTGATACTGCAGTCAAAGTCAATTCAACCTGCCAAATCGCGCAAAGACTTGTTGATGTTGTGACGTTTTGAAAATTTAGAGTTGTGTTTCCAGTTAATCCGAGACGATGATAATTCGCTGTCGCCAGGTCGATATTGACTGTGCCGCTTACGTTTCCTAAGTTATTTACTTTCGGGTACAAACGTCTATATGCTGAGTTGAGGAAATCATAGTCGCCGGCTGACGTGGGAGGAAATGTTCCGCTTCCTGCGATTGTTGTCCAGCTGAGTCCTCCAGAGCCGTTTGTTACAAGAACCTGACCGCTTGTTCCGTCTGCAGCCGGTAATGTCCATGTTGTATCAGTAGTTATGGCATCAGGTGCCCTGAATCCGACTGCTTGATTCCCGTTTACTCCAAGCTCTCTGAATTTTATGATGCCAGTTTCACCGCTCGATGTTCCGGTTGGACCGCAAGTTATAGACGTTCTAGTAACACCACGAAAAACGTATTTATGACTTGATGTTCCTAAAACAAAGTCATTGTCGTATTCATATTGTGATCCGAAACCTCCTGAATCCGTTCCAATTGCGACACAACCATTAGTTGAAGCTTGTTGAGAACTTGATGAGGCAATAACTAAGTTGCGGATTCCAGTCGAACAGCCACTACCGCTATGATTACCAATAAAAGTATTTGAACCTCCACTAGTAACATCTTTTCCGGCTGATCTTCCAATAAAAGTATTACCGTTTCCGCTACCCAGTATCATTCCCGCTTCCGATCCTACGAGTGTATTGTTAAAACTACCTGCACTCATTCCTGCATTGTAGCCTATGGCTACGCAGTCGTTGGAAATAAAACGTCCTGCTTGAGATCCAATGCAAACTGTTCGGTGTCCTATATTTGCGCCATTTGCAGCCTCAAAACCAATAGCAACTATGTTACTTTTTTCTGTCGCACCAAGAAGGGCATTTGATCCTATAGCGACGTTTTGGGAACCCGACGTAAATGCTGTACCCGCTTTTGCCCCAAAGAAAGTATTGCTTGTTCCGCTTGATATGCTGTCGCCCGATGTGACACCGATTGCAGTATTGTCTGTTCCAGTCATTGCGACGTTGTAGCCGCCAGATTCAAATGTTGAGCCTGTTGTCGGATGGGTAAGAGATGTTCCTCCTCCACCACCGCCCGAAGTTGTCCAGGTTAATATTCCCGATCCGTTTGTTGTTAAAACTTGACCGTTTGTTCCGTCGGTTGCAGGTAGAGTCCAAGTCACATCGCTTGTAATTGCGTCGGGTGCTTTAAATGAAACATAGTTTATTCCGTTTGCCGCAAGTTCTCTAAATCTTATTACACCTCCAGATCCGGAGCTTGTCCCTTGTGGCCCTATAACCAAAGGTGTTTCAATGATTCCAGGTAACCTGTATTTATGGGTTGATGTGCCGAGGACAAACTGATTATCAGCGGTTGCAGTTGCAAAACCTCCCCCACTGTCCATACCAATTGCGACAACGCCGTTTAATGTTATGAAAATTGAATTGACTTCTGAGTTTACTATCGTGTTGTATGAAGACAAATCTGAAAGGCGGCCAGCAGAAAGATGACCGATTGCAGTGTTTCTAATACCTCTAGCAACTGCGTTCAGACAGGAAGTACCTATTGCTACGTTGTAATCACCTGACGATAGTGATGCTCCTGCAGAATAACCCATACTAACATTTGATTGTCCTGTGGTTATATCCCTCCCACAAAATCCGCCAAATAGTGTATTTCTTTGACCCGTAGTTATGAATGGTCCGGCACTCACACCGATTGCAGTATTTGAGCCTCCGGTCATTGATGCGTTGTTTGTACCGAATTCATATGTGGATTCTGTTGTAGGGTGTGAAATCGATCCAGTTGCCCCAGGCGTTACCCATCCCAAATTTCCTGATCCGTCTGTTTTCAAAACCTGACCGGCACTTCCGTCGGACGTTGGAAGCGTAAAAGTAACATCGGAAGTCATAGAATCAGCTGCTTTTAATCCGACCGAGCTTGATCCGTTACCAGCCAATTCTCTGAATCTGATGACTCCACCTGATCCTGCTGATGTTCCTACAGGACCTAATACCAGCGCGCTGGATAAAATTCCAGGCATCTTATATTTGTGGTTACTCGTACCAAGAATAAATTCATTGTCTGTTGTTGTTGTCGATATATTTCCATTGCTGTCTACGCCTATTGCGACAGAACCGCTGATTGTTGCAAGATTTGTAGTACCGCCAATGAATGTATTGTTACTTCCGGTTGTTACGACACCACCCGCACCCATACCGATGGCGATGTTTTTATTTCCTGTAGTCACATTTGCCAGTGTGTTGTATCCGACTGCTGTGTTGTCATTTGCGTTGACGGCTGCAGCATCATTTATTGATACACCTGCTCTCCAGCCGATAAGTGTATTTCTATCTCCGGTCTGGTTTGCTTTACCCGATTCATAACCTAAAAATGTATTTTCTGAAGCGTTTGTTAATGAACTTCCTGCAGAACGGCCATATGTAGTATTTTGATAACCCGATGTTACCACACCAAGAGATGAAACGCCGAATGCTGTATTATCTTGGCCGGTCATTGAGGCATTATTTGCCCCAAACTCAAATGTTGATCCAAGTGTCGGATGAGTTATTGATCCGGCAGATGATGTACTGACCCACCCGAGATTACCAGAACCATCTGTTTTCAGAACTTGGTTTGCAGATCCGTCTGCCTCTGGAAGAACCCATATTCTATTTGAAGCAATATTGTCTGGCGCTTTAAAACCAACGTAGTTATTACCGTTTGCTGCAAGTTCTTTGAATCTGATTTCGTTTGTATTTCCCGCGCTTGCTCCTGTAGGACCAAGATTTAAGCTTTTTTGGAAATCACCTTCCAAAATATATTTGTGGTTTGATGTCCCCAAAATAAATTGGTTATTATTTGTGGCGACCGGCGGCTGCGTTCCTAGATTATCTTGACCAATTTGAACGACACCGCTGTATAGAAGTGTAGAGCTTCCGCTATTACAATTTAATATAGTGTTGTAATTGCCCTCATACCAGAAACCGGCACCGTTTCCCAATATAAGGTTATTGTAGTTTCCTCTAAGCTTGTTTGCCGAGTTTACACCAATTACGATATTTCCGCTTGCGTTCGGTGACTCAAGCCCTGGAGCGGCAGTTACACCGATGAGAATATTATTTCCCGATGTTGTTAAGCTTGAATGATCAGAAGCACCTATAATTACGTTTGAATTTCCTGTTGTAATTGAATTTCCGACGTATCTTCCTATCAGCACATTGTTTAATGCTGATGAAATATTTTGTCCCGCGTATGCGCCAAACGCAGTATTGTTTATACCTGATGTTATTGATGCTCCCGCGTTTACACCGATGGCAGTATTTGACCCACCACTCATTGTCGGGTTGGCAGCACCATATTCAAATGTGGAGTTCGCAGTCGGGTGAACCAATGTCCCAGTTGTCGCGCTTGGGTTAATCCAGCTTAAAATACCACTACCATTTGTTGCTAGAACTTGATTTGCGTTACCGTCAACACTAGGTAAAGTCCATATAATGTCGTTTAAGGCTGATATGTTTGTGACTGCGGTAAATCCTACACTGTATCCGTTTGTCGTTTTGAATTTGAGTGTTGGATTTTGTTGTGCGCCTGAACCGTCGTTATACCAGCTTAATACAACAGCACCTTGTACTTCACCACCTGTATTAGCTGAAAGAGCACCAACATCACCTGCATTTAAAGTAACAACACCTGTCATCCCATTGACCGATGCGACTCCTGCGGTGACTGAAGGAAGCTGACTTGCGGGGACAAGACCATCAGCGCCAAGAGAAGCCACTCCATTGGCAATTCCTTTGTCTGATGTTGGTATTGCATTAACACTTGTCGCGTTTAAAACGACAGCACCAGTTTGGCCGTTGACTGAACTTACAGCTCCTGTTGATTGTAAAAGAACCCAAGTAGACGTGCTATATGCGAATGTTTGATTTGTTCCTGTGACAACGCAAAGGTCACCTTGTTTTGCTGTAAGAGCATCTCTTTCTGCGATGGTTGCTACAACAAATACTGCAGGAAGTGACGCTTCACCTCCAGCTCCTTTTGTACCAATATATTTGTAGAAGCTGATTTTTGGCGGCATACCAGATGGAACACTACCGTAAAAGGTTAATGTCCCGGCTGAGTTGTTTACAAGCCAGTCTCCCTGGCCAAAGGGAATGGCTTGACCGCTCGAATTTGTAATTGTGTAGTTGTACGAACCGTCACCGAAGTTGAAAGGAATAGAGTCAACCAGATCAGCGAGGTAAAATGAGTTTGTCACACCTGCAACGGCGGTCATTGTCCTTGCTTGAAAATATTGGACGACTCCCGAAATTGCCCCATCAGCGAGAACCGGAGCAGTTGTCGGAATTTGACTTGATTGAACCCAAATTTGATTATTGAGAACGAAGATTCGTCCTTTGATACTTTCTTCAAAAAAGTCTCTGATTGTACTTGTTTCAGCAACGCCCAAAGATTGCTTAAAAAGAAAACTGGCTTTTTGGTCGGTGGTCAATGCCATTTTAATTTACTCCTTAGACGATGCTGCCGACTGTAATTGACGTGAATTTTTTGTCTGATCCGGACGGCAGACCAATTCTGATGTAAAGTGTACCACTTCTTGAAGTTGAGCCAAAGGTAACTCGTTTTGAGGTTGCGCTACTGCTTCCAAAAACCATTGCAGGATCGCCATTGTTTGAAGGACTTCCGACGCCTGGATATGAAGCGTTGCAGTCAATCCATCCCGTGACTCCTTCGACTTTAGCGTAAATTTTAACCCCGGATGTTGCCGTTCCGCTCCATGATCCTGATGCTCCGTTGATTGTCAATGTGAAAGCTGAAGCATTACTCAAAGATGAGCCGTGAGTAAAAGTAACCCATCTATCTGATGTACCCATTCCCGTGCTGTAATCTGGTCCGGGGGTTGGTACGTTGCTAGTATAATTTACAGATGCAGGTCTTTGGTATGAGCCTCCAAGCATCTGCAGCTCTTCACTGTAGGCTGTTTTCAGTGACTGTGTTGAATCATAAACTCCACCGTAACCAGTCGCAGGATATTGCCCCGAACCAGATACTTTTCGTGCTGATTCATTTGATGACGTATCAATTCTGGAGCCTAAAGATACTGTTTTAGCAGTACCTGAAACCGATTTTGAGTTGTATCCACGCATTGATGCGCTTGGCGATTCTGAGTAACTTCCACTGTTTACAGTGACTGTCGCATTTGTAACAGTGATTGTCTCATTCTCAGTATAACCGGCACCTGCAGGAGGTATATTTACCGTTGATATGTTTGACCCGCTAACATCCGCGACTTTAGTTGAGTTGAAAAATTTACCCACAGCTCCAGCAACAGAAAAATTAAATTTAATTTGACTTCCAGATGAAAGAGATGGAACTCCGCTGATGTAAGATGTGACTGTCGCAATCAGGTCAAAAGTATCGCCTGATATTGTTGGGCTGCCAGGATTATCAACATAGAAACTCAAAAGGTTTGTATTACCCGTAGTCGAATGTTTCATTTGGTATGTGTGTGGACCATATGAAAGATTTGTTGCAGCAACGATGTATCCGCTTAATGCTCTCCAGAACCCTTCCTTGCCAGACTGACCTGCATAATAGTCAACGTCAGCTGTTACAACCAATGCCCCATATGTTCCAGCTTGGCTTGTGGTTGTTAATGTGACATTGCCAGCATCAGCACTGTCTATTTCAGCTGTTAGAACGCCCGAATCACCATCGTAGAACTGGGTGATTGTGGATATTTGTGGTTTCAATACATCAGTTACATTTGAACGCAATGTATTTGTTCCTGCCTCTTTTGCAGAATACGAAGTTGTTAGCGCGATTGTTTTTGTTGAGAGGTTTGGTGGTTTAGCCGGAGCAAGTTTAGCCAAGATGAGGTTTGTTTCATCTGCGGCATCAGCAATTAAAGTATTTGTTGTAAAGCTGAGAAGTCCACCAGCATAGGTTCCCCGCGTCGGAGTTCCAAGTTCCGATGCGCTACCAGGGACAAGACTGGAATCAATTTTTCCGCTTGCGTCCAAAGTTGCAACACCAAGAGGTGCCCCTTTTTGACTTAGCGGAATAAGAAGGGCGTCTGCTTCTTGCCGCGCAGTTGCTTCAGCATTGATATTATTTTGCAAATCTGTGTCTGCGCTTGCTCTTAAAGCAGCTTCAGCAGCAATTTCTGTTGTAATAAATGCTTTTACAGCTGAAACAGAAGGAGCTTGTTCGATTTCAGTGCCACTCATATCGTTTACGACAGTCGCTGTTTTTGCCCTTGCATCTGTGTAGTAAAGGTTAGTGTCTTCAGCAATATCGAGAGTCGAAAGAACAACAGCTCCTGTTCTCGCGTTTACACTTTGAACAGGAGTGGCAGCCGCTGGAATTTGGCTGACCGGAATAATCCCCGATGAATCAAGGGTTGCCACACCATCTGCAACTCCCTTTTGAGTTAAAGGAATAAGAAGAGCATCTGCCGCCTCTCTCGCAGCAGTTTCAGTTTGAACCGTGTCAGTGGTGAACATTTTAGCTGCGGCAACAGACATGGCTTTGTCTGTTTCAGTTCCTACGCTGCTGTCTATGACGGTCGCAAGCTTTGCTCTTGAATCCGTGTAATAAAGGTGATCGCCTTCAGCAATATCTGTTGTTGAAAGCGATACCGCGCCAGTTTTTCCGTTGACAGATATAACCGCACTTCCAACCTGAAGCTCGATCCATTCAGCACCGTTGTAGACGAAAGTCTCATTTATATCTGTGACAACGCAAAAGTCACCTTCTTGAGCGACAAGGGCATCACGTTCAGCGATTGTGGCAACGACCGCAACACTTGTAATAGCAGTAGGAGGTATCTGAGAGGCTGGAATTTTTCCTGTGTTGTCCAGTGTTGCGACACCGTCTGCAACACCTTTTTGCGAAAGAGGGATAAGTAAAGCGTCTGCAGCTTCTCTTTCCCCTTTTTCGGCAGCAACAGAATTCGTTGTAAATTCTTTTGCCGAATGGACAGAGGGAGCTTTATCTATTTCAGAGCCGATTGTTGAATCTATAACAGCTGCTGTTTTCGCTCTTGCATCTGTAAAATAAAGGTTGGTGTCTTCAGCAATATCGAGAGTCGAAAGAACAACAGCTCCTGTTTTTGCATTAACACTCTGAACAGGAGTTGCACCTGCCGGAATTTGGCTGAGCGGAATAATTCCCGATGAATCAAGGGTTGCCACACCATCTGCAGCACCTTTTTGAGTCAAAGGAATAAGTAAAGCGTCTGCGGTCTGTCGAGCGGCAATTTCACCTGTAATTTCATCGTGAAGATTTGCGTCAGCAACAGAACGGGTGTTTGCTTCATTGCTGATATTCGTTTGTAAAACATTATCTGCCGCTATTCTTGCGGTTTCTTCGTTTGTGACGGCGATGACTCGTGCAGCAGTTTCAGCGTCAATATTCGCCTGAAGCAGCGAGTCTGCAGCAGTTCTTGCAGCGTTTTCATTGTTTATGTTTGTTTGTAAAACGCCGTCTGCCGCAATTCTTGCAGAGGATTCATTGGTTATGTTTGTTTGAAGATTGTTGTCGGAGCTTGCGCGGGCAGTTGCTTCCGTAGAAACGCTGGTATCAGTGTATTGCTTTGCGGCTGATACGGATGGGGACTTATCTGTTTCCAC
>Ga0194117_10005168_pt1 | contig 12030 bp, 16 predicted proteins | sample TA2MahsurfametaG_FD_160579 | JGI IMG/M metagenome (GOLD analysis project Ga0194117, IMG submission 160579) | Freshwater microbial communities from Lake Tanganyika, Tanzania - TA2015009 Mahale N1 surface | ecosystem: Environmental > Aquatic > Freshwater > Lake | place: Tanzania: Lake Tanganyika...
AATCTAGACGCAGTTTACTTTGAATAAAATGAATATCGTTTACTAATCCGAGTAGATTCCAATACTGTCGGCCACTGTAACTTCTATAACTTTAAGTAACACTTATTATAATCAGAGTGCGAGCGCTGTAAGCTGGCCAGGTGGTGTTTCGGATAATGAATATTACAAAGTGGAAGAGCCTGTATTAGAGGGGACTTAAACCTTACATCCGTATGTTAAGCAAAGATAAAAATAGTGAGTTTGTGCAAATGGGAGAACACATATCTTTTACTTAGAGTCCGCTGAATTAAGAATACCAATCAACAAAGCTGAAAAGCTTGAAGTTTTAGTTTAAATTATAAGCTGATTGTGAATATCAATTCTGCTATTCGATAGCCTATACTTACACCAATCTGTTGCAGGATTTGAAAAAAGTCAAATAGAAGTATTTCCATGTTGGAAAACTATGCCACTCTTTGAGCGGTGTGTAGGTGCCTCTCGTCACAATCGCAGCACCCGAAAAGTCAGATAAAATTTAGCCATGGGTAATTTTAATTATAGGGCGGGTGCATCCCAGTGAAGCTACTGGTAGCCATATTATAAACGGACTAATTAAAAGTTTAATTACTGAGTCCAAATAGTCCGTTGAGTTACGATAAAAAGTAATTTTCAAAATTGTACCGATGCTTAATCCTGATGGAGTGATCCTAGGCAATACGAGGACAGGAGTAGCAGGCAAAGATCTTAACAGACAGTACAAAAAGAATGCAGATTTTGTGTTTCCCTAAATAAATGCCATCATTGAATTTGTCAAAAAAGTCAAAGAAAAGTATGGCAATAAACTTCTGTTCGTAATTGATGTACATGGCCACTCTTCTAGGAAAAACTCTTTCTTCTATGGACCATAGTTCTCAATTATTGATGAATAGTATAGCAAGTGCAGATTAATACCAAGATTCTATGCAAATCGTACTGATGTTTTTAGGTATCATTCTTGCAAATACAAGATTGCATCAGCCAAAGAAGCTACTGCTCGCGGCTATTTTAATCCTCTGGGCGTACGAACTTATACTCATTAAACTTCTGCACATTGTTTCTTCGATTTCCAAACTAGAAAAGATAAAGCTTTTACAAGACACTCACTTTAAGAACTTGGAAAGCAGATGCTGCTAAGTATTTACGATTATGTGAAGCTGATATCTAGAGCTAAGGTAGAGAACATAAAAATAAGTGAAGAAGTGTTGCCTAAGATTAAGTAAAAAGTGGTAGAAAAAATATAGACAGAAGATTAAGATTCGGATAAGATGTCTTCAAATAAGGATGATAGCTAAGATGAGAAAGAAGACGTAGAGGATAAACATATCGTACAATTTTTTAGAAAGATAAATGAAAATAAAGAGTACTTCTATGAGTAACTGCTGACCTCGCATGGGATATAACCCAAAGAGAATAACAGAATGGCTGCACCCATCAAATAAGAGAAGAAATTGAAGAAGAGCTAGCCTTAAAAAATTGATCCAATAAAAACTGTGGTTTAGACCCGTCCAAAAATATAGGAAGCAGTTGTGCGCAGAAACAGTTAGCGTAAGTTAGACTGGATCAATAAGTTAACTTACCCTTAAAAGAAAAAGTAGATCTTATCTTATTCAGGTCATTTCAGTAATACCCCAAACTGTCCAGTGTCATATTCGGCTCCACCATCCCTTAGAATATATTCCATAAAATAGAACAGACTTAAAAAAAATAGAAAACTTAAATTGCCACCAGACCATCACAGTAGTTCCAGGCTGGTTTCGGCAACACTACTAAGTACTCTATCAATTGCATCGAAGCACACTTCAAATCTACAGTTACTAGGTATCCTTTGCCAGAACCAAAGGTCTTCAAAAATCATAGTCCCTTGAAAAAGTAGATGAGGTCAAAATCAAAAGATCTGTTTGAAGTGCAGGCCCTCAAATAAATGGACAAGAAATCGAAGTAGAGGTATTTGCAACTGAAACATGAGCTGCTACCCTCTATTTAGCCCAAAAATGTAAGCACGTAAAAAAAATTTTAATATTAAAGTTTCAAACCACTTCCTATCTGTTCAATGGAGATACCTAAATAAACATTTTACCCTAACATTGATCAGAAATAAGCACAGAAAAGAAGTTTGTCTCTGAAAGTATTGCCTCGCAAAAAGAGCATCCGGAACATACGATAAAGTGAATCCGTGCAAACAAAGAAAATCGCCAAAAATATGAAGTTCAATGTTATAGTCAAGAGTATGGAGTTTAAAGGTCTGACTAAAAAATTACCAGTTATCGACTCACTCTACTTCAACACCTGATACCTGTTTTCGTTAATATTTATTTAAGATGAATTAAAATTTAAAGAAAGTGATCAAAGCTATAGTAGTTTCTGGAACTTCAGCTTTAAAGTTTAATACTAGCTCTCTTTATTAGACAGTAAATCTGCCCACTTCTTGAGCTCAGCCTTGAAAACAGAAGCATTGATATCTTAATAGTGCTTTTAAGCTGCAATAATTGAAAGGATGAGGTCTTTCTCTTATGAGCCAAATTTATCGATATATTTTTAAAAAGCGGCGTACTTGTCTTGGAACAGGGCGGTTACAAGAATGGACTATTTTTGTACTTTATCATACAACTCAGCAAACTATTTTTTGTATTTTTCGTTTGTTAGAACTTGAAACTGATCATTATCAATGTTCAGGTAGTTTTGCTTGTTCATTAACGAGTAATTCAGCAAATTGACTATCGAGTATGCTCTTTTCAGCAAATAAATTTGAATAAATTCTGTACCGCGACGAGTGCTGTTTCCAAACTGACAGATCTCCTCTGCCATTGATCTCAATAGTTCACAGTAGAAAAGTTAAAGTTCTAAGGCTTCGAAAATAATCAACAGATGTTTTTCTTATTGAGCAAACAGAGGCAGTTAGAATAGTTGTGCTGCGTTTGGTCTTTTTTCCTTATCCTTTGTAAGGCATACACTCATAAACTCGTACATTTCGTCGCTAATTTTCCTCCTCTTCTTCTCCTCAAGAACGAACTATACTTACTTTACTTTTTTTTCAATCTCCCACTTATTTTTACCGAAAAAGTACAACTCCTTAAACAAGAGTTGGTAAGCGATGATTCCAAGGGACCAAACATCCACCTTTGAGGTATAGTTCTCGCGTTCGTAGATTTCAGGAGCCATGAAAGGATAGGTTCCTAGTACTTCAGTAAAAGACTGCTTTTGAGCTGCAAAACCGAAATCTCCAATTTTATAGTGCTTGATGTTTTTGCCATTTAAGAAGTCGACAGCTACAAAAATGTTTTAGGGTTTAAGATCTCTGTGACTGATATTTAGAGCGTATAAATAGTAAAGACCACTAATGATTTGCTTTAGGATAGTTTTGACCTCTTCTTCAGTTATATCTCCCTTATTTAAAAGGTCGTTTAAAGTTCCTCCTTCGCAAAGTTACATCACAATATAGACATGAGTATCAGTACGAAAGCAATCATAATGTTTTACGAGATAGGGGCAGGGCTGTTACTGCATTTGTTTTGTGAATTTGCGCATCACAGTGATCTAATTACCTAAGTGACTGAGATTTTACAAATAATGGTTTTCATTTCAGCGCCGTGGATTTCTAAGAGTTACAAGTTGATAGATTTGATGGCTACCCAGTACGAATTAGTGTGGTCATAGCCGCGGTAGACTTTTCCAAAAGAACCTTTGCCGAGTGTATCATCCTAGTCGATGGAATACTGTCCCTCTTTGAGATATTTCCTCATATTTAATTAAATAGTATTTATAGTCAAAAAATAGATACCTTTTCAAACACATCTAGGCTTCATTCTTTTGGATTTTCTATTATCAGTTAGAGATCATATCTTCGGAAATCATTCATGTTTGATTTATGATATTTTTAGTACCTGGATGGGTAGTTGAAATTTGTATAATTTTTAAATGTACAAACTAAGTAGAGTTATTCAAGCCCACAAACGTGACGCCCGCTGCTTAGATTACTCTGCAGGCATCCTCGCTACAGGTGGTAATGACAAACACTTTAACCTATACTAATATAACAATGCTAATTGCTCGCCGATCACATCAGTCGATATTTTCGACGCATAGATCCTTTCTATCAAAATCAACAAAACCATTCCCAACTCAAATATATTTCTGATACTGGGATGCAAAAACGGAGACATTTTCTTGTTTGATAAAATGTGTAATCCAATCATGAAACTCACTCATAATTCTCCTGTTTGCTCTTTGGACTTCATCGATTCCGATAGAATTGTAAGTGGTTCTTGGGATGGGAAAGCCATTGTATGGTCTCTAAGTCAGCAAAAGCAGGTGATTTAATATAGCGAACATAAATATGCAGTGACCGTATATTACAGTAGAGCACATGATTCGATTGTAAGTGGCTCGCAAGATAAGGCACTCAACGTATGGGATTACAAAACTGGTGCTAAGGCCAAAAGAATTTAGAATGCCCATAACGATATCATTAGGGAAATCACAGATATTGAAGATTCAGGTATGTTCATCACTTGTTCGAACGATTAGACTCTCAAAATTTGGAGTGCTGACCTCTAACTCATACAGACTTTGAAAGGACACACTGCCTTTGTGTTTACAGTCAAAGTTATCAGATTAGGATTGTACGTGTCGGGAGGATAAGATAGAACTCTTAGAATATGGTCAGATGACCACTGCCAACAAGAAATCCACTTACCTGCCTCTGTTTGGAATGTTGCCCTCGATACAAATGGAGATATTTTTGCTGCTTGTTCAGATGGATTTATACGGACTTTTACAACCGATGAGGGCAGAAGAGCAGAGTCAGAGGTAGAATAGATGTTCAACAAGCAGATCCTATAGTCTTCCTCAAAGAAATCAGGAATGAGTCAAGAAGAAATCAAGAAACTGTTGACTACTCATCAAATGTGTAATTATTTTTATATTTAGATGCAGTAAAGGGTAAAAAAGAAGGGTAGATTCGAGTATTCAGAAATGGAAATGTTCCTGAGGCCTACATGTGGCAAGAAAACAAATGGGTGAAAATAGGCGACGTAATTACAGAAGGTGGAGAGACTGGAGGAGTAAAGAGCTAGCCTAAATACTATGCTGGTGATAAATATTTTGAGGAAGGATTCTATGACTATGTATTTGATGTGGATGATGAATCAGGAGTGCCAAAAGTTATACCTTTTAACGATGGAGCGAATCCGATGGAAGCAGCTTAAAAGTACTGCAGGAGAGAAGGTCTCACTAAAGGCTATTTGGAACAAATCAGGAAGTTTCTAATACAAAACTCAAGCAAAGTGCCTCGTAAAAAATAAAATAACGAGTGTCAATCCAAAGAGCTCGATGTGAGTCAATTGAAATGCACTCCATCGACAGGTACTATCTAGTATAACGGCATAAAAAATCCAGCTGCTCTTCTTAATAAACTGAAAGAGTTCAATTAGAAGGCTGAAGCCAAGAAACTCAACGAAAGAGAACTCGTCCATATTGAGAGGTAAACTATATATTATTTAGGATTGTCACCCAGCTTTAAAACGAAAACACCTATCATAATTGGAAACTTGATTTTAAAGAAATGGATACTTTGAAAAAGTTATTAACATGGCCTAGATAACTAAAATTACCAGTTTGGGACATGCTCAGGGCATTCCTTAAACATTATCAGAGTGAAGCTCTCTTCTCAGGTTTGGAGGCAGGCAGAGATATCATTATGCAATTGAGTATCGGCCTCGAATCAGAATATTCCTAGGCAATTTATACTCTCATTCTCAAAACCTTGTCTAACATTCTCATCCAAAACACGAACAAAATGGGACTACTGATCCACGCAGAGATGGTTTTTAGTTCATTGTTCCAATTAAGCAAGAGAAACAATTTGAGGTCAGTTAACTATTTGTCAGCTTTTGCAGCATTTTTGTATAATTTCAGCATAGCGTGCATTTAGAAGAATGTATAGAAACAATAGATATTGTTTATGTTTGGTGATGTTTTGAGGATGAGATTGGATGTGGACAGTGGCGATGACAGAGGCATTTTGCTGCAGGCTGGAGCTAACATTTTGTATAAATACAGAACAGTAGTGGGAGAAAAGTACCATTTTTTGGACAGCTACTTGCAGGGTGATGACGTGTCTTCGGACATCAAAATGTTTTATTGATCAAATGCAACAACATTATTCAATTGATTTGTTATAATTACATAACATTTGATGAGCAACAAACCATCCACCGAAAACATCTTACTCGCAAACCGCAAAGCCTTAACCTCCAGGCAGTCAATGGAAGCCCTCATCTCCTTCGCCAGGTTGCTTTCCTCTCAATTAGAGATCAAGACTAAAAAATATACAACAGATCCAAACGATTCCAATACGGCAGATTGTTAGTTATCCTCACCTTCGCAGCACCACCCGTCTTCTACCTCGGCTATGTATCTCATTCTTAACTAAGAAATTTTTTATTGGATCCTGGCGTGATATCTACCATACTAACGTGTTGACCACTGGTATCGAAGCAGTGCAGGGCAATCTTAGGGAGTACTTCGTTCCTGAGATGTACATCAAAGAGCGCTAAATTCGTAAAATTGAGTTAGGTCTCAAGGATACTTAAGAGATCAGAGCTCTCTTCAAGAAAGACCAAGTTTGATCTAACCTAATCCCTTTAAACACTTATAAACAATACTCCCCTTTTATAATATTTTGAATGAATCAAGATAATTAGCAAGAGTCGCCTCTGACTAAAAGCAGTCTCGACATTATTTTTAAGGAAGGAGTAATATCGATAGAAGTAAAGGAGGGAGAAACTTACTCGCTCTACAGGCAAGACTATGAATCTTTACTGGGATAGAATTGGCTGCGAACACAGGCTCTCGATTTACTTTTAAAACTACTATTCCATAAATATAGTAGTGAAATTAGAAAAACATATGCATCAAAAGGTGAGCTCAATGAAGAAAAACACACAAAATACATAAAAGTGCTTGATGCGTTTGTAGCGACCCTTATCATGGTCAACTGTGATAAATAAATTCTTTAGTCGCTGGCACCGCTTTAATTATTTTCACCACAAAACAAATATTTCCTCCTTCCCATCAACACTGACTTTAAACAGGGACAGCACTGGCTGTTGGCTGTTTTTAAAAACGGAAACTATCTTTAATCTGAATCTGAGAGCTGCCTCTATATTTTCGATTCGGGATGGGGAGGATCTCAAATAGGGAAGTTAGTAAAGAAACAGCTATAATTTTTCTGTGAGGTGATTACAGGCAAAAAGCTCAAAAACAGCTATGATTGCGGCATCTTTACTGTCGGTTTTACAGAATATCTTTTGAATTAGATAGTTGAGTAATTGTAGGAGAATCAACCACTACGAATTGATAGATTAGGTGGGAAGTACAAGTATCTTTTGGCCAATTCCAAGATGGCAAGATAGAGATATAGGCAGATGCTTGAGTCTAAGCTCACAGCATACTTATAGTGATTATTTTATATTATTGGCTCAACATAAGTGCATTATAACAAGTGTATCGCTAACCATCAACGCTTGTAAATGTTCTATAAATACATTTTTTACTGCAAGGATTTACGATTACGGTTGGCTTCGATCGTCTTCGCGTACTCTACTAGTGGATTGGGGACTCCACTCAACTTAAATCCTCTACGATCGCGGCCACCTTCTCGCGCCTCTTCAAAAAGCTGCTATTAAATTTATTAAATGCTGTGCTGTCCGCCACTTAGTAGGTCGTTAGGATCAGCGTATCGTGATACTAATTTGACTTTGGACTTTGTATCTGATTGATGCACGAATTCAGTGAGTGTGTCTTTATTTTCCTCTTGCTCTTAGATAAACACAATGTTAGTATTTGCATTGCTTGAACGGTCTTCATTTTTGATGAGTTCCCTCGCTGCAAAGATAGTTGGATTCTGCTGCTACCAGTCTTCTTAATGCAAAGACTCGATCTATTCGTCTTAATCATACAAATCTTGATGCTGATTTTTGATAGCCACTTCTACAGTGTTGTAGTTGTAAACAGTACTTGTATCCTTTTTGTTACTTGGTAGTTTTGACTCACTTCTGTTGACTCGTTTACCTCTTCCCAGCGGGATCTCGATTGAATCGAGAGAAGCAATTTCGTCATACTCTGTTTTGTTTTAGATAGGCTGAACTCCTTAGTTTTAGAAGGACCTTTCATTAAGAGATACGTCAGCCACACTTTTTATTTCGATGTTCTGCTGATCTCGAGGATTTTCTAAGTTTCGTTACATTTATCTCCTTGTGGCTTCTGCAGAGGCCTTGTCTTGCATTTTTTTAATAGCAAGTACATCAGGTTCTCCTTCATCTATATCTCGTACTAGTGCTTACGAATCAAATTAATTTTGTTTATTCTTCTCGCGATCTATCAAAGCTGAACCTTATTCAAACTCGCCATTTACGATCATCAATTTCTTTGCTGCAGGTTATTTCTCGTCGATTTCCCTTAGGACTGCATTTTAGTCAAATAATTTTTGTTTTCCAACCTACTTGTCTTCTAACCCATCATTTGGCAGTAGTTAGTTATTATTTCTGAAACTTAGTTCATCTTTGTTGTCTCGCAAATTCAATTGTCCATCATATTCTCTCTGTTTATTACTCTATTTGTCAACAAGTCTGTCCTATTAAAAGAAATCTATAGTTTAAAGTCCCTGCATAACGATGTCTTGCTATTGCAGCTCATCTTCCTCTTACTTGAATGACTGTTCTTTCAACTCATTGAGTCCATCGTTGTCCTACTAATGGAAAAGCAGCTAAGTACGTTCTTTGTTGACCAATCGATCCAACTCATGATCTATTTAGATTTAAGGGGGCTAATAATCGTGGAATTCTCTGAGCTCGGAAATTTCATCTTCTTAATCGAGTATAAAAGGTTGGCTGGCTGTCATCATTTTTTGTAGTTATAATTAGTTATCAACAGCTACTGGAGGCTTATATCTAAACTTAGTTTTAGGAGGTTTTGATGCAATCTAAAGATGGAAGTTATCTTATGCATCTGACTCTACTATATGATAAGAATCCTCAACTCTATCTCCTACTTTGTCATAAAACACAACGTTTCCTTCCTCGTCGTACTCTACCTAATATCCATTTTCGTCCAAGTATATTTTATTACCTTAGTTATCATATTTTTCGTAGGTCTAACCCACTTCTTTCACTGTTTTTCCTCTCTTATCTTTAAGGATTCTGTTGCCCTTGGCATCGAATACCACCTATAGTCCTTCTTAATTATACTTTCTATGTAGTCCGGTCTCCTCATCAATGATAACAATTAGTCCTTATTAATCATAGAGAGTGACTCTTCCATAGATATCTCTCTACACAGTATAACCATTTTTATCTATAAATCTCATCTTCCCATTTTTGTCTGTCACTAATTCGTAACCATATCTATCATATCTATGGACTGTTCCCTCAGCATCTGTTTCAAGCAAGTAGCCATTTGGATCATGCTTAACTTTGGTTCCACCTGGTAGTATGGTGACAGTGTTTCCTTACTAATCGTAGCGGGTGATTTGTCCAAATTTATCCTTAACTATTTTGTGGCCAAAGTCGTCGTACTTGATTTGTTCTCCAGTTTTCGGATCCTTTTTTATGGTGAATCCATCTTGAGGATCGTAAACTTCCCATTAGTTTTGTGCATTTTTACGTATGAACTCTCCTGCCTCATTTTTTAATAATCTTTATCCTTCATTTTCTACAACTTACCAACCTTCTTCATTATACTTACGTATATTGCCTTAGCTATCAACTTTGACTATTAATCCTTCCTCATCGATATGTTTTTAGTCCTCCCCATAATCAATTACCCTAAATCCGTGCTGATCATAAAACTGTTCTTCTCCATCAACCTCTCTAACTTAATATCCTCTTTCATCATGGGGCACTCCATCAATCAACAAATATCCATCCTTATCGTAAGTCAAATGCTTTCCATCTACTATTCTCACTTACTGTCCCACATTGTTGTACTTTTTGTGGTTGCCATCCTAGTCTATCTCCACTCTGTAACCGTATTGATCATACCGAACTGGATTGTTGTGTTAGTCGTACTTTATTAGATAGCCATGATGGTCGTACTGCTTGGGCTACCATTTGCCCTTACTCTACTGATTCTCAAATACATATTGATCGCCTACAGACTCCTAGAGCTTAAAGTCTTCTTCATTTTAGTTTTAGCCAAGTCCTTAATCTTCAGCTTTCAGATTAGCTTTTGATCCCATTTAGCCTGTCTTCCTGTTTGTGTGTTGGATAGTAGACTTGAACTTGTGACCAGTGGAAGGCAGTGCCATTTATCCTTAGTCTTATTCAAGGTTAACAATCATGCCACTTGATCCATCCTCCGAACGGCCTTCTCCTAGCTTTTAAAATTTGATTTCATCTTCCTCGTATATTTTCCTCTTTAAATTTTTAGTTTCATGTTCATCTATGAAGTAGTCATCAGGATGACGCATATCCATCAGAATTAACAAAATCATGATGCCTGTAACTATAATGGTATCGAAGGCGATGAAAAATTACTGGTCTTGGCTAATTGAGTTGTAGAGTGCGAGTGCGAGGCCGACTGCCAGAGGAGCAGAACAAAATAGCAGAGAGATGATTCCCAAAAGAGTGAAGGGTACTAGTTTGTTTGAATTACTTAAAACCATTGATAGCTCGTTTCTTCCCAAAAATTTGCTATGGATCAAACGATAGAATTTAAAGCTCAGCGCACAAGAAAAACCAAGCAAGATGCAGTTTGTACAGCTATAGGATTTATACCACCGAAGAAACTAGCTATCAACTGCTGCGTATTTGTAGAAAAAGCGAAGATGAATAAAGTTGAGTATTAGCAGGCAACCCATTCCCACAGCACTACATACAAATCCCATGAAGGCAGAGGTGTGAAAATTAACCCAATAAATTAATTCAAAGCCTAGAAAAACTCCCCAGCATAAGAACTCAACAAGCGAAAGTAAGCTGCAGAGAGCTGTCTGGAGATGCATCTCTTTGTGGAAACATTTCAGAATGACACCGATAATTATCAATATTACAGACGCAATTGTAAAAGGAAAGTAGATAATCTTGGCATCCTTGCTGAACTGTTGGTAGTATACTTCTTGAGTCTCACAACTCAGAAAGTCGTAACTAATCACCAGTGGTGGTGGGCATTCAGAGTAACAGCTGTTATTATATAGGTAGACTCCAGCGTTGCACACACTACAGAGCAGAGTAGTCAGGTTGCACACACTACATTGTGGCGCACAATTAGTACACAATGTTCCGTTTGGAACCATGTTTCGAGGGCAGGTGGGAGAACAGCTGCTTTAGAACAGATAGTTATTCGTGGCGCAAGTTTGGCAAGAAGTTTGGCTGGTGCAAGATGAGCATGCCGAGGGACAGCTAATGCATTTTGCACTTAACTGATAGTAACCTGGATCGCAAGGCTTGCAAGATCCGTTCTGGAGCTAACCATAAGTGCAGGAGAAACAATTAGTATTGTTGCAGCTCGAACAATTAACAAAAAGAGTTGTGCAAAGGACGCACGTGAGATTATCTTTAGTAAGCATGTTACTCGGGCATTTCGTAACACAAGTATTGTTATAGAGAAGATAATTGTTGTCACACCTACCACAGGTAGTGTCAGTGCAGAGAGCACAGTTGAGCCCACAGGGATAGCAGATCTGGTTGTAGCTAATACCCTTTGAACAAATGAGAACACACTGGTTTTCTTAAAGGGAGTAGCCAGAGACACAAGTAATACAATTGTTGGGAGATGTGCAGGTAGCGCAGTAGGTGGGGCAGTTGAGACATGCTGCAGCTGTTGAATTAGGATATGTTTTGGTGGGGCAAGTTGAATAGCACACGCCTGTATAGAGTAGCATATTAGTGACGCAGCTGACACAGTAGCTATAATTTTGACAACTTGTACAATTAGAATTACAGACTTTGCAGATCGAACCTAAAACATAAGTACCAGTCGGACATATAGAATAGCAAACATCTAAGTATAAATACTGGT
>Ga0194117_10005172_pt1 | contig 12023 bp, 12 predicted proteins | sample TA2MahsurfametaG_FD_160579 | JGI IMG/M metagenome (GOLD analysis project Ga0194117, IMG submission 160579) | Freshwater microbial communities from Lake Tanganyika, Tanzania - TA2015009 Mahale N1 surface | ecosystem: Environmental > Aquatic > Freshwater > Lake | place: Tanzania: Lake Tanganyika...
GCCCGCGAATTATTTGACAATGTCACCATAAATTGGTTGTTGAATTGAACATAATGATATATAAACACAAACGAATCTATATATCATACTTCCGTGAACTCCGTGAACTCCGTGAATTCCGTGAACTCCGCATTTGCTCCGTGAACTCCGTGACTCCGTGAACTCCGTGACTCCGTGAACTCCGTGACTCCGTGAACTCCGTGACTCCGTGACTCCGCATTCGCTCCGTTACTCCGTGAACTCCGCATTCGCTCAGTTACTCCGTGAACTCCGTATGATTCACATCGAATATCTCCTCCCTATTCTCGCCTTTTGGCACACCATTACCACCGAAGTTCGTAAATACAAAGAACATCCAGGTGTTGCTAATAATATGGTAAGCGCGATTCATTGTTCTCTCTACCTTCTTCAGTATCATTTCAATCACAACGACAAACTCGCGATGAAGTATACCGTCCACGTAAGCATCGGATATTTTATTTATGATTTGATATACATATTACACACGATTTATAAAGCAACCATAAAGCGTCAACCCCCGCCGCAGAACCACGTCGTATATGTATTTCATCATATCCTTGGGTTGTATATACTGAACGATACACTCACGAGTATATACAGTGACTCAATATTACACGCCTACTACTTCGCCGAGATTTCGAATCTCACGCTATATACATCTTACTATTTACGAAAAGAATACCCGAACCATAAAACAATTACCGTCGTGTTTGACGCGTTTCAACTCATCTGGTATTCGTATTTTCGTATCATCCAAATTTCACTATTACTTTATGACAACGCATCCCAGTTTTTTGATTATACACTCGCAGGACAAGCGTCTCTTGTGATTATACACACAATGGGTATTCTCTGGACGTGCGCGTTGATAAAAAAGAATATCGCGAATATCGCGAATATCGCGTCATTGAATTATAAGGCAGCCACCGCTTCCACGAAATACTCCTCAGCAGGATGAAGAAGGCCCCCCGCGCCACTTTTACAATGAATCTCTCGAACGATGCCGCGCAAGGTCTCCGTATCAGCGCCGTGAATATATTCGTCTATTTCTGAACGCGTTGGGTTTTCATTATCAGGAATAATAACTACCATTCAATGGAATAGAATGTAATATAAATATACAAATCGGTTTATATTACATAGATGACCGTCGGTAACCCAGACGCACTCACCCTTCCACCCCCTCAATCCAACTTCATCTGGTATTGCGCGTGGCTATCTGTCCCAAGCGCTATTTACGCGGCTACACGCCCCTGTTCGACTCATCTCACCGTCGTCCCCGCCTCGGTCTGGGCAACGTCCCTTCTCTACTGGCGGCATCCCCTCCGTAATTCGTGGCGTCGGACGTTGGATATTGTCACTGTCATTTCCGGCGTGAGTTACCAATCGTATTACGCGTTTCAAACCATTCGGCATACATCACCGCCGCATTTCGCGTGTTATACTGCCCTCATTACCGCGTCGGCTGCGTGTTACGGAATTAGCACGTATCTGATGAAGCGCGGGCGTATCTGGCCGTCAACCTACGCACACGCGAGTATTCACCTCTTGGCGAATATGGCAAATGTTATGTTGTATCGGGCGCCGGTGTGATAGATATAAATCTACGTAGAGTTAATAATTTTTCGCACTTACTCCGTGTAAGAAATACGAAATGTTTACTGTTTTTCAAATAATATATATTGCAATGTTTCGGGCGTCATCCATTTTCCATTTTTATATTGCGGTGTAAATTGAACAATCCAAGGAAGTAAATAATAAAATTTACTTGGCTGATAGCATATATAACTATGAATATAGTAAGGTGCCGCAATTGTTTTGAATAACGCATGCATAAATCCGGACATTGAAAATGTATTTTCACATTTGTTATTTTTTCTACACCGATAATAACTCATATATAACATACTAGTAATGAAATAGTCATTTGTTCTCTCTTCTTGATATATTGTTTTTAGTCCTGCCTTTTCTGCGTATTTTGAAAATCCATCTATACCGTCAGGATAATATCCATCATTACCGCTCCACAAAAAATATAATCGTATACGGTCATATAATGATAATTCTCCAAAATTTTCATTCGAATGAATACACGTTATAAAATAATGCCCCCTTTGATTAAGGACACTATTTACTATTTTACAAAAGTCAGTAAATCTATTTTCATTTTCACCTGAACATATTACATATTCGTTATTTCCACATTGTAACACTAAGTCATACTTTCCAATTAATTCTGGTGTTATATCCCAAAAATCCATATGATAAGCCTTAAACCCTTCTGACCTTAAAAGTTGAACTTGTTTACTTGAAATAGAAACTCCAACAACATCAATATCGTAATGCTTTTTAATATAACGCATAAAGTCTCCTTCTCCGAACCCGATTTCTAATATTTTCATACCCGGTTTTACATTACAAGTATCGCATATCAGTTTAAATTTTGCGTCATCTGTCTTATTTTTGATATCTTCATAATGCTTTTCACCATTAATATCTAAAAAGTATTCCTGTTTTTTATCATATGCGTCTTTGTATACTTGCTTACTCCAGTCTAGTATCTTTTTAATATTTTCAGAAGAGTGGTTTTTGGTATCAAGACCAAAAATTTTATCACAGTTACCTTCACTAAAACCTGTATATATTTTGTCATTTTCGATAGATAAGTCGTGAAAATAATCACTATACAAATATTCGGTGGCTATATATTTTTCAATATGAAACCCATTCCACTTTGCAACTTCTATCAATATTTCTAAAAATAACGGTATGCTCAAATATAGAGCTTTTTTTGTCTGCGTGTACAAATAAATGCTTATTCCTATACTTATATTTCTTATCAATGCGCGAACCGAAAACTTTTTAGTATTTGTAAACAAATAGGTTACAATAATTTGGATTAGAATAATTATAACAATAATTATAACTAATGTAGAAATTATGTTATAATATTTTTGATTCATTGTATCGTATTATATATATATATACAAAAATGTGCTACAGCGTTGAATCCTCCGCAAAAACCACATTATACGCACTCGTGGCAATTATTGTTTTATTCAATTCGGGCGTCCCGCATTTCAAATGGTTTGGTCTTGTTTTGATTAGTTGGTGCGGAATGCAATTCGTAGAACTTTTACTTTGGTTAACCAAACCGCGAAAAGGATGCACCCCCGCGAATAAAATCATCACAATGACCTTGGTCCCATTTATATTATGTTTACAGGGTCTCGCTCCTGCGGTCGGTTCTTTTTTCGTAAAACCGTGGTCTCAATGTAGCCAAAACCGCCGTCTTTTTATCGTCGCGTATTCGGTCATAACCGTGATTTTGGCCTTGATTTATATGTATGGAAACCCAGTCAAATATTGCACCACCGTCACCCCGAAAGGGCATCTTGACTGGTTTATGTCAGAATGGAAGTCAATGGAACTCGGTATCCCGCGATTATTCGCAATCACGATATGGCAAATCATTATCATATTCCCATTTATATGGTTATGGGATGTTTCTTATAAGGCAGTCGTCGCGTTTAATATTCTACCATTGTTTGGTTATTTTTACGGGTTTACGACAGATTCAAGTGGTAGCATATGGTGCCATTATGCGAGTTTTACTTCCATCGTCGCACTGATAATATACGGATTGTATCGGTATAAAGTGTATAACATTTTACAGTAATTCGTTCGTTCATTCGTTCGTTTTTCTTTATTCTATTCCAAGTTCATAGAATAGAATAGAATAAAATAAAATAAAATAAAATACAGTTTCTCCATCAACAATGTCACCCGACATACTTCTTTGCCTGATGTTCGCGGCGTATGCGCTTCCGATTGCGTTTGTCTATTCAAAATATAAAGATGCCTCCAGCACCACCCGTAGCATATCTAGCATTATAACCAGTCAGGAACCTTTCATCTCCATCGCGGAGAACAATGCCCCCCCCCCTCCCATACTCTACGCCATCCAAACAAGGCACTTTCTCGCTGTGTGTATGCTGTTAATGGCGGGGTTTACCATTCTCTATGAATACCAGCGTTGTATGAATTCGCAATGGTGGTCTCTCGCAGCAATTCTCGTGCTCCTTATCGGGATATTCGGTGTTATTTTCATTCCAGAAGACAATCCAATCCATTACGTCTTCGGTGGTGCCGTATTCTTCGCAATGCTCGGATTTATGGTGGGGCACACCGCCCTCGCCACCGCCGCCATCTCTGCCACAGCAGAGACCCTTCGCATTGTCCTCTACGCGCAAATTCTATTTATGATTCTTACGGTTATCGGTCTATTCCAGGGCGCGCCGATTTTCATTGCCGAAGCGCTGTTTATTCTGAATTTCGCCGTGTTTTACGTATATCTTCACTTTCATACTCTCGCGGCGCCTTCGTCGTCTGCGTCATTGTCTTCATCCACGAACCGTTGATGTCGTTTTCGCGACAATGACAATACCGACAGTTCAATTCCTGTCGCGCTCGCACCCGCACCCGCACCCGCGCTCGCACCCGCACCCGCGCGATAATCCTGGATATACTGAAACAACAACAGACCGCCGGAAAGTCCCAAAAATACCAGCGAAACACCAATCATCGCATCAAAGGGTTCATTGAAAAACACGAACGAATACGTAAGTTGAATCACCCGGCGCACGAGGTCCAATCCACCAAGCAGGATATTTGCCGGAATCGCGGTATCTTTATGATTCAAGATATAGATTTTGTTGAACATATACAATTGAAGTCCAAACGCAATAAAGAAATACATTATAAGCGTTGTCGTGGTAATTGGTGGGGTGTATTCCATCGTATATATCAACGCCCAAGGAATCGCAATCACGAAATAAGATACCTGAAACAGGATTTGAAAGTCTACAATTGTGACGCCGCCGCTGCCACCGCCACCACCGCCGCCGTGCCGAGTCATCGCGTATTCAATGAGATTATTGTATGCGGAATTCAGAAAACACGAAACAAAGATTACGATGGTATTTACACCTACCCCCGTGTCCGCGTCCGAGTCCGCGTCCGCGTAGCGCGTGATATATTGCGCCACCGCAAACCCGTGCGAAACCACCAACGCTCCGCATCCCGCGTAGTATAATCGCGTCACCGGTTTTTTTAGTAAATACTTGAACCACGGTATATGGAATATGATGAACCCAGAACGAAGTATGGTGTAATAACTCAATGTCGCGGTATTCAACGCATAAAAAACGAGCACGGTTTCTACCGTATAAAGCGCAGCAGCGCCTACCGGGTATTTCAAGATATGCCGTCGTTCAGGTGCGAAATATCCTTTCAGACGCCCCCAGTTTTGGAAGAAAAAGCAACTGTAAAACGGTGTAAATATCACGCTCAATAGGACATTGAACCACTGATTCTTATAATTGTATTGGTTTGTAATATACTTCATACAAATGAGATATTCGGATAATGTGATGACGAAAAATAGAGAATGTATTGCGAGAAGCCAGGCCATACGACGGGCGACGGGCGAAGTAGTATATCTTATTCAATAAATGTGTCTATATCGGTATAAACGTATTTTGCGTAGCTATGTATACGAAACAATGTCATCTTCATCATCATCCTCGGGTAACACACGAAACCGATACAGCACTCCCGAACGCACCACCGCGCCCGATTGTCAAGATTGGACACCGGTCACGATGAGTAAAACCCGCCCTAGCGCCGCCGCCACCACCGCCTCCACCCCTCGGACCTTTGCGTCCATTGCCGCAACTAAAAATTCAGCATCAGCAATTGTTGCTGCTACTACCACGACCTCCGGTTCCGCGGATGACACCGCGAAGAAAACGAAGTATATCGCCAAAGCCACCAGTGACACCATCCGCCAGACGCGATGCGACAAGAAACTCACCCAAAAAGAACTCGCGCAGAAATGTAATATGGACGTCTCTATTATCGCGGAGATTGAGCGCGGCGGCAATTGCGTCTACAATGCGACCCACGTGAATAAAATCCAGTCTGTTCTTGGCGTGAAGATTCCGCGGGCGTAAATGAACCGTAATGAATACAATACAATACAATAAAATTGAACCGGAATAAAGACAATAACAATACAAGATATAATCAATGCCGATACACCAAAATCAATGACGACACACCAAGATACTGGAAAATACAGAACCAATACAAACGACCAGTTTTATACAAGCGACGCCGTCGCAAAGCAATGCGTTCAATGGATTATCGCTGCGGTGAGTGCCAATGGCGGCGAGACGACCACTACGCCCGATGACTACACGTGGGTCGAACCTTCCGCGGGCACCGGCGCGTTTCTACATCAACTACCAAATTCATTTACAAAAATCGGCCTGGATATTGAACCGAAAGCCGCAGACATCATAAAGCAAGACTATCTCGAGTGGAACCCTGACACGGCAGTGGACCCGAATAAGAAGGGCGTCATCGTATTTGGCAACCCCCCATTTGGCCGCCAATCTTCTCTCGCAAAAGCGTTCATTGCGAAAAGTTGTTCGTTTGCGAATTTCATTGCGTTTATTCTCCCGAAGTCATTTACAAAACCGAGTATGTATAATGCGTTTCATTCGGTGTTTCATCTTGTATTCAATAAGGAACTCAACAAAAACGCGTTTATCATAAACGGTGGTGCCAAATATGACGTTCCGTGTGTGTTTCAAATCTGGGAGAAAAGGGCGACCCAACGTCCGAAAGAAGAAAAAGTAGCGCCTATCGGGTTTGCGTATATTTCCGCCGCCACCGCCACCGCCACCGCCGCGACGACCCCGACAACGTTCGCATTGCGCCGGGTTGGAGGTCTCGCGGGGAAGTGTTACACTGACACTGCCACCCGAAGCGCCCAATCTCATTATTTCATTCGGTTGAATGAATCCACCGTCCCCGCGGCATATCACGCCGCTATCATTGACAAAATCAACAATCACACTTTTCCGAGCAATACAGTGGGTCCGCGAAGTCTTTCAAAATCGGAAGTAAATGTAGTGCTGAACCAGATGATTCAGGAGGTAGCGTTTTCTTGAACGTTCGTCGTCCAGAAACGATTTGTGCTGAAATCATTCCACCGCGAAATGCGTTGGATTGACTCTGTTCGATAAGTCTCTCTGGATGAAGCATTATAAACGTTTGAAACTGATTGAACGAACATTGGAGGCGCCTTTGTGATTTACTGTCACATTTGATATCCAGATGTATCGCGCCACATTGTCCTTGTAATGTATCGCGTAGTGAATATATACTCGCGTGTTCTTCTTCGGTAGGTCTTCTTTTTTTCGGAATTGATTTTACCCGATTATTCAGTTCTTCCAATTGCGCGCGAGTCACCGTTCCAAATAGTTCTGTTCGTGAATTTGTGATGTCAACTTCGGTGATAGATTTCACATTTTTTGTGCCAGTTGTGTCATTTTGTTCGTATTGAATAACTGTTAGATGTAACAACCTCCCATTACCCACTGCGTCAAATACCCGCAAACAGTCTGCCATACAAACCGCATTTGGAGAACAAGACGTTTTCACGGATATATCACAGTTCTCATCCAAACGATTGAACCTGCCTGGTAGGTCCGTTTTACTGTTGTATTTTATTCCTTTCATCTCATCCAAGGTAGCACCGTATACATTTAGGCAAATCTCCTTTTCCCATTTGAATCCGTGCGATTGAACTTCAGATGTCATTGGGGGCTGATATTACCGATGATATACTTTATACGTATATCCTAAAAAAGTAATTCAATTTTTTACGAGTATACCCGTATAAAATTGAACCGTATTAAACATAAACCACGATAATTATAAACGTTCGTATCGTCCATAACAATGACTAGCACGCCCGCCTCCACCACCGCCACCGCTACCCCCCGCACACCGACGACGCCAAGCACAGTCCAGCGCCTGAATTATATCGGTTCCAAATACCAGCTCCTCGGATGGCTGACTGATTTTATGAAAGATAAAACCGGTTTTACTTCGTTCAAAGACAAAACCGTCGCCGACCTCTTCGCAGGGACGGGGGTCGTCTCTCACCACTTCCGATTACAAGGCGCGGTTGTCTATACCAATGACGCTGAATTATATAGCGCAGTCATCGCCCACGCATTTACGCGGTCGTTTTATACAGAGCGTGTCAAGAAGGTCATCGCCGAGATAAATGCCGCGCTCGCCGCCACCACCGCACCCCCGGGATTTGTCACGCGACACTATAGCCCCTATGAAGGCAATGAACGTATGTTCTTTACGGTTGAAAATGCGCACAGGATTGACACGGCACGTGTGATGCTTGAAACTGCCGCCACCGCCGCCACCGCCGCCCTCACACACGACGACTATCAATTTATCTTAGCGTCTATTATTATCAGCGCCGACGCGGTCAGTAATGTTCCAGCAGTATACGGATGTTATCTCAAGAACTTCAAATCAAAAGCGACCAAACCGTTTATTATTACGCCGATACATACGATTCCTGAACCTCTGGCTTCGGCTTCGGTTTCGGTCGCCGCCTCCGCCGCATTTCACACCGACGTCATCGGTGACCCCGAATTCCTGTCGTCCACTCTCCCCCCCGTGGATATTGCCTATCTTGACCCCCCTTATAATGAACGCCAATACTCCAAGAACTATTTCCCACTGAATATCATTGCGAAGACTCCTGCCGAACTCGCCGCTACTGAGACCACGACGCCATTAAAAGGGAAAACTGGTATTCCCGCGGACTGCTTTCTCTCCGCATTTTGCCGCAAAGGTGCCGCATTAGAAACTGCATTTGACACCTTGATTCGCGGTCTCCGCGCCAAATGGGTGTTCTTGTCGTATAGTAGCGAAAGCATCGTCTCCAAGGAGAAAATGATAGAAATTCTCTCGCGATATGGAACGGTATCCGTGATTGAACGCGAATACAAGCGATTCAAATCATTTGAGTATAATGAAGACAAAGCAGTCATTGAGTATCTCTTCTGTCTGGAAAAAAAATGGACGGCGCCACAACGGCCGCCTACCACCACTGCCACGCGCACTCCCCGCCGCGCTATAACTCCGTCACCTTGAAATGTCCTGCGAATAACGTCAGCACTTTGTCAATACACCATCGAATCGTCATATTTTGCCGGCTTTTGGTATGAAACTGGAACTCCATAATTGTTTCTTCTTTTCCACCACCGCCACCGCCACCGCCACCGCCACATTCTGGTGATACGACGACTCGAAGACTCGTTGAATTCGTCCACTTGTCGTAATGTCGTGACCACGAGTATTGAAATGACGACCAGTGTGGTTGAGATGCCTCCGCGAAAATCACAGGCGCGATGAATCGGATTTGGTTGGTGTCACGCACATAATAGACCATTGGTGAATCAAATGTATATCTCCACAACATTGGCATAATTGCGGTGATATTTTCTTGGATGTATTTTTTCATTGTGGCCGGGTCAGGAACGGGGGGCGACGACGACGACGACGACTCGTTGGAGCCATTACTGAACTGAAGGAACTCCTCCCAGAACTTTTGCGATGTTGCTTGCCCCACCACCTGCGGCGCCACCTTACCGCCCTTTTTCTTATTGCTTTTTGCGGACAAGTGACGAACTTTACCGTCTTCCTCCGCCGCCAATGCGGTGAAGTCATAACGCGCACCTTTACTCGCCGTATGCTTACACAACGGAAATAAATTGTCAGTCACGAGACGCTTCAGGCGCGGTGTCAATTTGTCCACATCAGTCTGGCTGTATTGAAACGGTCCATCATAGGGAATGCCGTAAGCGTCGCAAATCGCTTTCTCAAATATCTTACCGGTGTCTTCGGTCTGGAGTGTTATCGGCGCCACGGCGGTGGGCACTTCTTCTTCAATGGCTACCGCGACGGCCGCGACTGCCGGAGTGGTATCCGGCTCATATGTAGGTGTCTTCGTCGTATCATTATTTGTATTCATTACGGTATTCATCCTGCTGTAATTTATAAGAACCCCTGTAAAATAATTCAATTTTTTCAATATCATATCTATATATAAGAGTATAATATAATGTCAGCTTCAGGTATGATGGCTAGAGGAAAGAATACACTTGAAGATACGTTAATTCCACCGAGAATAGTTGAAAATGGTGGACTTATTACCGGGAATAAATATGATTATACCAAAAATATTATGCCAGAAAAGATAGCAGTTCCTCCTGGCGAAAATGGAACATTCTTACAAGCGGATTCAACTACAGAAACAGGATTGAAATGGAGTAAAATTCCTATGCCAGATGAAATGGATGAAATTATGAAAACGGCAATGATTGAGGAACTTCAATTTCAAAGAAAACAAATTTCAGCATTAAAAATGATATTACTCCCTGAAATAATTAAAAAAATAGAAGAGCACAAAACTAGTATTACCAGTCCTTACTTTATAGTAAAACATAATGGAATAGAATATAAAATTCCATATAACCCTAGTATGACGGTTAATGATGTGATTGATTATTTGAATACACAATATTATTTAACAGTTATAAATGAAGACGATTGTGTAGGTATAAACCTATTTTTTGATGGTAAAAAAATATCCGAATTACAACAACCTATTTCAAATATTAATATTCAAAATGAATCAGTTATTACAACAGTTTGTAGTGTTTCACAATTTAAACAATTATTAGGTCCCCCTGGTTTACTTAAAAAAGGTGGTGGTAAGCGTCGTATCACTAAAACAAAAAGACGGAACAAATCTTATCGTAAATAGTATCATAACCAACTTAAATATTGGATATTCTATTCTATTATACATACATATAACATCAACGATTCAATGGGCGGAATGAAACAGAAGAAGGCAAACAAGCATAAGAACAAAGGAAGTGGCGGCGCAAAAAGTAACGCATCAGGTCCAATGAAGCCCGTGACCATTGCCGATATTTCGCCAGAGTTTCAAACTATTATTCTGGACTTCCTGCGCGATATTGACTGCTCATTCCCAGAGTATCGCGAGACCCTCGCCCGGTATTTAGGTTACTCACACGAGATGAAACCGATGCCGGATGAGTTGTATATTGAATTGTATACACACTGCCGGGAGGTATATCCTGTGCGTTTTTTTGATATTTTGTATAAGAATGAAGCGTTGTTTCAGAGCACGGGACATAGCACGGGACATAGCACGGTGAGCGACGAGAGCAGAGAGAGTGGAGCCGGCTCTGCTGGCGAAACGAACAACGCGACCGGAGCGGACAAAGCACAGGCGAGCGAGGTCGGCTCTGCCGACCGAGTGAGTGGAGCGAGCAACGAGTTCCTCCCCGGCGTCGACTTCCGAGAGATTTGGGCCACCGAAGACATCACTGACAACACCAAAGATATCATCTGGAAGTATCTTCAACTCATCCTCTTTTCCATCGTGAACAATCTCTCAGATATGGGTTCGTTCGGAGACACCGCCAAACTCTTTGAAGCGATTGATGACAGCGAGTTGAAGAACAAACTGGAGGAGGTGATTAGTGAGATGGGTTCAATGTTTGGCAATGCGGAGGCGGCGGCGGCAAATGAGGACACAGGTGCCGAAGGTTTTGACGAGAAGTTTAAGAAAGCAAGCGAGTTTATGAATGAAGCATTCGCAGGCGCGGGTGCAACAGGAGGCGCATCCGCTGGCCCGACTCCCCCTCCCAATATGCCCGACGCAAGTTCCATCCACGAGCATCTCTCAGGTATCTTAAACGGCAAAATCGGCAAACTCGCGAAAGAAATCGCTGAAGAGACTGCCGCAGACTTGAATTTGGATATGGCGAACGAGACATCAATGAAAGGTGTATTTCAACAATTGCTTAAGAATCCTGGCAAACTATCGGGAATCATCAAGACCGTTGGTTCCAAACTAGACTCCAAATTGAAATCGGGGGAACTGAAAGAGAGCGAGATTATGCAGGAAGCAAGTGAATTGATGTCAAAGATGAAGAATATGCCGGGGATGAATAATTTGGCGAGTATGCTGAGTAAGATGGGAATGAATGTCCCGGGAGGAATGGGGGGTGGTGCGAAAGTGA
>Ga0194117_10005185_pt1 | contig 11999 bp, 11 predicted proteins | sample TA2MahsurfametaG_FD_160579 | JGI IMG/M metagenome (GOLD analysis project Ga0194117, IMG submission 160579) | Freshwater microbial communities from Lake Tanganyika, Tanzania - TA2015009 Mahale N1 surface | ecosystem: Environmental > Aquatic > Freshwater > Lake | place: Tanzania: Lake Tanganyika...
AAAATCAATGGGCAACAAATGGGTGGGGTTACTAATTTGTCACTAACTCTCATAAACGCTCATTAGGAAATTGCCGAGATAAATGAAAATGTAGAAGTGATAGAAAACTATCTGAGAGTCAAAGCTGCTTAGGCTATTGAAGAAAATATGAAAAAAGCAGAAGCTAGCAAATATGAGTAAGCGCAAAAAGGAATCGATATGATGATAAACAGCATCCAGAGCAATAAGAAGGCCAGAAAATAGAAAATGGAGGTTTTGGTCAAAGATTTGGAAGTGATCCGAGAAAAATGTTCAAAGCAAGAGTACCAGCAATAAGGTAGAAAATGGATGGTCAATGCTCAAAACGCTCACTCCAACAAGGCCAATTTCCAATACAGCAACGCTGTGCAATCTCGAATGGTTGCCTAGAGAAAATCAAAGAAGATGTAAGAATTCTGATAGCTGTTCGTCCTTTCATTTGTTAAATAATCTTTAATAGATCTTTATAAGGATTAACACTCTTTTAATTAAATCAAACCTAAATCACTTAGGTAGTTTAAAAAGCTCATAAGATATAGTGTTTTTGAATATTTCGCCCTGTATTGGCTTTTGATTGGAGATTTTTAATAATTAGTTGATATCGCATAGTATTGGAACATAGGAATTATATTATTTGATGAAGCCCGCAAAGTAAACAAAAAAAATGAAAAGAGACGCTCTCATGTCATTTTTGGAGGCTTCAACCACCCAGAAAGCCCCCAACGAGCCCGCTTCAGAGAAGACAGAGGTGACTGAGAAAGCAGATGAAGAGTGCGGTAGGTTCTAATTTATTAAGATGAAGTTTACTTGGAGTAAAATAATAACTGTTCAGTCTGTGCAAAGGAGCTCGATATAGCAAAATTGAAAAAATGGTAGAAATAATTATATGAAGTTTTTTTTGTAATTTGGCGACCTGTAACGATCATTTGAGAAAGAGGAGAAAGAAAAAAGGCAAGTTTGAGAGGATATGCGACAACTGTGAGGACAGGGCCATATATGATACGTATATGAAACTAGAAGCTAAAGCTGAGTAGTCCTTATGTGTTGAGGAAGAAATCACCATTCTCAAAAATTAGGATCTTTTTAAAGAAGTTACTGATCGGAGATAAAAAAGGCGAGAAATCGGCTTCGCAACTATGAAAGTGATACAAAAAGCAGAATAATCCAAAAAATAGGTTGCTTAACGACAGAAGGATATTCTAGAAAAATAATCTAAACTATAAAGAGCTGAGGTGTCATTGAGACAGCTGGAGATATTTGTGGAGAGAGCCTAGTCATCTTTTAAGCAAAATTACGAGCAAGACTGGAATATTTTGTAATTTAGAATTTATTTAGATCATAATAAAACAGCCGGTTAGCCAAGGAACTCGCTAAGATCGAAAAGAAATGTTTAGAAATAAGAACTGCTATGCAGAAGAAAGAAAAGTAAATTGAACAAGCCTTTTTGAGTTGGGAGCAGAGGGAGTTCAAGAAGAAGCTAGAAGGAGAGGAAAGGCAAGCTGCAGCCAAGAAAAAAGAAGCCTGCATTATTTATTGAACGTCTGTTTGTTTATGTTTTAAATCAGCTAGATCCTTCTAGCCTAACATCCATCTCATCTCAACTGTATAGCTGTTGTAAGAATCGCAGGTTTATTAAATTTCCTTGGTCATTTAATAATTTGCGCACTTTCAATTTTACTAATAAAGCCACTTTTTATTTGGCTGTTTATAATTTGACGATTTGAAGCGGCAATGTCTCGACGTAAACCAGAAGACATCAGACCTGATGACGATGAGGCTGAGGAAGTACATTAAGAAGTTGAACACAACGAATATTCTCCAATCGAAAATAGCGAGGAAGAAGGTTAAGACTTGATAGAAGATGCAGAGAAAGACTATCAGCCCATCGAAGTAATTATCAATCTAAGTAGTAACTCGACCGCTATGAGGCGTAGGGGATAGATGACTAAGAAATATAAGTGGACCATCAAGCAAAAAGAAAAGCTGAAAAAGAACTTGAGAAAAGAGACTAAGAAAGATTAATGGCGGGCTCAGTTGACGATTATCTAGATGATGATTTAGAAGACTCACTGCAATCCCTTGGTAGGAGAAAACCGATATACCTTGAAGATGAGGAAGAGGAAGTAGATTAGAGGCGGTTCTTGGATGCGGAAGAAGTCAAAGGAAAGTTATCTCAATGGATCAAAGAGGATGAAACTATAAAATATATAAGATCGAAATTCACTAAATTCTTAAACCATTTTAAAGGTGATCGCGAACTGCCCATATACGGCACAAAGATCAGGGAAATGTGTATATCTAACCTGCAATCTCTAGAGATCTCCTACATTCATTTGAAGTAAGCCTTGCCTACAATTGCCATGTGGATAGGGCTCGAGCCAGCATTAATTTTGCCTGAACTTAACTCTATAGCCTACTCAATAGCTTGCAAACACTATGCATCCTACAAATCAATGTTTCCTTAAGTTTTTATCAAAATCAAAGAACTGCCAATTTTAGATCTAATAAGAGACCTGCGTTATGTTCACCTAGGAAAATTAATCAAAAGTACTTTTCTGATAATTTAGTAAAGGGTGTTGTAACAATAAGAAGTGAGATTTTCAATCAGCTCAAAAAAATCATCTATAAATGCCTCAAGTGTGGTTTTCTCAAGGGACCATTCTACATCAACAACATCAATGATATCAGATTGGGAAGCTGCAGCTCTTGCCAGTCTACAGGCCCTTTTCCAATCGACAAGCAAAAGACCATTTACAGAAACTATCAAAAACTCATCCTTCAGGAATCCCCCAGTGAAGTGCTACCAGGCCGTATTCCCAGAAGCAAATAAATTATACTCTTCGGAGACAACATCGACAAGGCTCGTCCTGGTGACTATATCGAAGTCACTGGCATTTATATGAACCGCTATGAATGCTATCTCAATATTCGTCAAGGGTTCCCTCTCTTTTCAACTCTAATTGAAGCCAATTGCATTACTAAGCTTTTGGACTCTGATGGATTAAATTTTGGGGCTGAACAGGAGGAAAAAATTATAAATTTTTCGAAAACAGAAAATCTCGATGAGGTAATTTACAACTCAATAGCGCCATCAATATATGGGCACTACAGCATAAAAAGAGCAATCACTTTGGCGATGTTTGGCGGAGTTGAAAGGTTAGTAGAAGGAACTCATCGTATAAGAGGAGATATCAATGTCTTGCTGTTGGGAGATCCTGGAACTGCCAAGTCTCAGTTTTTGAAAAGTATACAAAAGTCATTTTATCGTTGTATTTATACGACTGGAAAAGGTGCATCAGCTGTTGGCTTAACTGCTAGTGTTAAAAGAGACCATGCAACCAACGAATGGAAACTCTAAGCTGGAGCTTTAGTACTGGCTGATAAAGGTATCTGTCTTATCGACTAGTTTGATAAGATGAATGAACACGACAGAACATCTATCCACGAAGCCATGGAGCAGCAGTCAATATCGATATCGAAAGCAGGTATTGTAACTACGTTGAGAGCGCGTTGTTCGGTGATTGCGGCAGCTAACCCTCTAAACGGGAAGTATAACTCTACGCTGGCTTTTAGTTAAAATCTGGATTTGTCTGATCCTATTTTGTCTCGGTTCGATGTACTGGCGGTGGTGAAGGATGAGGCAAACGAAGAAATCGATTATCACTTGAGTACTTTTGTGATAAACTCTCACATGAAAAATCATCCCTATAAGCAACAGTTTATCACAGAGTAACACTATCTAGCATAAAAATGCGAAAATCAACCAAGAATCGAGGCAAATTTCCTGCAGGAGTATATTAAATACGCGAGATAAAGATGCAGGCCGTAGCTATCTTAAAGAAACAGAGGACTTATTCAGCAGTTTTATGTGAAACTCAGAGAGGAAGCTAAATTTTCAGGAGGAATGAACATTGCTGTTCGTCACATTGAATCCATCATTAGGCTGTCAGTGGCCCATGCCAAGATTTATCTGAGGAGTGAAGTAACAAAAGAAGATGTGTAGGTTGGAATTCGGTGTATGTTGTAGTCCTTCATACAAACTCAGAAGCACAGTGTGGCCAAGCAAATTCGCAAGAAATTTGGATCTTACTTGTTCTCAAACTGATTCGTTATCATTTATTCGAAACATTCAGGGAGCTTATTTTGAAGTTTAAGCTAAAGCTTGAGTAGATGCTTGAATTTATTAGAACTATGTTTGATATTCTAATTATTATAAACTTTGAATGAAAGTACGATAGCTAGTCGAGTTTTTCGTCTTCCCCAAATCTTTCAATATTCTCAGCTTTTACTCCAAAGGCAATTACGCGCTCAGAATAAAACTCACACTTCAGAACAAAAAAGACAGTCAGTGCACTTACGGCTTTCCAATCCTACTATAAGGCCGCGAGGCACGAAAAGAAGAAGGAAAGAAGGCATCAGTAAACTGCGTGGATTTTTATTACCAGACTGAACAGTACCTTTGAAGAGAGTTAGTTTTTTCGTAACCTTCAGCTAGTAAAAAGTCGTGTTCAATAGCGGTTGTATTTTCAAAACAGAGTACAACATTAATGAGGAGTACTAGACCTACCTGGACTTCTAGATTATTTATACTAATAGTCGTCGAAAGAGTACGAATGAGGGTGAATAAACAGTTCGAGTTGTAAAAACTGCAGATCGCCGCCGCCTTTATTTAAACTCGTTCAATTCAGTCAATCGATTCAAAAGAGTACTCTTTGATGACTGTGACTATTTTTCTTTTTCTGATGTACTCATTATTTCTGAGTCTTTTGGCTAAAAAATTAGACTACACGATTACAATTTAGGTCAATTTAACGCGAGTGATGTCGCCACTCGTTAGCTACATCACCACTAAGCCTTTGAGAGTTGGGTGGCTGGAAGTAGAATCGAACGTAGTCGCAAGTTAAAAGATATATTTGGTTTTAGTGTGTAGAATTTCTATAGTAAAATGATCGTCGAGAAGATAATTCGATATCGTAAGTTATGCCAGACTTACCAGAAATTTCGATTCTTCATGTCCTCAATGAACAACTCCAGTATGTCAGATACTCCCCATTTCGATCATCTTTAGTGGCTTAAGAGTGATATACCGCGAAGCGAACAAATCATAATTGACATGTATGAATGTGAGTAGGCCGATGAGGTTTTTATGTCTATTTATCAGGAATCACACTGTATCATCCGCAATATAAAATTTGTCTGGCAAAATCTCATTGATTTACTAATAGCCATAAAGTTCAACCTCATCGACCAGCTGGCTTCTAAAGAGATAGAGTAAGAACGACAAACAAAAGCCAAGTGGCTTCTGAGCTACTCCAAGATCCATAATGATTTTCACTAACAAAAACGAAGTGAGTTTTTAAGCAAAAGAGAAGAAATACTGAAGAGGTCTGACATCTATGAAGACCACGACATTCATCATCCTCTGCTCATCATATAAAACTACGTGCCGTAAATATAAGCTGGGAATCAGAGTGGGGAGATATAGTCACTTGTTGTTATGGTCCATGGATACCAAGGGAGCAGCATTGACCTGGAAAAGGCTCGTAATTTTATGAACATCTATAATCCTTTCTGTCATGCACTGCTGATTAAAACAATCGAAGATGACATTGACAACCCTATATAAAAGTTAGGAGAAGCTGTGGCACAGGAGATTCGGCTGCATATTCTGAATTCGCTCAATAATTATCGCAGGATAAACTTTATTGGCTATTCTTTGGGAGGAATCATTGCCAGAGAGTCTCTGAAGCATTTGCAAAGATTCAAAGATCTTATGAATATTTTCATCAGCTTCGCTTCTCCACATGCAGGTATTCGTGATGCTTCGAATCCTTTCGTCAGAACAGGCATCTGGTTTTTGACTAACTTTGATAAAAACAAAAACTTAAAACAGCTCAACTGCCAACCTAACTAAGATACCTAAATAGTAGCCTTGGCAAAACTATCTGAGTGTGAATCTATTAGCTGGTTCAAAAGATTTGTAGCAGTGAGCTCAAGAGATGACTGCTTTGTACCTTATGAATCATCGAGGTTAGAAGAGTCAAGGCTGGGAGATTTGACGAGGCAAATGTGTGTCAATTTGAAGCAAAAAATCAAAAGGCTAGAGAGGGTCGATGTGTGGTTTGATGCTAATCACTTACCTGGTACTTTAGACAAGATGATTGGTCGGAGATCGCATATATAGTTTTTGTAGAACAGGCTCTTTTTGGACGTATTTTTTGCAGTTTATGCGCCTCTCCTATGACTGATAATATCTTTATTATACTTAAAAGAGTTTATTTCAGTATTTGTTGCATAGATTTATAGTGAAACAATCAATAAAATAAATGTTAATAAATTGAATCACTATTAAAGATCCATCCAAGAACTAAATTCTTCCTTTATCTTGTCACTCTCATTTAATCGATTTAATTCTTATCGGCACCATTGAATCAAAAAGGGATTAGCTTTGGCTAGTACCATTGTACGCTAAAATTTAGAAATCAATCTCACAAAATACTCCTTCTTAGATCCACTCAGCACATTCTGACGCATCAATCCACTTATCAGTGCCTTCAGCTCAAGAAAATCAGAATGCTATCCTATCATGAACTTCTAAACAAACTATTAGAAATTATTTATAGTTGGAATGAGTTTATGCATTCGAAATAACTTTTTAAAGGCCTCTTTATTTGCAATAACTATTGTCTAGTATATGGATCGTTCTTTACGAGACATACTAAGTAATTCGTAAAAGAGATGAAATCTTTTTGTTAGGTTGGTTGATTATGTTGCGTGCCATTTCAATACAGACTACATAAACTTTTCAACGATTTGTCTGGTAATTACCTACGCTTTTTTTACATACAAGTACTAGCTATTACATATTTGATGTAGGCATCTCAGTATTTTTTATATCTCATCGCAGAATTCTCGTTACTTTTATTTGAATTTTTACTGTTTGAATAGTTAATCGATATATTCATTTTGTTTTTATTTTATTTTAAAATAGTTGTATTTGCATTTTTCTATCGCCCAGAAAAACTACAGAATAGTCTACAAATTTTTTTGAGATACAACCACCTTCAAAATAAGGCTCTATCCTTTTGAAAACACTTGCATTTCGTTTAGGAATAGCTTGACACATTCAGGCTTTAGCTATTCCCATTTTAAGACAAAAATCAGCATTTTGAGCGACTATAGTGTGATTGAAGGTCTGAGCAAGGGGTTTTTCAATAGTTACTTCATTATACTATAAACTGAAGTAATCATTTGACCTACTGGATTGTTAATGTCTTTTGTTTTATTTTATCCAACTTTGAGCAGTTGGTCAAGAATATCTGATAGTCCACTTTTTGTTTTTGTACATGTCATGGCGTATAAAAAGTATACATAGCCTTATTAATATTTTTTAAAATCCAGAACGCTTCTTTCTACCAGTTAAAGTCTACTAAAGCATTAGACGATTTTATCAACAGGCAGCTATGCAAATTATTGACAGTGTTTTAATGAGTAGCCGCTTATAATTAATACAACTATTTACTTCGCATATTTGATTAAAAAGTTTTTGTAGAAGTTTTTCTTTATCGAGCGACAAAGCAGTTCACTTTTGATTGTTTTTATGCCAGTATAAGAGGATTAATTGCTAAATCTCTATTTGAACAATATATACTACTACAATTTCACGAAGATTGAAGCCAAGAAACAGATTGCCTTTTGTACTTTCTGGGCATTCATATTTTTGATACTATCAATGATAATTCTAGTCATCGGATTGTCAAAGTTTACGATACTTGGTTGGGCTCCCATGCTGTCCAAACAAGAAATTATTTAGGTACTGTAAATATTGGCCAAAGAAATAATTTAGGTACTGTATATTTTGGCCAAAGTACTTTATTTTATTTTCTATTCTGCTTAATAAACTTTAATGTCTTTCGTATTCATATTTTTTCGATTCTTAATTACCATGTAATATAATTTCGTCAGTTGCTCGTTGATCCTGTGACTCTGTGCCAATGTGGGATTTTCTTTGAAGCATAAAGATTTTTCTGTTTAAAAACTGTTGTTTTCGATAAGCATTTTGTCTTTTCCAAACTCTAAGTAAATTTTGTTAATGAAAGTAGGATGATGTCCGAAAAAGTGATTTAAAATCTGTATGCATTTTCTGAAGAGTTGGTCTAGGATATCAAGTTCAAAATAAATTTTGAAGTATTTTAGAAAGAAATTTTGTTCCAAAATGAGTTTCAAAGAAAAGAAATAGTGGGAGACTGAGTATTTCAAAACTGTTTCCTCATTTATTTGGGTATCTCTTTCTTTTTTGGAAGGCTTAGGTAGTATAAAATTATCAAGAAAATAGATTAGCATTTATTAACTTTTTTTCAATGGCAACTTGCTTTTCTATTCGTGACTTTTGCACTGCCTGTAGAAGTTGATGTTTTCATCTAGAAATTTGTCCAGCTGAGTAAAATGAGTTGAGAGAATGTTGCGTATTAAGGCATAACTTATAGTCTGATTTGATATTTTTTATTTATTTTCTTCTAGGCTTTAAAGAGTGAAGTTTGTATTTTAGAGTGATAGATTTTCGTAGAGTTTGGCCCTGTAAACGTTCAGCATTAAACTGAACAGGCTTTCAGTCACTAATTTGTTTCTGACTTCCAAAAGATTTTTTTGTAGATATTTATCAATTTTTTCAATACATTTTTAGGTAGTGCTGAGCAAAGCCTTATTATTTTTTCTGTATTAATGGTAGTTCCAGAGGCTGGCCAGAAGACGAGGGTATATGGTCATTGTTTCTATCCTTTAAGGGATTATATCTTTATAGTATTTACTGATATTGGTCGAAATGAGAATGAAGCTAAGGAGAGCGGGTTTGGAATTAAAGTTGGGATCTTTTGACTAGCTTTCCAAGTACTTTCTGTAGATGAACTATAGAAACTATGACTGCACTTTGATTTCTCTACTCAGTTATTAAATTCCAATATTTTTTTTGTTTAGATTTTACAAGGAAATGATGATGAGATTGACCAAACTACTAAAATAGTTTTTATCAAGCGACGGCTAATAAACTTTATAGTATTGCTTTATTAGGTTGTTAAATAAAATTAGCCACTCCTTACTTTAGCTGTCCCACTGCTTCATTTCATTTATAAAATTGTCTAAGTAGTTTTTGCGCATGCTTTCAAAATTGTTAGATGGGCTAACAAAATCGTGAAGAATGAGTTGTTCAAAGATAAAGGATGCGATTGTGTATCCCATAACTTGTTATTTTGGACTAAGCTTGAATTTTAGTACATTACTTCCTATTTTAAATGATTCATCTACATTCACTAAAAAGTTGTTACAGTTTCTCTTTAAAAAGGATTCGATTTTCAGTGGAGTAGGCATAATGCAATAGAGAATTTTGACGAAATCTGAGAGGATAGGCCTTTATTTTTTTTCTTTTTCAAGTTATGTATCAAGTTGTTTGTCAAATTAATTGATTAAATAGAAAAAATGGTAGAAATAACGCTTTGTTTTACTCAATGCAGACAAGTCCTCATTAATACTGCCGACTGTTAAGTTGTTCAAAATTTATGATAGTCCGCTATACAAAGTAACAGAGATGCAGTGTTAAAACAGAGAATCAATATACATCTTTTTATATTTCATCCATATATCTATAGATATTTGAATTTTCTTATTTTCCGCCATTAGAGCGATTATGTATAGTCCAAATATCTTGCAATGTAAGTCCACATCAAGTTGTTGGTATTGCCTAACTAACAACTCCTTACATACTGATTTTAATTATTTTTAAATCTACCTGCCCTCCAGAGATAATAGGTACTAAAAGTATTCCGAAATGTCAATAGTGGGATAGATCTATTAGCTTTAACTTAGCTTAAGGATGCGTATTGACAGATTCTAAAGGCTTTAAGAGTATTTTTCTTCCTGCCTTGGCTTGCCCATCTTCAGAAACTTCAAATCAGGACATTACTTTATTCTTGTCATTTTGTTCTCATAGCTGTTTATACTATTTTTTGGTAGGAAAGAGTGGGAATATCGAACTTAAGACTAAATTTCTTAGTAAGCATCGATTGATTAATCCTCCATATAATTATCTTCGATAAATGATCTTTTCTTAAGATTAAGGTTAATCGTCTTAGTTGGTCTTTTCCTCTTCATAGTTATTTAATCTGAAGATTACCTTTCCATTCTTTAACTCATTCTATCTTGTTCCTCTTCTTCGGAAGATGAATAGCTTACACTTTATTCTATCCAGAACTACTCTTCTACTTACTCTTTGATCCTTTTTTGTCTAGCAGGTTTATCGCGTTTCCTAATCTTTTCCTAGTCACTAAAATAGTTTTTGTCTATTTTTTACAGTCTTTTGCGAGTTTTTTTCTGTATCTTTGAAAAATTTTACTTTATCTTTTATATCTTATTTTTTTGCTGCTTTATCTGTCTCAATTTTTATTTCTTCTTCTCATTCTGCTCTTATATTCTATAAAGTCTTTCAATAAATTTAAAACGTGGCGGTCTGCGATAAAGATTTCTTGTTTTTGAAGGACTTTACAAAAACTCAACCTACCTTTTGTCCTCCTGAATGCGTCTTTTAGTGGTTTAACTTCTCATATCAGTAGTTATATTCATCTTTTTTTAGCTGACTTACTTTTACGAAGCCTCTTATTTGATTTACTGGTTGTATAAAGATTTTACAAACTAAGTATCTTTTTTGATTGAATCATGTTGTAAAGATTGAATTTTAATAAAGTCCTTCCTTTCAAAGTTCAAGAGAATATTAGAAAAATCTCCAGGGTCAGACATAACATAGCCTTTCATCAATTATTATTTGTTCAATAGCTCATTTAAGATGGTCACTTTTTTCAATTATTGTCTTTCTGTATAAATTTTTAATGTTTTAGCTTTATATGCTTGAAATTGTGCAAAAAATTACTTTGACTTCATCAGCAACTCCACTTTTTCTTAGAATATTATTCCGAGTATTTTTTGGCATTAGTTGTTCTTATTTTAAAGGAAGGTTTTACAATTGTATTTTTAAATAACTCTCAGAGCATTCACAAATTTCTTATCTTGAAGCCAATAATTAGAGTTATTAAAAAATTTTTTTTGATCAAACTCTGGCTCCTACTCTTTTACCATTGTCTAGTTAGGAATCACCTATTTTCTTTTTACAGGTTCAGCTAATGTTTAGAATGCTAGATAAAGCTGTAGACCTGTTAAATTTGTAAATCTAAACGTTAAAAGAGGCCAAACTCCTTCAATATCCATCAGATTAATTTTTTTATGATTGTAGGCGTTGTATAAAAGTGTTAATGACTATTTCAAAAAATGCACTTCTTAATTTTTGAGTTAGGAGGTAAAGGCATTGGTTCTTATATCATAGGTCAGACTATGTAAGTATCTTTTGAATATAGCTTATTCGTTATCGATAGGATAGTTGTTATACTCATGGAGGAGAGGAAGTTTTTTGAAAGAGATGGATGAGCTAAGTTATATTTCATCTGGCATCATCGCGCGCATTTGTTTTTAAATTTATATGACTTCGATCTGATAACTATCTTTTCAAAAACAATCCTTAAATATTTAAAACATAGACAGATGTTTCAAAATGGTGCAGAATTTAAAGTAATACGGAATTTTATGATGATATTTTTTATTATTATCAATCAAATCCTTTCGCTAATGCAAATAGGCCTATTTTTACCAAAACTGAAGTTTTACAAAGTTAGATTCTACAACTTCAGTTTCACCTCAGGACTACCTTCAACTAATTATGTGATTTCAGGATGCTACGGCACTAAGCTATTAGTAGTGATAGGTTTGAACCCATTATTTTTTCCGCTCTGTCTTTGTTCATTTTTCAAAAAAGGAATCTCCATGAAGTAATTGGAGTTTTTGGTAGACACTCCAAACTTGTCAAAAATAGGTTAGCTGTCGAAAATACTCGTCTTTTGTTTTGTTTTAAGTTCAGATAACTCGTTACTTCTTTTGGAAAGTTC
>Ga0194117_10005186_pt1 | contig 11998 bp, 15 predicted proteins | sample TA2MahsurfametaG_FD_160579 | JGI IMG/M metagenome (GOLD analysis project Ga0194117, IMG submission 160579) | Freshwater microbial communities from Lake Tanganyika, Tanzania - TA2015009 Mahale N1 surface | ecosystem: Environmental > Aquatic > Freshwater > Lake | place: Tanzania: Lake Tanganyika...
GGAACCAGTGTATAGACCTTAAATGCGTTTTAAACCCGGAATTTTTGACGGAAAAGAACTATGTCAAGGACTTCCAGAATCCCTGCATGCTGCTGCTGGGCGGCGACAGGGCGGACACCAACAGGGTGGAGGAGATCTACAAGAAGCACAGCGTGTGCAGGGCCTGCCCGGTGTTCCACACGGACGTGGTCACTGCCTCCATGGTAAAATACTGCATCAACAGCTTCCTGGCCACCAAGGTCACATTCATGAACGAGATGTATGACGTGCTGGCAGCAGCGGGCGGCGCGGACTGGAGAGAGTTCACACGCATGATATCCGCGGACAACAGGATGGGCACCAGCCACCTGCAGGTGCCGGGCAAGGACGGGCAGCGTGGCTACGCGGGCAGTTGCTTTCCCAAGGACACCGCCGCACTGGCCTATTTCGCCAGGGAGATCATAAACAGGCCGTTCACGCAGCTGGAAACCAGCATACGGATCAACGACTCACTGCGCAAAATAAACAACAGCTAGCAGCTAAATACAACACCATGCCAACAGAGTTAAACAGAATAAAAGAACTAGCGGGACTGCAGCAGGAAGCACCGGCCGGTGGAGATCAAGCATTGGCCAAAGATCTTGCCAATTATTTCAGGAACAAGGCCAACAGATTTAAGAGGGGCGGTGACACAGGCATAGAATACGAAGAAATGGTTGACATCGCCAAAGGATTCCAACAAGGGCTAGACCAGGGCATGGAACAGATCAACGACCTAGCAGATTTTGAATTTTCAGCGCATCCATTTGGTGGACTGTTTTCCAACAATGAGGGCGATCCAGAAGAAGAAGTCATTGCCATACTGGACAAGCACGGATATACATTCAAAGAGAAAAAACATCCAAAGTTCCCCAGGAGGGGATTGGTGACACTGATCAAGAAAGTCGCCAAAGGATCCGCAGCACAAGGTGAAGCAGTGGCAGAGGCACCGGCCGGTTTGACAGCAGCACAGAAACAGGGATTGGCAGCATTGGTGAAAAAATATGCCAAAAGAAAAACCTACGGTGGTGGCGGTTTGATCGACGGTTATTTGGACTATCTCGCACAGACGGGTGTATGGACCGACGCAGCGGACGAAAAAGAATTTGACGTGGCACTGAAAAAATTAGGACATGATGACTTGGAGGCATGGGAACAAGATGCCGAAGGTGAGGAGCTGGAACAGTTCTTGGAACTTTCGCCCATCACAGCGCAGGCTCAAAATGAAGTTGAAAAAGTGCTTGGCAAAGGTTTTTATAACAACACGAATTTGATTAATGCTGCCAGTGACTATGTGAGATCATTGCCAGAATCCACAGCACAGCCAGTCAACAGCTCCGTGGATGACACCATACAGCGTGCCCGAGCACAGATCGAGAGCCTGGAAGCTCAGCTGAAGGAAGACTACAAGAAGTTCCAGGGCATGAAACCCTACAAGCCCAAGAAGAAATAAGCCATAAATACACCATGAAGCCATGGTTTATAAGAGAGGACAACGTTGTGCCCTTTCCCAAGAAGCACAAAAACGTGGTCCGCCTGCCCAACATCAACGCCTATCCTGACTTCCTCTCAGGTGTGCAGGACCTGCAGAATCATCTAAAAAACGGTGACATCAGCTCGGACATACACAAGAAACTGTATCAGGATCTCATCCATCGTTTTATGCGGACAGAGAGCTTCGAGACTCCGTGGTTCCTGAGGGAGGCCGTGGGAATCAGTGGTAGAAAACTGGGAGATGTTTTTCAAAACTTGAAAAATCCAAAAGACCAAATTACTTTTGATTCTTTTAAAGCCTATCCTGATAATAAAATGAGATTTGAGAACATGGAAGAAATGCTTAAAGAAATCACAAACATAGAGAAAAAAATTCCAAAGTTAACACAAGTAAATCAACCAAATAAATTACAGATGGCATTTGGATTGGCTGTGTTTGATTCAGCAGAAGGAAAACGGGGGTTCATTAAGTTTGCTAGAGATGTACAACAGGTCAACAATCCAGGCTGGTGGAAAAATGATGCAATTCCCGGATATCAACCGTATTTTAAAACTGCTAAAAAAGTTTCTAGCGGATTCAGTCCTAGCTCTATATTTGGCAAGGCAACAAACAAAAGTGCAGCATTTACAAGTGAAGATGTAATAAAAAAAATTAACGATCGGTTAGGACCTGAATTTTCTCAACCAATCGCAGAAATAATAAGCAAAAAAGTATTACCAACTTTTAAAGATCAAAAAGAAAATGAAACAGCTATCAGAGATAATTTTGGTGAAGTGTTTGGACCAATAGCATTGATGTCAAATGCACAAGGAGTTACAGGACCCTATAAGGAAGCAGAGAAATATCTTGGGCAAACTTTCTCTTCTTGTAAAATATTTTATCCAACACAGCAAACAAACCCATTGACCGACAGTTATTTGATTGCATCAAACGGTAAAGAAATGGGCATAAGTTCAAAAGGCAAAAAAGGCGCCAATGCAAGTATAAACAGCCTGGCAAAAAATATTATACAACTTAAAGATAATGATCCGAAAAATCCACTTTTGAAAAAGTATAAATTTACAGTGGATGTTCTTTCATTTTTAAATGAGGCAGATTACATAAATGGTCCGGTAGATCTGGCAGAAAAAATAAAGTTAATAGATTCTAGCACGGCACAAGAAATAAAAAAATTATGGCAACCTAGATCAGAAGAGAAAGACATAGGAAAATATCCTAAATTACGTAAGATTTATGATCTCTATACTTTTGACAGAGGTCCCGATGACGTTAAATTTAGATTGAGATTTGCTATATTGGCAAACATCGCTAAAGCGGTGGCAGAAAAAGTAAATGGCACCAAAGAATTTGGAGAAGGTGCTTTAAATTTTCTAAACCAATCACAGATCATACAAGCCTACACCCAGACAAAATCAAATAATAATGATGTGGTGGTGACAGAAATAAGAACAATATATCCACCAAACTTCCAAGGGACTCTGGTTTTAAATGGGGGTAAAAATTATTACTCTACAAATGCTGTAGGAAAAATAGCATTCGATTTCAAACCGAAATAATAAATCACCACTAACATAATGTCACCACAACCATAATAAGTAATTCAGCATGAGCGATTATTTCGACGGCCGATTGTTGGTTGCACCACCCCGCATGAGGGACTACAGGTTCGCCAACAGCGTGATCTACATGTGGAAGCACGACGTCAGCGGCGCCGCTGGCGTGATAGTGAACAAGCCGGTACAGTCGCCCACCTGGGAGACGCTGTGCCGCGAGGCCGCCATTGAGTGCAAGCCCGACGTGAGGCCCGCGCTGCACTACGGAGGGCCCGTGATGAACAACATGATCGGTGTGCTGCACAGCCTGGACTATCGCATCAAGACAACCAACGAGGTCAGGAACGACCTGGGATTCACACTGGACCGGCGCGCAGTGGAGGACATAGGCATGGGCACCGCGCCCCAGCACTACATCATAACCATGGGCATGGCCTCCTGGGAACCGGGACAACTGGAGCAGGAGATAGCAGCGGACCCACCACGCCACAGCAGGGAGAGCTGGCTGGTGATGGACTACGATCGCGAGCTGGTGTTCCATAGCCCCGGCAAGGAGATGTGGGAGATGGCGCTCAACCAGGCCATCATGACCAGCGCCAGCAGGTTCACCGACAGGCTGCTGACTAAGAATTAAGCGAGCACATATCTCAAGACTTGTCAAAAATTAAATACAATGGCCCACGCCACGAGGTCAGAGAGCGAGACGATGGGCCAACCGCGCCATCACCGGAAATAATATCAGATTATATACCAAGATAGCCGCGTCAAAGTAATTAAAAATTCCTACAGGCCTTCCCAATTATATCCAACGCTGTATCTATCTCTTTTTTATTCACAGTCAGTGGGGGCAGCAGCCTCACAACATTATCGCCACCCTGCCTCGCCAGCAGTTTATTATCAAACAGTATATCACAGAATTTGATGTTGTCCACTTTCATCTTGATTCCTCTCATGAGTCCTTTTCCTCTTACCTCATCCACGACGTGCGGATAATTCTTTTGTATGCTTCGCAGGCCATCCTCGAAATACCCGCCCATTTCTTCCACGCGTGCCAGAAAGCCTTTTCCGGTGATCACCTCCAACACTGCATTGCCCACTGCCATGGCCAGCGGATTGCCGCCAAACGTGCTGCCATGAGAGTTTGGCCCCATGCAGGCAGCCACCCTCTTGCTGACCAGGCATGCTCCTATGGGAAAGCCATTTCCCAGTCCCTTGGCCACAGGCACTATGTCCGGTTCTATGCCAGCATGCTCGAAAGCAAACAACCTTCCTGTGCGGCCTATGCCGCACTGCACTTCATCCAGAATCAGCAGCAAGTCATTGTCTTTGCACAGTTTTTTCAGCTGTTTGAGGCATTCGTTGGGTATGGTCCTTATTCCTCCCCGCCCCTGTATGGTCTCCACCATTATGGCCGCGGTCTTGTTGTTGATGGCTTTGCTGAATGCTTCATGGTCCCCAAACGCCACTTGGTCGAATCCATCCACTTTGGGGCCGAATCCAATGCTCTCTTCTGTGTTGTTGCCGGCGAATTGTGCAGCCAGTGTTCTGCCATGCTCTGCGCCTGTGAATGTGATGATCCGATTTTTTTCCGGCCTGCCCGCTTCGAAAAAATACTTCCGCGCTATCTTGATGCTGGTCTCCACTGCCTCTGCCCCGGAATTCACGAATGCCACGTTGTGTGCGAAAGATAAATCGCATAGTGTTTTGGCCAGTTTCTCCTGCTCTGGTATCACGTAGCTGTTGGACACGTGCCACAGCTTGTCCGCCTGCCGCTTCAGTGCCTTTACCACGCGCGGATGGCAGTGCCCCAGCGAGTTCACTGCTATGCCCGCAAGGAAATCCAGATACTTCTGGCCTGTGGTGGAGTACAGATAGCTGCCCTTGCCGCGTTGGAATGATATGTTTTTTCTTTTATAGGTTTGGAGTATTGAATTCATATTGTCATGATAACACGAATTACTTACATCAACAAGACACGGTGTCGCATCATCTTGAGCGTTATATCACAGGTTGCATTTTATACACATTTTTCTCACAAGAAAAAAAAAGATTGTAATTGACAGATTTTTCTAGATATTGTTAAATAGCCTTGAAGTAAACAAAGTCAGGAGACACACATAAGATGACCCCACTTGTTCACAAGCACTTGTTAGTGCGAGCTGAAGCAGACCGCCCACCCATAGACGAACACCAGGCCACGCTGTGGCTAAGAGAACTCATAAAAAAAATCAACATGAAGATACTGTTTGGCCCAGAGGCCCGCTACGTCAACGTGCCCGGCAATCGCGGCCTCACCTGTTTCGCCATCATAGAGACGTCGCACATAGTGATGCACACCTGGGATGAATGCCAGCCCGCCATGATACAGCTGGACGTTTACACCTGTGGGGCGCTGGACACGGACGTGGTCTTTGACGCCTTGAGAGAATTCGGGGTCACCAAGATGGACTACAAGTTCCTGGATCGCGAGACTGACCTCAAGGAGATACCGCTGACCGGATCAGTAGTGCCCATACGCAAGCGGCGAGCACGCAAGCAGATTCAGGTGCTGGCCTAACAGCGCTCAACGTGATCCTGGAACACCAGGAGGAGCTAGCGAAAAAACGCAACTCTGGTCCCGAAAATAAAAACTAATAACAGCACATTTCAGTCGGAATAAAGCCTGTAAATAAAAAGATGAAAATTTTTTTGGTGATCGTGGTGTGCCTGGACGGCCTGTGCCAGAATTATGTGACCACGGACCCCGTCTTTGACTCCTACTCAAGCTGCAGGGCCTTCTCCATGGAGGCGGTGGACAAAATACGTGACCGGCTGCCGGACAGCTCGGGCAACACCTACTGCGTCAGTGAGGGCGACCTGAAGCAGATCGCCGAAGAGCTGATGAAAAAGAACCACGACATATTGGAAAAACTGGACACCAACATCTAGTTGACAAACTCCACCTCTGTGTTATAATTACGCATGATCCATGCCATGATAGATCTGGAAACGCTCAGCACGCGCCCGGAAGCAGTGATACTGACGCTGGGCGGCATAAAATTCAACCCGCACCTGCAGGAACAGCCGCATGATCCGCTGTACCTCAGAGTGGACGTGGACTCGCAGACCAAGATGGGCAGGCACGTGATGCAAGAGACGCTGGACTGGTGGGCCAAGCAGCCGCCTGATATCGCGGAGGATGCACTCAGCGAATCGGATCGATGCTCGCTGGAGGACACTACCAGGCAGTTCAACAAATGGTGCGTGGGGGTGGAGGTGTTCTGGTGCCAGGGGCCACTGTTCGACTACGCCATATTGCAGCATCTCTATGCTCAGCTCAACAAGCCCTGCCCATGGAACTACTGGCAGATTAGAGACAGCCGCACTCTGTTCAGCCTGCTGCCACAGGACGATACCAATCCCCGACCCGGCTACCACAACGCACTGGCAGACGCGGATTACCAGGCCAAGAAGGTGCAGAAATATTACCAACAACTTAAATTGCCCGCCCATTGATCTATCTGCCAACATCTGCTACAATGCGATAGATGTCCCAGTTCAATCCCAAAAATCTCAGAGTACCCATAAATCGATACGAGGAGGCCACCTGGCACGCCAATGGCAAGGCGGAGTGGGAGAACGAAATCTACAGCGTGTGGATGGACAAGTTCCCAGTGGCGCCGGGGCACCTGCTGTGGATACCAAAGGTCAACGACAAGGTGCACATCAGGATCACCTACGGCGACGCCTTTGAGCACGGCGACGACCTGGTCAAGGCAGGGCAGTGGGATGGATTCAACATAGGGCAGAACATAGGGCTGGCCGCGGGCCAGACGGTGCTGTGGCCGCACATACATCTCATACCCAGATTCAAGGGCGACTGCGCCCCTGGCAGGAACGGCATAAGGCTGGCGCACCCAAACGGTGATCACAAGGGCTACTACTGATGAGACAAATGCTGAACCAGAAGGAATGGAACATACTGTTCGCTCTGAAAGAAGAGCTTTACAGCAATGGCAGGCACAGCCCGGAAGTGGAGAAATGGTTAAAAAAAAGAATACAGGAATTAGAAAGAAAGCGGCCGACGCAGGAAAGATATACGTGAGCCCGGACGGGGGACACACCGTGTACGAGCAGAACCGAGACGGCACGCGCGGGACGCTGGTGTCTCAGGACCAGCACGCAGTGATGCTGGCAGAGCTGCAGGATGACGCAGAGATGTTCGGATTCGAGGCCTATGAGCTGAGGAAAACATATCCCACTCTGAAAAAGGCCTATGATAATTACAAGACCATCTGGCACATGGTCAAGGAGAGAGATGACAGCGATCAGATATGACGTAAAACCCGAGGACCATCTGCATGGTTTTCCAGACGGAGTGCTGGACACAGGCAAGAACGCCGAGCTCAAGGCCTTCTGCGACGCCAACCTCGTGGACTATGGTTACCAGTGCGATCAAACGGGCAAGTTTGTGTTCAACGGCATAACCTACTACGCCAGCGCCAAGACGCTGAAGATGGTGGAGAAGAAATACAAGATCGACCGCGTGTTCACTGACCGCGACCTGGAAAAGGAGCGCAGAGAAGAAGAAGATAGCAAGAAGAAATTGATGGCAACAGACGAATGGCTGGAGAACAAGGTGCTGGATGACTGCGTGGCGCTGTTGGGATCCTACAAACAGTATGCCTTCGTGCAGAAGATCAGGGACGAGAACCCCGAGGTGGCGCATGCCAGGATGACCCGCGTGACGCAGAAATACCTAAGGGATGGCACGTGGGGCACCGACCGCAACAGTCATGTGATAGCGGGGCCCAACTTCCCCAAAGCCAAGCTGCCCAAAGAGGATGAGGCTCCTGATAGCCGCCCGGCGCTGAGGCGCAGGTCTCGATGAAAACCATGCTGGATCACCTCATGGTGCAGCAGCAGGTCAAGGGGGCGTGGCAGCACATGGTGGCGGTGATCTGCCTCAACCAGACCTATCGCAAGCAGGTCAAGGAAATACTGCCCAGGCTGTTCAGCATATGGCCCACGCCGCAAAAGATGTCGAGGGCGCCATTAAATAGATTACAGAAATTGATCAAGCCTCTGGGCATGTGGCGCGTGAGATCAAAAAGGATCAAAAAGATGAGCAGGGAATTTTTAAAATGGGATGGTCGCGATGCTGCCGATCTGCATGGCATAGGCAGATACGGCTCCGACAGCTACAGGATATTCTTCAAAAAACAATACAACATAAGGGTGACGGACAAGGAGCTCAAGAAATACTTGGCTGGTAGGAGAAAGGCATCATGACCAAATTCGTGTCCATAATAGGCAATGGCGAGAGCAGGTTTGGATTTGATCTTGTGCCCTTGAAGCGATTCAGCACCGTTGTGGGCTGCAACGCACAGTTCAGAGATTACGTATTTGACTGCTTTGTGTGCGCGGATCGCCACATGTGCCAAGAGGCAGCCAACGCCGTGGGCAAGCACACCACCATATACACACGCCAGAAATGGCACAAGGAGTTCGCGATGTGGCCCAATGTGAGACCACTGCCGGACCTGCCCTATGAGGGAGACAAGAGGCAGGATGAGCCATACCACTGGGGCACGGGCCCCTATGCCGGAGTGGTGGCACTGACCTTCAAGCCCAAGGTCATATTCATGCTGGGCTTTGATCTGCACCCGCTGCACAAGGACGTGGTCAACAACATCTACAAGGATACCAAAGGCTATGAGTACATCAAGAGGCCGGTGGATCCCAGCTACTGGATCTATCAGTTCGACAAGCTGATGGCGCTGGACAGCTGCCGCTGGGTAGTGGTCAACAGCGAGGGCTGGAAGCTGCCGCAGGAATGGAGCCAACACAAGAACGTGTTCCAGGAGACCTACGAGGGCATGGCCAAATATATCAACGAAAAGATCAACGTTAAATAACAGCATGCCCGACCAACTGATACAGCAGCAGATCGAACAGGAATACGCCTACGGATTCACCACGGATGTGGAGTCGGTGCGAGCTCCCAAGGGTCTCAACAAGCAAGTGATAGAGTACATATCAGCGCAGAAGAAGGAGCCCGCTTGGCTGCTGGAGTGGCGCATGAAAGCGTTCCAGCGCCTGCAGGTCATGGAGGAGCCCAACTGGCAGAAGCCCAAGTACCCCAAGATAGACTACCAGGACCTCTACTACTACTCCGCGCCAAAGAATTTCAAGGAAGGACCTCGGTCACTGGATGACATAGATCCTGAGATACGCAAGACATATGAGAAACTGGGCATACCGCTCACAGAGCAGAAGCGCTTGTCCGGAGTGGCCGTGGACGCAGTGTTCGACTCTGTGTCGGTGGCCACCACCTATAGGGCCAAGCTGGAGGAGCTGGGCATCATATTCTGCTCCATATCGGAGGCCGTGCAGAAGCACCCGGAGCTGGTAAGGAAATATCTGGGCTCCGTGATACCCATCACCGACCACTACTTTGCCACTCTGAACTCTGCCGTTTTCACAGACGGATCCTTCGTGTACATACCGCCCGGAGTGAGATGCCCCATGGAGCTGTCAACTTATTTCAGGATCAACGCCAGCAACACGGGTCAATTTGAAAGAACTTTAATAATTGCAGATCGTGGCAGTTATGTGAGCTACCTGGAAGGTTGCACAGCGCCCATGAGAGATGAGCATCAGCTGCACGCGGCCAACGTGGAGCTGGTGGCCTTGGACGATGCGGAGATAAAATACTCCACGGTGCAGAACTGGTATCCCGGAGACAAAGATGGCCGGGGTGGCATCTACAACTTCGTGACCAAGCGGGGACTGTGCAAGGGCCACAACTCCAAGATATCCTGGACCCAGGTGGAGACCGGATCCGCCATCACTTGGAAGTACCCCAGCTGCATACTCAAGGGTGACAACTCATCGGGAGAATTCTACAGCATCGCGATAACCAACAACTATCAGAAAGCGGACACGGGCACCAAGATGATACATCTGGGCAAGAACACCAAGAGCAAGATCATCTCCAAGGGCATATCAGCGGGCCACGCGGACAACACCTACCGGGGCCTGGTCAGCATAGGCAGCAGGGCGGACCATGCCAAAAATTTCACGCAGTGCGATTCGCTGCTGGTGGGCAATCAGTGCGGAGCACACACGGTGCCCTACATCGACGTCAAGAACAACTCAGCCACCACAGAGCATGAGGCCACCACCTCCAAGATCAGTGAAGACCAACTGTTCTACTGCTACCAGAGAGGCCTGGACAAGGAGTCAGCTGTGGCGCTGATAGTGAATGGATTCTGCAAGGAAGTGCTGCAACAACTGCCCATGGAGTTCGCCGTGGAGGCGCAGAAGTTGGTCAGCATCAGCCTGGAAGGCAGTGTGGGTTAGCATCATATGGCAGAAAAAATGTTAAAGTTTGTAAATTTTCAAGGTGAGACTCCGATCAAGGGTTTGGCACAGGATAGAATCAAAAACTTTGCTGAAATCTATGACAGCTATATTGAACCAAAGGCTAAAGAACAATCAAGCAGATGTTCACAGTGTGGAGTGCCGTTCTGTCAGATACATTGTCCCTTATCAAATAATATTCCAGACTGGTTGAAACTAACGGCCGAAGGAAGATTAGAAGAAGCCTATGAATTGTCTTCAGCAACCAATAACATGCCTGAAGTTTGTGGAAGAATTTGTCCACAAGACAGATTGTGCGAGGGAAATTGCGTAATTGAAAGAGCTGGGCATGGCACAGTTACCATAGGATCCATTGAAAGATTCATCACAGACAACGCATTTGAAAAAGGTTGGATCAAACCTTTCAAAGTAAAAAAAAATTTAAATCAAAGTATTGGTATAATAGGAGCTGGACCAGCGGGTCTGGCTGCGGCTGAACAACTGCGTAGAATGGGCTACCAGATCACTGTGTATGACAGATATGATAGACCCGGAGGTCTCTTAATCTATGGTATTCCAAATTTCAAACTTGAAAAATATATTGTTCAGCGCAGAACCAAACTGTTAGAAGACAGTGGCATAAAATTTGTTCAAAATTTTGAAGTGGGTCCACATCACCCTCTACAGGATCTACGTGATCAACATGATGCTGTATTGATTGCCACAGGAGTGTACAAAGCAAGAGAAGTGGAGATAAAAGGAGCCACATTAAAAAACATTTTCCCTGCAATGGATTTTTTGACAGCATCCAATAAGAAAGGTCTTGGAGATAAAGTTCAGTTGTTTGATGATGGCACACTAAATGCTGAAGGGAAGAATATAGTTGTCATTGGAGGTGGAGATACAGCAATGGATTGTGTGAGAACTGCAATCCGTCAAAATGCAAAATCTGTAAAATGTTTGTACAGAAGAGATAAAAAAAATATGCCTGGATCAGCAAGAGAGGTATCTAATGCAGAGGAAGAAGGAGTTGATTTTAATTGGCTCACTAATCCAAAAGAATTTATCGGAGAAAATGGCACAGTGCAAAAAGTCATTGTGAATCGCATGATGTTGGGAGACACAGATGCCACTGGCAGACAGCATCCTGTGGCAGTGCCTGGTTCTGAAAAGCCTATAGATGTGGATCTTGTGATATCAGCATTGGGTTTTGATCCAGAAGATATTCCAAACTTGTTTGCTGAACCAAACCTTAGTGTTTCAAGATGGGGCACAATCAAAACAAATTTGAAAACCATGCACACCAATCTTGACGGAGTTTTCGCAGCAGGTGACATTGTGCGAGGGGCTTCGTTGGTAGTTTGGGCCATTAGAGATGGCAGAGATGCTGCCACAGCCATTGATGCATATTTGCAGGCCAAACATTCCACAAAATTCAACACACACGCCGTTTCTGCGTGATTGACTGCCAAAATAAAATGTGTTATTATTATATGTGTAGTTTGAAACTTGTTTCAATCTATAAAAAATTTATATGAACACAGATACCAAAGTTATATATTGCGTGGTAATATTATTTTGTTTAAAA
>Ga0194117_10005187_pt1 | contig 11996 bp, 6 predicted proteins | sample TA2MahsurfametaG_FD_160579 | JGI IMG/M metagenome (GOLD analysis project Ga0194117, IMG submission 160579) | Freshwater microbial communities from Lake Tanganyika, Tanzania - TA2015009 Mahale N1 surface | ecosystem: Environmental > Aquatic > Freshwater > Lake | place: Tanzania: Lake Tanganyika...
CTGTAGCATAATTAAATCCTGAATCATCAAAAGCCCTCATCAGATCAGTTTAAAAAAGAGGAATATGATTTGTATTGTTTTTGACTCCAGTAGAGACTATCGTTCCATCCGAAAAGTAGTTTCGAACTTAATATATTGATACTACTTCAACTTTACTTGGTATAAAACTGAAAACAAAGGTTTTCAATTTCTAAAACGAATTTTTCGCACACTAAAGAATAGTGTCTTCCATCATATACTTTACTATTTTGAAGTATCTTTTCAATTTAGAATTTTGATATGTCAGAGGATCTGGAGTTGTTGTTAACCAACTAGTTTGCCCCTTTTTCAAACTACCCTCAATAATTTCTCTTAAAGCAGTAATCCAAGTACTCCGGAGACGATTAATAGATCTTTGTAAATAACTCATTTGTTCAGTTTGAAATTGTTAAAATCTCGAGGGTTATTTTCTTTATCTTACAGTTTTGCAAAGCTACATTTAAGCAATCTTTTAGCACTCTGACTTTATTTGTCGTAAAGCTAACACAACAGACTTTTCATTATGAATTGTATTTTAACAAAAAACTCTAAAAATCTCTAAAAAGGGTTGACCTTTGCTAATTGTTTTCTCACCTTCTTAAATGGTTATTTCCATTTATCTGCCTGTTTCGAGGAGACCATATTATGCTGCATATTTTTTATTTTTGGCCAAACTTATTGAAAGATGGGTAGGTACAAGCTGATGAATCCCTGTAGATAGATGTTTGTTGAGTATAATCGAATTCATAGTTTTCCAATATTAGCTTTGAATCTAGTCTATAAGTATTTCCATTGAATTCTAATCATAGTTTGTCTGAGTAGATAATCTTTTTATTCTATTTTTTTGTTGTTCATCAATGGAGCTCAAACTTTATGTAGGCATGTTAGAAATATAAAAATTGAACTTTACTAAGTTGTCTGCATAAAGTCGAGAGTAATATGCTTTTGCAACTTTTTAACAATAACGGAGTGGATCTTAGAAGTCACTGCAGATGTAAATTCTAGGCAAAAAAATTCCTTTCCATGCTCCATTAAGCTGATATTTGATTTTGTATTTATTCTTTTTCTCATCATAGCCAATCAGTATACCTCTAGTACACTATATTTTTGAACCAGTTTTTAACAAAAATCTCACCCAATTATCTTAATTCTCTTTTCCATAAGGTATCTTTTCATAATCTTTATTGTCATAATGACTAAGATTGAGCCATTATACTGAATCATTTGAGGTAAGGTTTATTCCCTGAATCTAAAAATAAGTACCATTTGAGATAGACGCTCTAAGATATTTGTTTTTAGATTTCGTTTTATAAGATTTACGAGAGCCATTCGTGATGGATCAGGTTCTTCTGTCTTCTGTTTTGGAGATGGGCTTGAACCTCTCATAAACCTCTGTTTTGAAAATTTTTGTGTAGCTTTTTCTTGTCTCTGAATCTTTCTGAGCATTTACTCTTATTACTACATGTTTGAAGACTTACTTCTTGCTCGAGAATGTTTCCAAAAGTAGGTTTCATTACTAAATATTTAAAAATAATGATTCGAATACCTATCTAAATAAAACTTATTTCATTTATCCCTAACCTATACTTGTAAAATTAATGAAAATAGATATATTTTTAGAGTTTTAACTCATTATCATAACAAAGTAGTCTTTAAATGAAATAAACTTCATCATCACTTCTTCTACAAAACAGCAATTGCTCCTCCTTCTTTTATCGTCAGCAAAGCTGAAACTAGCCCATATATTAGTGTTGAAAATATCATGCATAAAAAACGATGGAATTCATCCAAGTTATTTGCTCCAACACATTTTCCTATGAAAACACAGTGGTGATCGTAATCAGCGACACATATATTGCATGTGTTACAGTGTCTTGTTGTTTTTGTTACATAGACATTGCACTTATAACAAAACCGACTAAATTCCTTATTATATACATCCTTACTTCTGTTAAAGTGGAAGCGTGTTTACATTTTTAAGTACAAACTTAGTTTTTGAAATGATTATTCATTTTTTCGTACTGTTTTGAAGCTAAACCAGGATCAGAAAATCCAAGATACAAGAGAAGATATAAGATATAAGCACATAGGGCTATTCCGATGTAAAAATGTATACCGAAATATACAAATTTTAGCATGACTATTTCTAAAGAAATTGTGAGTAGAAAAGTAAAGGTCAACATGCCAACTTATTTATATGATGTATACATTGCGGACTATTGTAAATAGTGCAACACATTATTTAGAATAACGGATAGATCTCGCCATTATTGATAGTTATTTGGATTTTTTTTGGGATTTAATTCGTATGGATGATCTACTATTGGAGTTAAAATTAGTTTTTCAAAAAGTTATCTTATTATTAAACGTAATACATTATTATTAATTAAAATTCTCAACTCTCTTTTTATTTTAATTTGTTATTTATCTTCCACTTTAAAGAGGATTTTTTTTTAAAGATAAATTGATCGATTATAATAATTAAAATTAGTATTTAATAGAAGGCCTCCTGATAAAATATTTTTCTTTGAAATCTTATTAAAGATCGAAATCTTTAAGTTCATATTTAAAATAAAAGCTAAAAATTTACAATCCTGAAACTTGGGAGCCGTCAGGTATTCATCCTTAAACTCTAAAGCTTAATCTTCTAACAACTAATGCTAATTACAATGTTCTTAAGAAATAAACCAAATAAATGAAGTATGCTAAAAAACAAAAGGCATAAGCTGAAAGAGTATATAGAAAACTTAATGTTTCTGAATTAAGACGAAAAACTTTTGTTTAATAGATTAGTTGTCATGATAAGTTTAGATGATAATCATAGCCCATAAATGATTTTAAGGTAAGCCCATCTCCAATCTGTGACTGCATTAAGCATTCTGTGGGGAGTTCTGTAGAGAACAGTGATTTTGTGAGTTCCGGCAGTCAAATATACTTTATTACGAGCGCTAGTATCGAGATACTGTTTATCTCCACTGATTCTCACGAACTCATTCTTTGAAACTCCATCAATAGTAAGTCCTGTTACAATATGCCCTTTTTTGTTTGCAGCCTCGACGGTAACTCCGTAACTGATATCAACAAATTGATCATTAGATAACTCAATATCTTTAGAAAGATTTGCAAGTTGGCCCCAATAGTTGTCAGATTTAAGAGGAAAATCATTATTTGGGTGGATATAAAATTAGGTAATAGTATCAGAATTGCCTTAGTATTCATGACGAATGTTGTAAGGTTATTCTTAATTAAGGATGTCATCAGCATAGCTTGAGGCAATGAGAAGGACAAGGATTTGAGCGATGAAAAGTTTGTTCATCAAATCTTATTTATTATAATTTTAATAGCCCCATCATTGATTTCAGTACAACAAAAAACAAAACCTTTTTAGGAGCATTAGCCGCCATTTAAGAAGTCCCAGTCTCGCCTCCCCATGTTCTTCATATCCAAAATCCGCTTTGCAGACTGATTTTCTGTTACTGAGGTTGCACAAGATTTTTTCAATATTATTATTCCAAATCAACAAAAGTTTTTCCCCACAAAAAACTTAGCAGGATTTTTCGAAAATGCCCTTCCGAAAAGGTTTATCATCAAAGATGAACACGAGCAGATGTGCTTTATTATAGAATCAGACAGCTTCGAAAGCTTTCGCCAAAAAGTCGATGAAAAAAAAATCTTTAAAAATTGAGATGATATTGAATTGAAAACTATATATTAATCGTATTTTATGTGCAATAATCGTAATAATTTATGCAAACTGGTGATTTTTTGACACTTTTTTAATCAAAGAAAAAATTAATTGTCTAATAACTTTGAGTTTAGAAAATATCAATCATAAGTTTAGATGATAATCATTTTCAGTAAATGATTTTAAGATAGGTCCATCTCCAATCTGTAGGTGCATTAAACATTTTGTCAGGAGTTCTGTAGAGAACGGTGATTTTGTGAGTTCCTGCCTCGAGATAAACTTGGTTACTGGCACTAGTTTGAAGATACCTTGAATTTCCACTGATTCTGACAAACTCATTCTTTGAAACTCCATCAATAGTTAATCCTGTAACAATATGGCCATTGTGGTTTACAGCTTCACAGCTAAGAGCATAACTGATATCAACGAATTGATTTTTCACCAACTCAATATCTCTGGAGAGATTTGCAAGTTGACCCCAATAGTTGTCAGATTTAAGAGAAAAATCGGCTTTTGGTGCGATATAATCCTCTATCCATTAGGTACGTTGTTAGGGAACCTCTCTACGTTCCTAATGAACAGGTTTACTATTCAGGTTCAGAGCATAGCTTGAGGCAATGAGAAGGACAAGGATTTGAGCGATGAAAAGTTTGTTCATCAAATCTTATTTATTATAATTTTAATAGCCCCATCATTGATTTCAGTACAACAAAAAACAAAACCTTTTTAGGAGCATTAGCCGCCATTTAAGAAGTCCCAGTCTCGCCTCTCCATGTTCTTCATATCCAAAATCCGCTTTGCAGACTGATTTTCTGTTACTGAGGTTGCACAAGATTTTTTCAATATTATTATTCCAAATCAACAAAAGTTTTTCCCCACAAAAAACTTAGCAGGATTTTTCGAAAATGCCCTTCCGAAAAGGTTTATCATCAGACAGCTTCGAAAGTTTTCGCCAAAAAGCCGAAGAAAAAAAATCTTTTACTATCTGGTATTTAATTTTTATTTATCATCGAAATAAAAGAAGATAATGTTTCCTATATTTGTTATAGAAATTACAGAGCACCTGAGCTCATTCTAAATTCTAGTACATATGGATGCGAAGTTGATATGTGGTCTGCCGGATGTATACTCATTGAGCTCATTACTCTTTAACCTCTTTTTCCAGGAGATAGTTCTCTTTAACAGTTAATCGAAATCATGAAATTGTTGGGCACACCTACTAAGGAATAAATTGCAAAGTTTTAAGAATAGAATTCTTCTGTTAATTTACCTTCAATAAAGAAGAACGATTTATTTAAAATTTTGGAGAGATACAATCCTTAAAAATTATAAGTAGATATGATCAAGCAAATTTTAACTTATGACATTTAGCTAAGATTGACGCCTTATCAAGCCCTAACTCACCCTTATTTTGCAGATTTGCCTAGTTTCGAAGAATCGAAAAGATTGCCTCTTTTATTCGATTTTTAGAAAATGAGAGGACGCCAAAATAAAAAAGAAATTGATGTGTTAAATGACTTGTACTAATTTTAAGCATTAAAATATCGAAAATTAGAGGAGAAAAATTTTTAAATGAGATTAAATATGTCAAAAATAATGATATTTGATCTGCTAATATAGTAGGAGATTTTTGCTGATCCAAAATCACATATTTTTAGTTAAAAATTCTAAGAGTTGATTAGCAAATTAGGTGGTTTTAGATCACGGTGACAGACGTTATTAATCTTATTCAAATAATCTGTACAGCTAGGTAGTAAAGTCCTTTAAAAAGTTGGAAAGCTAGTATTTTTCGAATCCTACTTGGGAGTGGAACTTTCAATTTTTTTTGCTATTTCAGCATACTGTGCATACTGATGTCTATATAATCCATTAGGATATGCAAAATGCATTAGTTTCCATTGACTTTGAAAAAATGATCCTTCATCTAGATAACGTTTGGATTGTCAAGTAAGGAAATAATAGATAACTATCTATTCTTGTACTTCGGATTTTGCAATACTTCCTTTAAAGCATATTGCTTTTTTGTTTTTTTGTTTTAAACCTGGGTAGTATGGAAGTTACTAGATAAACTTTTCCAAAGGTACCTTGACCCACAAGTTTTATCAACTAATAATGATTGCTCTGACTAAGAAATCAGTTACTTCTTTGTGTGATTTTTTAGAACGACTTTATACATTATTAAGTTTGTCTTTGAGCATGTAGAAAATGGTTTAGAATTTTCTATGAGAATATAAATATCACCTAAGTTATAAACACGCTCATAAAGTCGAATTTAAATATATATTTTCTCCGTGGATTTTTTAAAATACAATTTTATTTTAACAGAATAGTAAATAGTCAAGTTTTTTGTAGAGTTTAAACTAAAATGTTAATAATTTTTGTAGATAAAGTAGTATTTAAATCATAATATTTTTGCCTTTATAAGGCTATCAAAGATGGTTTATTAAATTCCAAGCTTATTAATGGATTTTCTTTTAACTTTCTATATATTTATTGTACTTTTGATGGTTATAATTTTATCGCCTTTCTTATAAATCAAGCACTCTTTATTTGAGATTCGAAATAAAAATCTAAACTATTAATTTATGTAACCTTCACTTTAAATTTTCATATTTTTATAAATTGAAAAAAGTATGTTTTGAGTGACAATATATATATTTGCAAAATGCGTTATTTATAGTATCAGTAATCAATAGATAACTATAATTAATATAAAAGGAGTCATTAATTAAGTATTAATTTCTATGAGTCAGTTGTACATCTACATTTTGAAGCTACAAAATCTACAGAACCCCGAAAAAGAGCTCTTTTATGTTGGGAGGACAAGTAACATTTAAGCTCGAATAAACAGTCATACACTTGGTAAGGGAAGCTAGTGGACAAGGAGACATAAGCCTATATAAATTGTCAAAATTATAGAAGCGGAGTCTTACTTTTAATAGGATATGTGGGTCAAAATTTTTATGAGTAAGTACTCGATCGATCAAGTGCGTGGAGGAAGCTACTCAAGAACAATCCTATCTCCCTGCCAGAGAAAATTTTTACGTAAATAACTACGGAATGCAAAAGATTAATGCTTTAAGTGTGGAGAGGAAGGACATTTTTCATACAGATGTCCAAATAGATATAGAAGAATAGTCAATGTTTAAGATGATAATCTTTCAGAAAGAAGTTGTCAATTGCTACACAACAATTATCTATAAAGTGTATCTTAAAATGAATTGACCATGATTTTACCAGAATAAAGAAATGGATTAACTGTGATTTTACCAGATAAAACAGAAGAAATCAGATAAATTCACCCACAACAAGAGAACAAAGATACCACCTCTTAAGATAAAAAACAAGGATTTAGCTGGTTAAATTGGCGCTGGTTTAGTAATTTCTTCAGAATGTTCAAATATAAATGATAGTCTATAATTTTGATACAAAATATAAAAATGAATAATACTCCTTTATTCTCTTTTTTCCTGCTAATTTTAACTAATTGTAAATAATGGTGAATCAAGTCTAAATAATCAAACTCTAAAACTAATGCTTTTATGTAGGTAGATCGTCTAATGTTGAGAGAAGAATTAATTAGCATTTTAGTGGAAGAGGAGCGTTATGGACAAAGCTTCACAAGCCAATCGAAATTCTTAACGTTGTTGAAATAAAGTCTAATTCCTAAGAAGATATTTGGGCCAAAAAAATGATGAGTTAGTATTCTATAGACCAAGTAAGAGGAGGAAGATATTTAAGTATCAACTTAAGTTAAAATCAAATAAATAGTTTGAAAAAATAAATCAGGAATGTCAAGGAGTAGTGTTTTTTGTGTGGATAAGCTGGTCATTTTTCAAGAAATTGTAGGAATAAAAAAAAAATGACTTAAGAAATTAACAAATAAAATAAAGAGATAAAAAAGAAGAATGAAATAATTTATAACTTTACTAATAAAACTAAGAAAATTTCTAATCAAAAGAAAGAATAATATTCTTCGGATCAACTTCTCGAAGATGATGATAAGGACTCTTAATATTTGCCTCCGAATACTAAATTCCGAACCAAGTCTCAAAAAACGAAAATTGTTACCAAAAGATAAAAAAAACTAGAGGAGTGAGAGTTCAAACTAATTGAAAGAAGAGTCAAATAGAAAACAAACACAAGATTTTCGAATTTACTGGTGTTTATCTCTTTGTTTAGTTTTTATGCTCTTGAAGTTTTTACTCTCATTGCTCTGAAGTTGATTTGGTTTATGAAATATTTTTTTGAATTTTAATTATGATAAATAGTACCTTTAATCACAAAAAATAATCAAATCAATGGTAGTAAACACTTTTATTAGTTTTCTTATTTGATAAGACTTATATTCCATGTCTCGTGCTCTTTGCCTTTTCCTTTCCTCTCCATTATTGTATGATATTATACTTAGCAGGATTTATTCCTGAGCCACTTGGCTCTGTTTTAAATCTTTACACCTTTCCTAAATAATTTTTGTTACTCTTGTCTTTGTTAAGATTCTAAAAAAGTTTATAGTCAGATGGCTGAGGTTTATATGTTCTCATATCTGGGCTTTTCTAAGGCTTTTTTTTACTTTTTTAATTATGCTTTTTTATCCAATCATCAGGCTTAGTTTTAAGATGAGAGAAATCAGTTTTGACTCTTTACTAAATTAATCATAAATTACGCGAACGATATAGCTACCTACCCCTGGCAAAGTATCTGACTAGTATTGAATCTAATCCAAATATGTGATACGATCTGATACTTTTATTTTTTTATCTGCTAACCTTTTCTTCTAAGCCTAGAGCTCTTTAAGTGACTTCACAACTTAATACTGTCCAGGTGCAGGTTTTTTCTACTTTTTAGATAGTTTCATAACTTAATCTACATATGTTTGCTTGTCGGGATAATTAATTTTGAGTTTACTCTTTTCAGGCCATTCCATTGAGATAGGGTACTGGCCGGGCCCCGGTACTACTTTATGTAATTTTTGTTAATCTTAGAGGTAGTTGCCACGTTTAGTGACATGTTTTCTATCCTTCTGTCCCTTTTTGACGTTGGCAAGTTATCTATCTTTCACTTGTTTGGCTGCGTCAAAGTATTTCTTTTAAACATGGTAACCTTCGATGCCCTTTTGATCTGTATGATTGACCATGGTGTATAGTTGTGGTACTGATAATCCTGAACTTTGTGCTTCCATGTCGTAAAATAAAAGTTTATCTATTAATTTTAGTAATTATGATGAAAATTATTGTTGCTAAAACATATAACTCTAATTTATCACTTTTTGATTCACTAGATTAAACAAAAATGAAGAATATAAATACAAAGTAGTTCTGTTTCCGTTTACTGAGGAATCCCTAGCTTATTTGGTATTTATAATTAAAACAAATAATCATTTTTGATTATATGGAGAATAAGGACTCGAAATCTTGTAGCTTTCTATGTTTTAGAAACTGCAACACTGGACAAGACGAAGACATCTCCAAAAAAATTAATAGCCCCTTACAATTCGAAAAACTTTCTCTTAAAAAGATGAAAGATGAACAAAATAACATGCATCGGACCAACTCCTTCAAAAAATTTTAGAGACCTATACCAACTACCTAAAGGTCTGTGGAATAAGGTACCGAAGGTTACTTGACTCAGCTCATGTAAAGGAAAAAGAAACTTGAGAAGTAGATCAATGCATTGAATAGCGACTTTGATCGCTATTATGAAATATACTCAACAAAGCTAAAATAGCTTAAGGATCTGCAGACTAAGATGAATGAGCAATTCCGGGAGAAGCTAAGCAAATGATTTTTCGCTTATTATAAATAACAATACTGCCTTCAATTGATTGCACTTTACAAGCTCAGGAATAAAATTTTGATGTTTCATAGTGAATCAGTAGATTAAAAGATAGATTTTATGTAATATGAAAATTTAGTAGCTTTATTTTTAGTTTCGAACTTGTTTATTACGGAGGAAATTACTTACTTTAACTAAAAATTTGTAATAACTTTTTCATCAAATCAATTCACAATCCACTTTTTTTTCAGATTTAAGAGTGTCCTCTAAAACCAATCATTTTTGTTAATTTTCAGTTGTAATCAATTGATAGTTTCAATATTTCTAGTTCACTTAAATCTAGTATTTATGATTATACAAGTAATTTAGTTTTCATAAATTTATATCAAACTCACTCATGCTAAGGTTTATAATTTCAAAGAATTTATTCTAAATCAATAAATAGATTCAATACTTTGAAATTATCAAATGAAGCACAATATATCTTTCTAAGGATGCGTATCTGTGAAATATTTACTTATGCTTTAGTTCATTTTCGGAGGACCACACGTCCAGACTCTAACCAAATCTTCAATTTAAGACAATTCAGAGCTAAGAACAGTTTCAAACTTTTCACTTAGAATCTTTACTTTAAGTTTTTTAATGCTTTGAGAATCTTTAATTTTCATGGAACATGTTAATTTTGAAGAACTACTTAACTCGTTGATTTGTCTCAAAGTAATAGGATGAATATCTTCTACTTTTTCGCAAGCGAAAAGCAACTTGAATTTAAAATTAGAAAATGGATTTTGTTTTAAAATAGGATTCATTTTATAAATCTAATTTGAAAGATTTGATGTAGGTGAAGTTTAAATTCTATAGTCCTTAAAGAGAAGGTCAATTAAATCAGAGAATTGATAGAGTCCTGTACCTCCAGCAATTATCAATATTGTTCCTTTTTAAAGCTAAGAAAGACCTAATCCAAATCCTCTAGGAGGACTTAAAGTCAAATTTTTTGCTCTGTGATTGATCAGCATATTGGGTAGTGTACCTTCCTCATAAACTTTCATTAGAAGAGGAATATAGTCACCTTGTTGTTATTTTTATTAAAATGTTAATTCTCGCTCTGTATTTGCAATAAGCTCAACCTATTTCGATGAATTATTGGATAGTTGTAAATCTGGTAATTATAAATCTGGATAGTCTAAATTATTCAAGCCCATTTTTTTCAGCAAAACAACATTATTATAATGCAAAAAGTTAACTGAATTATAGAGCCTCGTTATTTTGTTATTGACAGTCAAAGAATAGAATCTTCCAAGTTGATGAAGTTACTCATAACCTGTAAATTTTAGATTTTGTTTACAATTTAGATTAACCTGGTATATAAGTGTATTGTAGGAAATCGATTTTATGCTTGATACAGTTACTTTAAATGGCTAATTAGGCATATTGAGATAAGGAGAAGGAATACTTATTATTGCAGTTGGTTCGCCCAAAAGATCTAAACTCCTAAAAGAATGTGAATTAGTTGGCAAATTTGTTAGCTTTTAAACTCGATACATTCCATAGATAAATCTGTCAACTTCCCTATTTTTTACACTCTCTATCACTTGATAACCAGCAGGATGCGTTAGTCTTAAAGGAGTAAGATCACAAACATAGTTCGCAAATGAGCAAAATTCTTTTTGTTCCTGTTGTATCTTTTTGACTTATTATGAATTATTTGATTATTTTTTTAGCTAATTTAATGAGGTAGTTTTTCTTAATTACTCATTTTTTATATTTTGAGGCTATATCGTTGATTATAAATTTGGAAAAAAACATTTTTCGAATAATCGCCATAATAAAAAATAGGCAGTCCTGAGCTAAGAGAATCCAAAACACATGGTCTTGATCAATATAATTGTAGACTTGAAATTTGCATAAAATCGTCATCGAGTAACCAAGAAAATAATGCACTTTATTCATGCAATACAACACTACACTTGGCACTTTGCATAAATTTAGTAACTTGCACAGACATCCTAGAACCACTTGCAAAAATATATCACTAACAATTACATAACCGATTATGTAATGATTCCTCTTTTTTGGAGGAGTACTTGGTGTGGTTATTTGCAAGAGAACAGGAAAGGTAAAGAGTAGTGTGATAAATGCAACCGCGAAACCGATAATAAAGTGTCCTAATATAGTGTGTCTCCTGTATTTGTACATTGCAAGGAAGATTCCGACGTTTATGGTTACAGTCCACATATATGGTAGAATCTACTTATGCAGATTTAGAAACGTAGGAGGAGTAAATTTTCTGCCTCCAATGCCTGGGAATTTAGGTGGTTGTGTAGGAATTGTATTAGACATTTGATTATTATTTTGGGCTGTTAATTTACATTTGAAAAAGCCTCAAGTTATTAAAATAAAACCAAATTATTTTTTGCCTAAAAAACCCAAAATAATCAAAAGATCACATAGAGCCATTACCTTAAAAATATGGAAATGATTTCTATCATTTCTTTGTTTTTATTCTCTAAATCAGGGG
>Ga0194117_10005189_pt1 | contig 11986 bp, 4 predicted proteins | sample TA2MahsurfametaG_FD_160579 | JGI IMG/M metagenome (GOLD analysis project Ga0194117, IMG submission 160579) | Freshwater microbial communities from Lake Tanganyika, Tanzania - TA2015009 Mahale N1 surface | ecosystem: Environmental > Aquatic > Freshwater > Lake | place: Tanzania: Lake Tanganyika...
TAATACGTTCGTATTAGCAGTAATATTTCTAATTGGCGCAATATATGTAGCATCGGCTGTAGCACCTGTTACCACAGAGGTTGAAGCATTCAATACGATTGTCCTTGCTGCTTGTGAGCCTGCCGCAACAAGACCTGAAGAATTAATACATATACTATTCGCACCTTGATTTGTTTGACCAGCTTTTTCACCAATGGCTATCGCATTTATCCCTTGTGTTGCTTGACCGGCTTGTATGCCTATTGCTATTGCGAATGTTCCTTGATTAAATCTTCCTGCTTGATTACCTATTGCGACAGTTAATCTTGATTGGTTAGTTTGTCCTGCGAAACTACCAATTGCTACCGAGTCCTGACCTTGACTTGCTTGACCGGCCTGTGTTCCTATTGCTACTGCTCTTAACCCCTGAGATTGGTTTCCTGCGCTCCTTCCTATAGCGATAGCAGAAGCTTGCTGAGAGTTTTGTCCGGCTTGATAACCAATAGCAATTGATTCAGCAGCTTGAGTATTTTGTCCGGCTTGAAACCCAATAGCAATTCCTCTGTCCGCTTGGAAAAACTGTGCTGCCTTTTCTCCGATTGCTATTCCATTTAACAATTGATTACCTTGTCCTGCTTGAAATCCAATAGCAAGTGAACCTTGACCTTGATTTGTTTGACCTGCTTGATTACCAATAGCAATCGCGGTATTTGTCTGAGAAACTTGTCCTGCTTGAACACCAACAGCAATCGCATTTGTACCTTGAGTACGATTACCTGCAAATAATCCAATAGCAATCGCACCAGATAGTTGATTAGTTCTTCCAGCCTCTATACCAATTGCTATGCCTGCTGTTCCTTGGGTGAACTGACCCGCTAAATTACCAAATGCTAATGGACCGTTTCCTGTTATCTGCCATGATAAAGTTGAATTATTCCAATTCAATGCTTGTGAGACAATACTTCCTGATACCGCACCTATACCAGATGGACCAGTTGCTCCAGTTCTTCCAGTTGCTCCTGTTGGACCAATTGGACCAGTTGGACCAGTTGGACCAGTTGGACCTGTTCTTCCGGCCGATCCAGTAGGTCCAGTTGGACTGAAACCAGTAGGTCCTGTATTACCGGTATCTCCTTGTATACCAGTTAGTCCGGTTGGTCCAGTTGATCCAGTTGGTCCAGTGGGTCCTGTAGAACCTGTCGTGCTTGCTATACCGTCTGGTCCAATTGGTCCGGTATTACCAGTTGGCCCAGTTGGACCAATTGGTCCTGTTGGTCCTGTATCACCTGTTGGTCCTGTTGGTCCTGTATTACCTGTTGGTCCGGTAGGACCTCTTGGTCCTGTATCACCTGTTGGTCCTGTTGGTCCTGTATCACCTGTTGGTCCGGTTGGACCAGTATTTCCTATTGGTCCTGTATCTCCAGTTGGTCCTGTTGTACCAGTTCGTCCAATATTACCAGTTGGTCCTGTTTGACCAATCGATCCAGTATCTCCAGTTGGACCTCTTGTACCTGTTGGTCCTGTTGATCCTGTTGGTCCTGTTGGACCATTCGATCCTGTATCTCCAGTTGATCCTCTTGTACCTGTTGGTCCTGTATTTCCTGTTGACCCGGTTGGACCATTCGATCCAGTATCTCCAGTTGGACCTCTTATACCAGTAGGTCCTGTATTTCCTGTTGGCCCGGTTGGACCAATTGAACCTGTATTTCCTGTTGGTCCTCTTGTACCAGTAGGTCCTGTATTACCAGTCGGTCCTGTTGGACCAATCGACCCAGTATCTCCAGTTGAACCTCTTGTACCTGTTGGTCCTGTTGATCCTGTTGGTCCTGTTGGACCATTCGATCCAGTATCTCCAGTTGATCCTCTTGTACCAGTTGGTCCTGTATTACCAGTCGGTCCTGTTTGACCGTTCGATCCAGTATCTCCAGTTGGTCCTCTTGTACCAGTCTGTCCTGTATTACCAGTCGGTCCTGTTGAACCAACCGATCCAGTATCTCCAGTAGGTCCTCTTGTACCAGTTGGTCCTGTATTTCCAGTTGGTCCTGTTGGACCATTAGAACCAGTATTTCCAGTTGGACCGATTGGTCCAGTTACTCCTGTATTTCCGGTTGGGCCTTGTGTACCAGTTGGTCCTGTATTACCAGTTGGTCCGGTTGTTCCAACTGATCCAGTATTTCCAGCAGGTCCTGTTGAACCAGTTGGTCCTGTATTTCCAGTTGAACCTCTTGTACCAGTTGGACCGGTTTGTCCGGTCAATCCAGTATCTCCGGTTGGTCCAGTTGGACCAGTTGGACCAGTTACTCCATTTGGTCCTGTATTTCCAATTTGTCCGGTATAACCAGTTGGTCCTGCTTCACCAGTTAGACCCGTTTGACCGGCTTGGCCTGTATTACCAGTTGGTCCTGTTGGGCCAAATGATCCTGTATTTCCAGTTAGACCTGTTGGACCAAATGATCCTGTATTTCCAGTTGGACCTGTTAGACCAACTGATCCTGTATTTCCTGTTGGTCCGGTTACTCCAGCTGATCCTGTATTTCCAGTTGGACCGATTGGTCCAGTTACTCCTGTATTTCCTGTTGGTCCTGTTGGACCAGCCGATCCGGTTTGACCTGTAGGCCCAGTATTACCTATATTTCCTGTAGGTCCAGTAGATCCGGTTAAGCTTGCTGTACCATCTCGACCAGTTGGTCCGGTTAGTCCCGTATTCCCAATTGTTCCGGTTTCACCTCTAGATCCAGTTGGTCCCGTATTCCCGGTTGGTCCTATTCTACCAGTTGGTCCGGTATTTCCAATTGAACCCGTATTTCCAGTTGGTCCAGTATTTCCAGTTGGTCCTATTCTACCAGTTGGACCTGTAGCACCTGTCAAAGTTGCTGTACCAGGGGGGCCAGTTTGTCCGGTTGGTCCAATTTCACCTGTAGGTCCTGTTTGACCCTTATCACCAGTTGGACCTGTATTTCCAGTTGGACCTGTATTTCCAGTTGGACCGATTGGTCCTGTTGGTCCTGTTTCACCAGTTGGACCGATTGGTCCGGTTGGTCCTTCACCAGTTGGACCGATTGGTCCGGTTGGTCCTGTTTCACCAGTAGGTCCTGTTTCACCAGTTGGTCCTCTTGTACCAGTAGGTCCTGTTTCACCAGTTGGTCCGGTTTCGCCTGTAGGTCCGGTAGGTCCAGTTGGTCCTGTTTCACCAGTGGGTCCTGTTTCACCAGTTGGTCCGGTTTCACCTGTAGGTCCGGTTGGTCCAGTTGAACCTGTAGGACCTGTTAAAGTTGCTGTACCAGGGGGTCCAGTTGGTCCAGTCGGTCCAGTTGGTCCAGTTTCACCAGTTGGCCCAGTTTCGCCAGTTGGTCCGGTATTTCCTGTTGGACCAGTTTCACCAGTTGGACCTGTAGCACCTGTCAAAGTTGATGTACCAGGAATTCCAATTGGACCAATTGCACCAGTTGGACCGGTTGGTCCTGTTTGACCGGTTGGTCCTGTTTGACCGGTTGGACCTGTATTTCCTGTTGGTCCTGTTTGACCGGTTGGTCCTGTTTGACCGGTTGGTCCTGTTTGACCGGTTGGTCCTATTTGTGTATACATAACTTGTGTAACTGTTAAAATAACAGACGGTATAGCTGGTCTTGCTGGTGGACCAAGTGAAGAAGGACTTGCCAACAAAATAACATTTACATCTGTTGAATACCAAGCTATTTGTAACGTATCACTTGGTGTTAAAGTCAAAACAATATTCCAAGCAGGGACTTCATAACTAGAACTACTTGAACCGCTTACAGCTATTTTTGTGTCTGAATCAGGTAAGTTTACACCATTTTTTACAAACCATATATTAACAACAGATGAACCTCCACCTGATATTTTTTCCATTTGAGCTGAAAATTGGATATTATATACACCAGTCGAACTTACTACTATTTTTGTTGGATTTAATGAAGCATCATTCTGAATAGTTACACCATTTGCCTCATATGTAGAATTATAACTCATAAAATTTGGAGAACCTATATTATTTTGTGAAATATCACTATAAAATGAACCATATATACCTAAAGCGCCACCTGTTCCAGTAGGTCCTTGTATACCAGTTGGACCGGTAGCACCAGTTTCACCAGTTGGTCCTGTTTCACCATTTGGCCCTGTAGTACCATCTCGTCCTGTTGGTCCAGTTGGTCCGATCTGTCCAGTTGGACCTGTAGTACCAGTTGGTCCGATTGGTCCGGTTGGTCCGGTTTCACCCGTTGGCCCTGTAGTACCCGTTGGACCTGTATCTCCTGTTGGACCTGTATCTCCTGTTGGACCTGTATCTCCAGTTGGACCTGTATCTCCAGTTGGACCTGTATCTCCAGTTGGACCTGTATCTCCAGTTGGACCTGTATCTCCTGTTGGACCTGTATCTCCTGTTGGTCCTGTATTTCCAGTTGGTCCTGTTTCACCCGTTGGACCTGTATATCCGATACCACCACCACCACCACCATTACATGGTACAAAACAATCACATACATCAGGAACATATTCTTCACATGGATTACCACAATCACAAATATCAGGTCCGGCATAATCACAATCAGGACATGGTGTATAATAACCGGTATTACAATTTCCACATTTATTTGGAGTATACGGGGCACCATTTATGTATGACACATTTAAATTTGTTACAGTAATATTTTCGCTTGTAATATTTTTGGCATTTATACTACTCATATATAAATGTCAATAGATTTTAAATTATAAAATAAATTGTAAAAAAAAATTAATTTAATTTTAAGAAATATTACTAAAATGAATTACAATTTATTTAACATTTTTGTTTGATTCTTTTTATATTTATATAACTTTGTAATCATAATTTTCTAAAAATGTATTTTATAAAATTTAACTTTTCAGATGATTTTGTATGTGATCGTTTTCTCATTTATTTTGTCTCATTTATTTTGTCTCATTTATTTTTCTCTTTTTATTTGCTTTATTTGTATGATTTTTATTGTATGATTTTTATTGTATGATTTTTATTGTATGATTTTTATTGTATGATTTGCTTTCCTTTATATGTAACTGATTAAATCCATTTATATGGACCAGATCCCTTTACATTAACATTGTTCTTATCAGGTTCAACATCTATATTACACCTTTTACCATGGACTAACCAATAAAAACAACAATTCCCTCCATAAACTGTAAAACTATTTCCATTCATTCTAGAAGTATAGAGTTGTTCTATTTTTTTACCACAATAAATTGGTCTTATTTGAATTGTAAAATCTGTCGCTAATTTTTTTACATATTCTGGTAACTGGATTTGTATTGAAACTCCATTAGTTATTTCACCTTCTCCTCTATAATAAACACCTCCCTCTGGTCCTTCTAAGCAACCATGAACTAAGTATTTGTTTTTGTCTATTGGATGGTCTATAATGAATGATTTAGCTCGATAACTAACTTCACGTGTAGAAGTATCGTAACCTAATACGTTCGTATTACCAGTATTATTTCTAATTTGCCAAATACATGTACAACTTTGTGCTGGAGGTGCTATCGCACTAGTTGAAGCATTCAATAATATTGTATTATTTGGTTGAGCGTTAAATGGAGCGGTATTTGAAGCACAAATACATATAAGATTAGAGTTTATTTGTCGATTCATATTGGCACCAATAATAATAGAATTTGTAAATCTTGTATCGGCACCCGCAAGGTATCCTATTGCTATTGATTTTGACCCTTGATGATTTTCTCCTGCCTGACATCCTATAGAGATAGAAAGAGTACTTGGATTTTGCCTTTGGGCAAAATATCCAACTGCTATTGTTTCTTCTCGAGAAGTTGCCGTATCATGGGTTCCTTTGCCTATTGCTATAGCATTCGTATTATTGCTGTTTAATCCTGAAACTGTGCCAAACGCAATACTTGAATGCTGAGGAGCAGCATTTCTTCCAGACCAATATCCAAAATTAATAGCAAATTCACCCTGGCCGTTTCGTACTGCCTCATCACCAAAAGAAATCCCATAATTGTTTTGGTTGATGGATCCTGCCAGATTACCAATAGCAATCCCATTTGTTCCTTGAGTATTTTGACCTGCTTGATTACCAATAGCAATTGCGCTAGATCTTTGTGCTGATGCTCCTCCTTGAAAACCAATAGCAATCGCATTTGTTCCCTGAGTAAGTTGACCTGCTTGAACACCAATAGCAATCGCCTCTGTACTTTGAGTAACTCCTCCTGCTAGTAATCCAATAGCAATCGCACCAGATTGTTGATTTGATCTTCCAGCCTGTATACCAATTGCTATACCTGCTGTTCCTTGGTTGATCTCACCTGCTAAATTACTAAATGCCAATGGACCGTTACCTGTTATCTGCCATAATAAAGTTGAATTATTCCAATTCAACGCTTGTCCCCACTCAGACCCTTCCGCTAGCCGTGCTGGACCTCTTGGGCCATTCGGACCGGTTAGACCAGTTAGTCCTGTAAACCCTCGTATAGTATTACCAGTTGGGCCTGTATCTCCATTTCGTCCCGTATTACCAGTTGGGCCGGTTGGACTGGCTGGGCCTGTTGGACCAGTTGGACCTATTTGACCTGTTGGACCAGTATTTCCTGTTGGACCTATATCACCTGTTGGACCTATATCACCTGTGAAACTTTCTGTAGCGTTTCGTCCACGTGGTCCAGTTGGTCCTGTTTCACCAGTTGGTCCTGGTTCACCAGTTGGTCCTGTTTCACCAGTTGGTCCTGTTTCACCAGTTGGTCCTGTTTCACCTGTTGGTCCTGTTTCACCGGTTGGTCCTGTTTCACCAATTGGTAATGTTTCACCTGTTGGTCCTCTTGTACCAGTTATTCCTGTTTCACCTGTTGGACCTGTATTACCAACTGGTCCTGTTTGACCGGTTGGACCTGTTTCACCTGTTGGACCTGTTGCTCCAGTTGGACCGATTTGGCCTGTTGGACCGATTTGGCCTGTTGGACCTGTTGAACCAGTTGGACCGATATCACCAGTTGGACCGATATCACCAGTTGGTCCAGTTAATCCAGTTGGACCTGTATTTCCTATTGGACCCGTATTTCCTGTTGGACCGATTGTACCAACTGTTCCTGTTGGACCGGATGGGCCGGTATTTCCAATTGATCCTGTTGGACCAACTGGTCCGGTATTTCCAATTGATCCTGTTTCACCACCAAATCCGGTATTTCCAGTTGGACCTGTTTCAGTTGGTCCAGTTAGTCCAATTGGACCTGTATTTCCAGCAGAACCTGTATTTCCAGCAGAACCTGTATTTCCAGTAGAACCTGTATTTCCAGCAGAACCTGTATTTCCAGCAGAACCTGTATTTCCAGACAATCCATTACTCCCAGTTGGTCCTTTTAGACCAGTTTGACCTATTGGACCAGTTGGACCTGTATTTCCAGCAGTTCCTGTATTTCCAACAGAACCTGTATTACCAGCCATTCCTGTATTTCCAGTAGAACCTGTTGTTCCAAACGATCCATTACTCCCAGTTGGTCCTATTAGTCCAGTTGGACCTATTTGACCGGTTGGTCCTGTATCTCCGGTTATACCTCTTGTACCAGTTATTCCGGTTGGTCCAGTTTGACTATTTCCTGTTGGGCCTCTTTCACCAGTTGGTCCTGCGTTACCTGTTGGTCCTGCGTCACCAGTTGGACCGGTTTCACCAACAGGTCCTGTATTTCCTGTTGATCCTCTTGTTCCAGTTGGTCCAGTATTACCAGCAGAACCTGTATTACCGACTGGTCCAGTATTTCCTGTTACTCCTGTTGGACCAGTGGGTCCTGTATTGCCATTTGGACCTGTTGGACCAGTGGGACCTGTATTTCCAGTTAGTCCTGTTGTACCAGGCGAACCTGTATTGCCAGTAGGACCGGTTGAACCAGTTGGACCTGTTAAACCAATTGGACCTATTAGACCAGTTGGACCTATTGGACCACTTGCTCCTGTATTGCCAGTTGGTCCTGTATTACCAATCTCACCTGTTGGACCAGTGTTACCTGTATTTCCATCCTGACCTGTTGGACCCGTTGGACCAGCTTCACCTGTATGTCCGGTGTTACCTGTATTTCCTGTATTACCTGTAGCGCCTGTCACAGTTTCTATACCTTGTGGTCCTGTTGGTCCAGTTGATCCTACTTCACCTTTAGGTCCCGTATTTCCTTTAGATCCAGTTCGTCCGGTATTTCCTATCGATCCCGTATTTCCGGTTGGTCCTGTATTTCCTCTTGGTCCAATATTCCCAGTTGGTCCCGTATTTCCAGGTGGACCCGTATTTCCAGTCGATCCTGTAGCACCAGTAAGACTTCCTATACCAGTTGGTCCATTTGGTCCTGTTTCGCCAGTTGGTCCTTTTTCGCCAGTGGGTCCTGTTTTGCCATTGGGTCCTGTTTGTCCTGTCGAACCAGTGGGTCCTGTTTCACCAGTGGGTCCTGTTTTACCAGTGGGTCCTGTTTCACCTGTGGGTCCTGTTTTACCGGTGGGTCCTGTCGAACCCGTGGGTCCTGTCGAACCCGTGGGTCCTGTTTCACCTGTGGGTCCTGTCGAACCAGTGGGTCCTGTTGAACCAGTGGGTCCTGTTTCACCGGTTGGTCCTGTTACATTACTAGCGGCACCAGTTGGACCGGTTGGACCTGTTGGACCAGTTGGACCTGTATTTCCAGTTGGACCCGTATTTCCAGTTGGACCTGTGTTACCTGTAGCACCTGTCGTACTTGGTATACCACGTGGTCCTGTTGGTCCTGTTGGTCCTGTTGGTCCTGTTGGTCCTGTTGGTCCTGTTAGTCCTGTTGGTCCTGTTAGTCCTGTTGGTCCTGTTGGTCCTGTTGGTCCTGTAGCACCTGTTACACTTCCTATACCAGTTGGACCAGTTGGACCAGTTGGACCAGCTTCACCTGTTGGACCTGTTTCACCAGTTGGCCCATCTTCACCGGTTGGTCCATCTTCACCAGTAGGGCCTGTTTCTCCAGTAGGTCCAGTTGGACCTGTATTTCCTGTTGGACCTATTTGTGTATACATAACTTGTGTAACTGTTAAAATAACAGATGGTATAGCTGGTGTACCAATCGAAGAAGGACTTGCCAATAAAATAACATTTAGATCTGTTGAATACCAAGCTATTTGTAACGCATCATTTGGTGTTAAAGTCAATACAATATTCCAAGCAGGAACCTCAAAACTGGAACTACTTGAACCACTTACAGCTATTTTTGTGTCTGAATCAGGTAAATTAACACCGTTTTTTACAAACCATATATTCACAATAGACGATCCTCCACCTGAAATTTTTTCAATTTGACCTGAAAATTGGATATTATATACACCGGTCGAACTTACTACTATTTTTGTTGGATTACCAAAAGCATCATTCTGAATACTTACACCATTTGCCTCATATGTAGAATTATAACTCATAAAATTTGGAGAACCAATATTGTTTTGTGAAACATCACTATAAAATGAACCGTATATACCTAATGTACCAGTTGTTCCAATAGATCCTTGTATACCAATTGGTCCTGTATAACCAGTTGGTCCAGTATAACCAATTGGTCCTGTAGCACCTGTCATAGTTGGTGTACCATCTCGTCCGGTTAGTCCAATTGGACCGGTAGTACCAGTTGGTCCAGTTTCACCTGTTGGTCCAGTTGCACCCGTTGGTCCAGTTTCACCTGTTGGTCCAGTTTCACCCGTTGGTCCAGTTTCACCCGTTGGTCCAGTTTCACCCGTTGGTCCAGTTTCACCTGTTGGTCCAGTTTCACCTGTTGGTCCAGTTTCACCTGTTGGTCCAGTTTCACCTGTTGGTCCAGTACCTCCGCTGCCACCACCACCACCACTATTACATGGTACATAACAATCACATACATCAGGAACATATTCTTCACATGGATTACCACAATCACAAATATCAGGTCCGGCATAATCACAATCAGGACATGGTGTATAATATCCAGTATTACAATTTCCACATTTATTTGGTAGATATGGAACACCATTTATATTTGTCACATTTAAATTAGTTACCGTAATATTTTCGCTTGTAACATTTTTGGCATTTATACTACTCATATAAATGTCAATAGATTTTAAATTGAAGAATAAATTGTAAAAAAAATGCTTAACTTAATTTGGAGCAGGAAACGGTCTTTGGTTTTTGTCTATTACTAAAGGTTCTGGCATAAGAATTGGAGTGTTTTCATAAATATTTGTAGACTGTAATTTTGTTATTTCAGGTACAAAACATGGAGCAGGATTTACTAAATTAGTAGAATTAATTCCAAATAAAAATGATTCCGTATCAGCAGCATTATGTGATAATTTATTCCAAGGAATTTGGGCCGGTAACAATCCGTTTCCAGGAAGTCTTGTATTATAAGCAGCACCATATTGAGAATTAGGATATAATGTATAATTTGATGATTCTTTGTATTGTCTTTGTTCTAAACAATAATTTCCTGGTGTATTTCTATTACGAGTAGAAGCCATTTATATACAATTATAAAATATTATTTACAAATTTCATACATAAAAATTCAATCAATACAAGTTTTATTCAATCAATACAAGTTTTATTCAATCAATACAAGTTTTATTCAATACAAATTTGATCCAATAATTTTATATTTTCTTCTGATAATGACCCAACCTCTAAATATTCTGATACACATTTATGCGTTATATACATATAGTCGTAAGAATATAAAATACATAATCCAGTTTGTAAATCTTCAGACATGACTTTTGCTGCCATTTTTTCCATACATTGGACCAATGGTATACAGTCTTTAATTTTGCTGTATAATTGAGGAATTATCTCAGTAAATACGTCAAAATCATCATCATAATAGTCAATTGAAAAAATATTTAATAGATCTTCTTTATATAAAATATCTCTAATAAAGGTTTTTTCATAATTATTTACATTATCTGTTTCTAAAAAAACGTCATCTTTGTGATATCTACATTCAAATTTAGTATCATACATTTGTTAAATGAAAACGATAATGTTTAAATCTTTTTTTTAAGAATTATAAATATTTGAATATGAAAATCAAAATATTTATTTTTTTAGAATATTATTGCTTATTGAAAGAATCCGTATCTCGAGTCAATTCTCGTGAAGGAACACCACCGCGAATCCATCCATCAGAAGCAATACTTTCAATTTGATTAGCAGGATTATTGATTCTTTGTTGAACAGCAGGTAATAGCGGAGTCTGATGATATTTGATGTAACTCTTTTCGCTTAAGTTATTGACACTGCGTTTGTTGACAATTTGCTCTCCTTGTTGAATTTGAGATTCCATGACAGGATTCACAGAGCCGCGTCCTAAATAAGGAACTGTAGCGAATGGTCTGTGAAATAAATCGATCTGGCATCGTGGATGGCAATTAATTGTTCCAATTAACAGTTTAGATGAGTCATCTATGTTGCAGCCACCAGCCCCTACTTGATAACCTCCATTATAATTTACACCTATTTGAGTAGTAGCTAATTCTATAGGTTTTTTCATACTGCAGTCAGAGGCAAAATAATTTTGAGTCATATAATTACATGATGCGACATTTTGAATATCTTCCATTGAACCAGAACATTCGTCTAGGCCAATTCTAGACATATTATTAAAGGTATATCCTGAATAAGTAGCCATTTATATACTATTGATTGATATTTTATTTTTACTAAACTTAAATAATAACTTAAAAACAGATAATACAACAGAAAAAACCATTGAAATAGTTGAGTTATTTTACTAATAATAATTTTACTAATAATAATAGAAATAATATTATTTACTTGAAAAAGAATAATATTATTATATCAAATTTAGATAATCAAATTTAGATATTCAAATTATTTTTAATCCAATTTATAAGGTAGTCATCATCGGAACCCCAATTTGCGTAATCTTCGCCAGACATGGTTAAGTATCTGGTTCCAGCATAATTACCAGTATTGTCAACTAAATCGATCATAATACCAGCACTTTCTTT
>Ga0194117_10005204_pt1 | contig 11974 bp, 5 predicted proteins | sample TA2MahsurfametaG_FD_160579 | JGI IMG/M metagenome (GOLD analysis project Ga0194117, IMG submission 160579) | Freshwater microbial communities from Lake Tanganyika, Tanzania - TA2015009 Mahale N1 surface | ecosystem: Environmental > Aquatic > Freshwater > Lake | place: Tanzania: Lake Tanganyika...
TCCTCGCTCGTCTCTGCCAGCCATTCACGTGCGCCAAAGCCTGTTCGACGATCCATGCGCATGTCTAACGGAGCCTCATCAAAACGAAAGGCAAATCCCCGATCCGCCTCGTCCAAGTGATGCGAGGAAACGCCCAAATCAGCCAAAATCCCATGGACGCCCTGCACCCCCTTCCATTGCAGAAAACGCTGCATTTGAGCAAAATTCGCGTCGATTAACTCGAACCTGGGGTCAGCACACAATGCCGGGGTTCCATCATCCAAGGGCTTGTTTGCTCTCTGCAAGGCGTCTTCGTCCTGATCGATGCCAAACAGGCGCCCCTTAGGGCCCAATCGTCCCAATATGGCACGCGAATGCCCTCCACCGCCCAAGGTGCAATCCACATAAATGCCGTCAACCTTGATTTGCAGAGCCTCTAAACAGGCTTCCAACAGAACAGGCTGATGATAAAAGGCCTTAGACATTCCATTGACCTCCCATCACCCGCTCGGCCAAGGCCGAAAAGTCTTGTGGTTCTTGGTCAAGCATCTTGTGATAAGCCTGTTCAGACCACAGCTCTATGCGATTGAGATGCCCAAAGAGCACCAAATCCTTGTCAATCCCTGCATACTGCAGCAAGGATTTGGGTAACAGCAGCCTGTTCGCGGAATCAGGCTCCAAGGCCGTGGCCCCCCGCAGAAAATACCGCAAAAACTCCCGGTTTTCGCGCACATAGGGGTTCAATTGACCCAAATCATGGACCATGCTATCCCATTCCAAAGAGGGATAAAGCACCAAACAAGACTCAAAACCACGATTAATCACCCATTTGCCTGCAGCCTCCGCACTCAATTGCCTCAAGAGCCCGGCAGGCAGGCTGATCCTGGACTTAGCGTCCAATTTTAAGGAAAATTCGCCGATGAACTGTGTCACTTCTCTGTGGGGGCTTTCTGAGGTACGAATTAACCACTTTTTCCCACTATATACCACTTTTTCCCACAAAACTTATCCACATCATGAAAAATTCCATTTTTAGAACATTCCAAGACGCAATTGCCAATTCAATTGGCTACAAGGCAACATCCTTTTAGATTTGCATACAATTCCAAAAGCTCCTACAGCCTAGCTCCTCCCAACTTATCCAATACCCTAATCAAATGCCCGTTTCACAATCCAATTTGGCACCACCCATACGAGGCAGTATTGAGGTTATCACCGGGTCCATGTTTTCAGGCAAAACCGAAGAACTCATTCGAAGGCTACGTCGCGCAGAATTGGCGGGACTAGGGGCACTCATCTTCAAACCGTCCTACGATAGCCGCTACCACACTGGTCGCATAGTTTCTCATGATCAAAACAGCATTCCCTGTGAAAGCGTCAACGCTTCAACGGAAATACCCCAAATAATTCAAGAAAAAGGGGGTCAGATTCAAGTGATTGGAATAGACGAGGCCCAGTTCTTTGACTCAGAAATTATAGACGTTGTCCGAAATCTCAGCTTCCAAAATTATCGAATAATTATCGCCGGCCTAGACATGGATTTTCTAGGCAATCCCTTCGGGCCCATGCCTTCTTTGATGGCTGTTGCTGAGGATGTTACCAAAGCCCGAGCTATATGTTCGGATTGCGGAAATGAGGCAACCTTTTCGTTTCGCCATCATGGCGATTCGGCAACGTTAATGCTTGGTGCTCAGGAACAATACCGACCTTTATGCCGATCTTGCTTTAAAAAGGTTCAACATAAATCATGAAATCTACAGGACCATTTAATCCCTGAACCATTGACCCCATGAATTATTATGCGCATCCTACTTCGGTCATAGACGAACCTTGTGAAATTGGTGAAGGCACCAAAATCTGGCATTTCTCTCATATCATGAATGGATGTCGCATAGGGTCCAGTTGTAACATTGGACAAAATGTCGTTATATCCCCGGAGGTTATTCTTGGGAATAATGTTAAGATTCAAAATAATGTAAGTTTGTACACCGGGGTCACTTGCGATGATGATGTTTTCCTTGGCCCTTCCTGTGTTTTTACCAATGTGACCAACCCTCGTTCGGCGGTAAATCGTCGCGGTCAATACGCCCAAACGCGGGTTGGCCAAGGGGCCAGCATTGGCGCCAATGCGACCATTGTATGCGGGCATGATATCGGTCGCTTTGCCTTTATTGGAGCGGGTGCCGTGGTAACCAAGCATGTACCGGATTATGCTCTAGTGGTCGGTAACCCCGCCCGACATATTGGCTGGATGAGCGAATACGGTCACCGCCTAGAATTTGACGCACAAGGCCATGCCATATGCCCAGAGAGTAAGCAGGTTTACTTCAAAGACCCCAACACCGGCATGGTACGCCGAAAATAAATAATTGCCTGCTTTGGTGAAAGCGAGTTAAGGCAGACTTCTGAGAATTTGAAAGCCGTAATACTTTAATCAAGGACTCGACAGTCTACCTCAGAATGCTAAACTTGATAAGCTGAACTGTTGACCATTGATTGCCTTTTAAGAAAACCTGATACATTCCGGCCGGCAATCCCGACGTATTCACTTGAATGCGATTTTCTACGTCAGTTGAATTAAAACTCAACGAAGTCACCCTCCTTCCGGATAAATCAAATACTTGAAGCTCCAAGGAAGAACCCTCCTCTATTCCTTCGAGGTAGATAATATCCGAAGCCGGGACGGGATAAACTCTCAAAAGTTTGCTTTGGCCCACCTGCTCACCAATACCCACATTGCTCAAATTCAACCGATTAGAGGTATCTGAATAACAAATTCTAGAGCCAACCGATGTATCTCTCAGCGCATAATATTGACCGTTCTGTGTAATTGGAATAAACCCTGTACTACCAGCCCCAATTTGAACTCCATTTCTGAACCAAGTCACTCTATTCCCTGGGTTAGCAAACAAGGTATCTACCGTACCTGAAACAGAAATTGAAGGCGCTTGGGGCTTATTAATTACCACAAGGTTTAACGTGATCAAAGAATCGCATCCGTTCCAAGAAGGCAAGGTCCTATTGTAGGTTCCAGAACTCGTTAGAGCCAAAGTGCCGAATAAATACGTATTGCCTTGACAAATCGTGTCACTCAATGTTGAAGAGCTATTAGGATTGACCGTCACCGTCCGCGTTGCTGTAGCATTCGAGCAGCCACCTGTTCCGGTAACGGTGTAGGTAATGGTGGCGGTGCCTGCGGCAATACCGGTCACAAGACCCGTAGTGGCATTCACCGTGGCCACGCCCGTTGCACTGCTGGACCAGCTACCGCCGCTTACTGTCGAGGTAAACGTGGTGGTGCCGGCAATACAGATGTTTTGTGTTCCGCTGAGGGTTCCCGCAGAGGCAGGGGCCGTGACAGTCAATGTTCTCGTGGCGGTGGCATTAGCGCAGCCTCCTGTTCCGGTAACGGTGTAGGTAATGGTGGCGGTGCCTGCGGCAACTCCTGTGACAACCCCCGTAGAGGCATTCACCGTGGCGACACCTACGGCACTGCTGGACCAGCTACCGCCGCTTACCGTAGAAGCGAACGTGGTGGTGCCGGCGATACAGATGCTCTGCGTTCCGCTGAGGGTACCCGCAGAGGTGGGCGCTGCAACGGTTATCGTACCTGTTGCCGTGCTCGTTCCCCCGGTACATCCCGTCAAGGTCACGGTGTAATTGAAGGTCCCCGCTGCCGTTGGTGTACCGCTAATCGTCACCGCGTTGGAAGCCCAAACTCCTGTAACACCGGCAGGCAGGCCTATCACTGTGGCTCCTGTTGCAGCAGTTGTGGCATACGTAATATTGGTAATGGCGGAGCCTTGGCATACAGATTGGTTTGCCGTTCCTGTCCCAGAACTTAGGGTAATACCGCAATTAGCCGGCGCCGCTGATCCGCACGTTATGCTACCGTCCACAAAACTGCAATTTGGAATTACATCCGCCAATTCATCCGCATATTCACAGTTCCCTATATTCACTAAGTCCCATTTTATTACACTATTTCCTGTAGATTCAACTACAAAACGAAGATTGAACATTACCCCATTGAATGAGACTGGGACCAAGTTGAACCACGCTGCCCTAAATTGACGGCGGCTACTTGACGTGTACGGCGGATTTGGATTCGCATTATTAAAAAACCCGCAGTTACTCAAAAACCCTGTCGCAATATTGGCATTCAAACTCGTGACCGAGTTAATGCAACGAAGCTTGGTGGTATCGTAATCAATCGCCATCGAAATAGCTGCCGTACTGATACCAGAAGCCATGTTCACGGTTATAGGCAAAACAATGGTATCCCCAACGGCGCAAGTGGAAGAGTTGAACGAGCCAATGGTCGTCTGGATGTTGAAGTTTCCGCCTCCTCCACCTGGATTAACGGTTATACTGCCCGTCGCGGTGTTGTTCCCACCCGTACAGCCACCGGTCATCGTTACCGTGTAGTTAAAGGTTCCGGTAGCGGTGGGTGTTCCGCTAATGGTTACGACATTAGAAGCCCAACTCCCGGTGACTCCTGCAGGAAGACCGCTAATCGTTGCACCGGTCGCTCCTGTTGTGCTGTAAGTAATATTGGTGATGGCCGTGTTAACCGTTACCGTTTGAGCATTAGTTCCTGACGCAGAACTCAGGGTAATCGTATTGTTTGAATTAACGGTCACAGTTCTGGTGGCGGTGGCATCGGCGCAACCACCTGTTCCGGTAACTGTGTAGGTAATGGTGGCGGTTCCTGCGGCAACACCGGTAACAACCCCCGTAGAGGCATTCACGGTGGCGACACCCGTTGCACTACTTGACCAGCTACCCCCGCTTACCGTAGAGGCAAACGTGGTGGTGCCGTTTACGCAAATGCTCTGCGTTCCGCTGAGGGTTCCCGCTGAGGTAGGAGCCGAAACAGTTATCGTACCTGTTGCCGTGCTCGTTCCGCCAGTACATCCCGTCAAGGTCACTGTGTAATTGAAAGTCCCCGTTGCCGTTGGTGTACCGCTAATCGTAACCGCGTTGGCAGCCCAAACCCCCGAAACCCCTGCCGGCAATCCTGTCACCGTTGCACCGGTCGCAGACACCGTGTTATAAGTAATAGCGGTGATGGCCGTTCCTTGGCATAGCGATTGGCTGGTCGTTCCCGCTGCTGAACTTAGTGTAATTCCACAATTGGCTGGCGTGGAGCCTCCACAGGTAATCGAACCATCTACAAACGAACAATTCGGAATAACATCCGCTAACTCATCCGCATATTCACAGTTGCCCGGGGTTGCGACATCCCACTTGACCGAACTATTCCCGGTGGCAACCACCACAAAGCGCAGATCAAACATCAAACCGTTGAAGGCAACCGGGACTAAATTGAACCATGCCGCCCTGAATTGACGACGGCTGCTCGCCGTGTAGGGTGGATTGGGATTTTGGCTGGTGAAAAACCCACAATTGCTCAAAAATCCCGCGGCAATATTCGTGTTCAAATTGGTAACACTGCTTATGCAACGAAGCTTGGTGGTATCGTAATCAATCGCCATCGAAATTGCTGAAGTGCTGATACCTGTCGCCATATTAATTGTAATAGGCAGAATAAGGGTATCACCAACGGCGCAAAAGGAAGAATTGAACGAGCCAATGGTGGTGGTGATGTTGGTCTGGGCCTGGATATCATTCCAACCTATTAGGTTGAAAACAAAGAATACCAAACAAAAATTAAGTGTTTTCTTCATACGATGTAAATGAAAAAAGAATGCATATCCGAAAACATGCATTCTTTAGGTTTTTGTGGGGAAGTGGACTTACTCTCTAACAAAGCGTAAAACGACGTAGCGATCATCCCGTTGGATTAAGACAAAATAAATCCCGGGCACAATGTTCTCCAAATTAAGTTCATGACGGAATTCGCCAACGACTCCTTCGAGATGGGTGTTTAAAACCTCTTGACCTGCAGTGTTGGTCACGGTGATCATGGTTTTTGTTGCCTTGTTATCAAATGAACCGATCAAGAAAACTCGGCCTTGATTAGGGTTAGGATAGAGCTGGACATTGAGGGAGTTAACCGAGTTCTCCAAAACTCCTACACCGGTTACGATAATCGCGTTGGATGAATCCGATCTACATCCGTTACTATCCTGCATAGCCCTGTAAATCCCATTTCCAGTAATCCTGATAACACCATCAGCGCCTCCAGTCAAAGCAACACCGTTTCTAAACCAAGTTATGTTATTTTGATTACGAATGTTAGCATAAAGAGAGTCCGATGCAGGAGAAACGGTAGGGCGCGTAATCTGAGGCGGACGTGGCTTAGGATTGACCGTCACGACAATACCCGTCGTGGTACTATCTAAACAATTACCGGCATTGATAACAACGACTCTATAGGTGCCCCCTTGCAGTGCTCCAATGGAATCAGTATTGGGCGCTAATGCGGAAAGGCGTACAGCATCCCGATACCAGCGATAGGTGAATCCATTGCCACGAGTTGCAACCAGTCCTACACTACCACCTTGACAAAAGGTTGTAGGCCCGGATGCGGTAATCGCGGCGACCGGAGGAATCGAAGTGGTAACGACTACAGAGTTGGAGGTATCAGCACAACCGCCTGGCACGGAGATAAAGAACCTGTATGTTCCGGAGGTACTTGCGGTGTAGGTAGCTGTGGTAGCGCCAGCTATTGGCGTTGAACCATTAAACCAGGCATAGCTTGCACCGGTAATAGAATTTCCATTGAGTACAACAGATCCACCTGTGCAAAATGAAGTTGGGCCAGCAGGTGTGATTATGGCTTCCGTAACCCCCACAGTGGAATTGCCCAAAGTAATTTGGGAATAAGCTATCGTATCACCGTTGCTGTTGGAGAAATCAGAATTATTCGTCCATGTCAACGATGAGGCTCCCAAGGCTCTAAATCGTAAACGGCAGACCGTCGAGAAATTATTAATGGAAATTGGAGCGCCAACATTATAGGAAATAAAGATTCGAGGACTGGGCGAAGTCTGCGCTTGAACGGAAATACCAGGACTATACAAACTATCAAATCCAAGGTATTGAAGGTTAGAAGCGCTGTATTGCAAATAAATACTCATGTTAGCAATATTGACCGCGCCATTTATCCTTACGGGTATCCTGACAGTATCGCCTGCGCAAGCAGTAGTGCCAATTGCATTGAGACTAATCTGCATAGGGGTTACCGTGAGGGTGCAAGTGCTGCTAAGAGTTGCGGTTGGGCAAGATCCCCCCAACATGCGCAAGCGGTATCGTGCATTGTTCAGCGAGGAGGTGGCCGATAATACATTCAAAATCGCTGTCCCAGTTCCCGAATACGTAGCACCATCGGTAAGGTCAGACCATGTATTCCCGGTTCCCTGCCTCTGCCAACGGTAGGTGGTTGCATTCAAAGCAACTACCGAAATTGTGGTCGCCTGAAACTCCCCAACGGTAACTGTAGAGGCTGGCTGGCTGCTGATCGATGGCAATGGCGTAACTGCAACGGAACTATTCGTAAAACTTAGGGTTGCATTGGGCGTAACCGAGCTGGTTGCATCCCAAGTCAAAGAACCCGGCTGACCAGGCAACACCATACGGACATTCATGAGGGTACCCGATGCCTGCGTAAATGCAGATCCGCTCCACGTAATGGTTAACAAGCCACCAAGTGTGGAACCCGTTGCGCTGCCTAAACCTGTGGCAAAACCATTCAATCCCACATAAACCGCACCTGCGGGGAGATTCAACTTGAAAGTCAATGCTGTAACACCACTAAGCCCTGTAGCACTCAGGGGGACATTGACGGTATCCCCTTGACACCCGTTTATATTCCCTGCCGAAAGACCAACAGAGTTGACACCCGTAACCGAAAGGGCCACCGAATTCGAAGTTACTGGGGACCCACAACTACCGGTTACGATGACGCGGTATTGAGTACCGTTCAAAGCCACGGTGGCTCCGGTGATATTCAGGGTTGCTGTAGTGGCTCCGCTGTAGGGAGCTGTATTGCTAACAGAGCTCCATGATCCACCAACACTAAGGGATTGCCATTGGTAAGTGGCCCCAGCAGATCCGGTAACTGAAATACTCGTGTTGGCGCCGTCTAGGATACTTAGATTACCACTAGGTTGGCTTGTAATGGCGCCCGGCGTGCCTGCGCTGATGGATCCAGACACCCAACCCGAAGTCGGAACAGGAATAACATCGGCAAATTCGTCAGCGTATTCACAGTTCCCTGCGGTAGCCAAATCCCATTGAACAGCACTACTACCTCCAGAAAGAACCACGAAGCGCATATTAAACATAAGGCCATTAAAGGCAACAGGAACTAGATTAAACCATGCAACCCTAAACTGTCTCCTTGACGAAGCAGAATAGGGTGGATTTGGATTTAGATTGGTAAAAAACCCGCAATTACTAAGAAAACCCGCTGAAATTGAAGGATTTAAACTCGTCACGGCGCTAATACAAGTCAATTTCGTCGAATCATAATCAATTGCCATGGAGATTGCAGCTACACTAATGCCAGCATTCATCGTCACGGTCACCGGAACAGTAATGGTGTCACCTACACACGCCCCTGAGATATTCCCAATGGTGGTTGTAATCTGGCCTTGAACATGGCTAACACCCAGGGTAATGGCCAAAAGGGTACTGAATAGAAATGTAAAGTATTTAAGCATTTTAATGGGTTTGATTTATGGTAAAATTAGCCTAAAAACCAATCAGAAAAAAATTAAATTAAGGTAAAGTACGCCCTCGAAGCAAATGGTCTCCACTGCCAACATTCTATCTAAAACAAAACGGCCGGGCATAAGCCCGGCCGTTGATTTTTCACCACGAATGGCGCCGAAATGGCCTAAAGTGACCCTTTCAGTGCATGTCGTTTAGTGACGAACCTGCAATTTGGCATTCTCAACACGCACCTCACCGTTCACCTCGCTGGTCAAAACCACGGAGTAAACACCGTTGGCGAGCGCACGGGTGTCAATCATCAGCTCCTGCTGTCCAGCATTACGCTGAGCTGAAGGCTGTGACCAAACAACACGACCCGTGGCATCCGTCATTTTGGCAGAAACACGAGCGCTGTTGTTGAGGTTGAAGCGAAGAACGCTGAAATCTTGAGCAGGATTTGGATAAGTGCTCAAGCTCAATGTGCTGCTCTTAGCCACCAAAGAAGGAACGCGCAATGCAGCGCCATCCAAGGCCTCGGCCCAGAGGGTTGCAATCTCAGACTCGTTGCTGATCGCAAGATTAGCATTCAAAACACCGCTACGACGAGCACGAATGGTCATCAGGACATCACCTTCTGCCAAACGAGCACCATCCATATGGTACCAAACCGAGCGCAATTGACCATTCACCACATTGTAGAGGAAGTCAGCACCAGGAAGAGCATTGTCCACACCGACAATCTCCAAGCCGGCAGGCAAGTTGAATACCAACGAAGATGCACCAATTTCCATTGCTTTGGCAGCAGAAACTGGAATCACCAATTCATCACTTTCTGAGGCCAATACCCCACCGTCCAAAAGGGCAACGGGTGCATTGGAACGAACAGGAATGCCGGAATAGGAACCGTTGACATCACCCACACACAATCCCAAAATGTTTTGGGTAACAGTGCCTGCAGTAATGTTAACTGGCAAGGCCTCAAAGGCCCAGTTGCCCGCAGTGAATGAAGAAACAGTACCCGCAAAGCGACGAGATACCAAAAGGGCATCCTGTGAATTGACTGCAGTATTGTTGTTCACATCACCTGCTTTGAGACGCAAACCAACCAAAGGAACCGCACCGGAGAAGTGACGGCTAATCACGAGAGCGTCCGCTCCGGTCACACCGCCCCATGGCTTGGTGGTCGCACCGGTTACGGTATACGAACCAGCAGGAACAGCGTTAATTGTATACGCTCCACCGGTACCGGTTGTGGCTGAGGCAATTTGTGCAGTACCCGCTAACAGACGAACATCGCTGTTGGTCAACCCTGTGCTGGCTGAGTTGTTGTAGCGCAACAAGCCTGTGAGGGTAGCTGTCGAACCAATCTCAATATTATCGAAGTAGGCATTGTTACCGTAGTCCGAACGCGCTTGGAAACGAACCTTGATGGTCCCTACAGGCAGCGTATAGGTCTTAGCGCCCCATTGAGCAGCCGTTGGTACAAAGGGACCCTGAGAATTGGGCGCCGTAGTCATGGATCCGTTAGGACCACCTACCAAGGTATCCAAACTAACCCAAGTGCTGTCATCGGTGGTGGTTAAGAGGACAACACGGTCTGTGTCGGTGTTTGAATAAGTCGCGTGGGCATACGCAAATTTCAAGGCAGTCCCTGCGGGCACTGGCGCAAATTGAGGAGTGTACAAGGAGTAACCGCCTGTATTCTTAGGAACACTATAGAAGTCGAACCAAATCGACACCGAATCGCTTGCAGAAACGGTGGTGCTGGATGCTCCATTGGCAAGGCGCCAAGCTCCTACGCTCCTCCAACAACCACGGGTTGATGAGGCAGGCTCAAAGTTCTCCAACAATGGAATATTTACACTGTTGCAGTTGGTCAGGAAGGTTGAAGGTCCAGACCAGGTGCTGAACAAACCGCCAACACAATTGGTGCGCACATAATACTCGTAGGATGTATTCGGTGTAAGACCTGTAGCATTGAAGCTGTTCGTCGACACAATGGTTCCAGAACCCGTTGGCGTACCAAGACCAGCGGCCTGCACACGGATTTCGTAAGACGATGCGCCTGAAACGGCACCCCAACCAAGGGAGGCACCAGTGTTGGTTACACCGTTCACGGCAAGAGCAGTCGGTGCCTGGCAAGGAGGAGGTGTAAATCCAGAACGCAAATTCAATGGCATACGGAAATTATTTCCGTTGCTGTACCAAGTATTGGACACGTTGATCACCGAGGTGTACCAAGGCTGAGTAACAGACTGGTCATCCAAAATTCGGATATGGTTTTGGCCTGCATTGGAGAACATGCGTGCGACTAACCAATACTGTCCTGGGGCCAAAATGCGGTTCTGCGGTGTACCTCCAATGGTAGCAGGGAAATTAACGGTAATCCAACCCCTATCGTAATCGGCTTGGGTTACCGTGTACAAGTCGGTTTCCATCAAGACATAGGCCAACCCACCAGGAAGACCCAAGTTGGCAGAGGCGGTATCGTTCCCTTCGATGGTGAAATAAATGTTACTTCCTACCGGACCCGAAGCAGGATTCCCGGAGACGCCTTGGAAGACACGGAAAGAAGCACTCATCACCGTATCTTGACTTACGATTTCAATCATATTGGCGATAGGCAAATCGGTTCCACCTGTGAACGAAGCCGTTCCAAGCGAACCCTGTGCCGTAGGCAGAGTCTGCGCGGTACCGAAAATGGTATCGGTTAGCTCCAATTGACGTCTAGCCACATTGTTCGAAGAATCTTCGTCCGAAACGCCGGTAGCGTAGGCAGAATAATCACAATACGAAAAGACCTTAACAGTCGGAGTATAGAGAGTAGAAATCGAAATCAGAGAATCCGTGAAGGGAGCGAGATTGGTCGGAACCGATGTACCGCTAAACAAGGGATTGCCCAAAGAATCCTTCACGTTAACAGTCAATACCACGCCATTGGCTGGGAAAACTCCCAAATTGCGAACACGGGCTTGGAAACGATTATGTGTCTTATTGACCTCGGTGAGGCGATGAGTCTCCAAGAAACGATCACGTGATGTATCCGGCTGAATCACTGTAGTTACTATAGACAAGTCATTTCCTGGAATAGTGTTCAAGCGAATGTCATCCAACTGCCAGAAATAGTAATCCCCGTTGAAGAGGAAGGCAATCTTAACGCTGTCTTGACCTCCAATATATTGCGATACATTGTAGGTTTTGATACCGACACCACCAGCCGCGTAAGAAGCAGCGGTGTTGGAAGCAGGAGTTGCAGAATTAACAGCCACATCAGAATTAATCATCATGGTATCAGACCAAGTTGCACCACCATCACGAGAGAAGAGCAAATAAGTTGCAGGTACGGTCTGAGCTGAGGCAGGACCACCAAAAC
>Ga0194117_10005210_pt1 | contig 11963 bp, 9 predicted proteins | sample TA2MahsurfametaG_FD_160579 | JGI IMG/M metagenome (GOLD analysis project Ga0194117, IMG submission 160579) | Freshwater microbial communities from Lake Tanganyika, Tanzania - TA2015009 Mahale N1 surface | ecosystem: Environmental > Aquatic > Freshwater > Lake | place: Tanzania: Lake Tanganyika...
GCCGTGAGCCTTATTGGCGCGCTCGGGAAGACTCGAACTTCCAACCTTCTGATCCGTAGTCAGATGCTCTATCCATTAAGCTACGAGCGCTCTGGGTTCAGACTACTTGCCACACTCACACGATTAGCCAAGCCGGCTGCTCGTCATAATGGCGAGGGTGCCGCCGTCGATCTTCCACGATTCAAGAACGGTCAGTGTGCCTGGCATCAGCCGATGGTTTGCGAACGACTCTTCAACCAAGTCAACACAGTCGCCCTCGGCATCGTCGCGCAGGAGGCACAGCATCGTCAGTGATTCAGATTCAAGCAAGTCAGCAAAACCCTTCTGGCGTACGTCGTAGGCAGGGGCATTTTCCATGGCCACCACGGTGAGCCCGGCCCGTTGCATGAGGAATGAATTGGGCCATACATCCCAAAAGTTTGCCACCACGAGAATTGGTCGCTTGCCGAGTAGTTCGATTCGCACCCGCTCAATGTCGGATACAGGCATCACTACCGCCTGCTTCGAACCGCCGGATTGGTCTTTGTAGTCGCGACCAAACTCGATCGGGGTCCTCAACGCGAACAACATCGACACCACAAACAGCACGCCAAACAACCTGGCAGCGCGCTGACCCAGGTGTAGTTGATGGTTGATGTGCGGTAGTGGCACAACTGCCACGAGACTCAGCACCTGCGCAAACAGCCCCAAGGCGAAGGTCAAGCTGAAATAGCGAGGCATCAATTGATTTGCCTGCACGTGCTCGAGTGCGGTTATCAGCACCGTTCCGGCAACCATCGTTGCCCCACTCGCGCACAAGACGATTGCCGCCCAGTTGTGGCGCACTACTGCAATCACGGCGGTGACGATGAGAAGAATCAGTGAGATTCGAATGTTGTCGTAGATGTACAACGATCCGTGCCACAGATGTCGTGTGGTGCGAATCTTCTCGAGGAGACTAAACGTGGTGAATCCGCCGTCTTCGTTGGTTGACAGTGTCAGACGCAGCAATGCCAGCAATGAGCCCGTTGCAGTGCCAATGAGTAGATTACGACCCACCGCATCTCGAAGGCCGAGGGGTCCGTGTGACGGCAAATTGAACGTCCTTCCCTGGCGCAAGAGATATAGCCCTAGCACGAGGGGCACGATTACCAACAGACTGAGCACATTCATCGCTGCTGCGACCATTGCGCCAACCATTGATGCGACGAACGCTCGCGTCGTACTCATTGTCGTCAACACTCGTTTGGGTGAACCAATCAGCGCAATGAACGGCAGTGTTGCGATACCGGCATACGAGTAGTAGAGCGAGTCACCAACTTCGGGCCAATGCATCGACCACCAGCCGACAAATACGACACTCGTGATTGCGAGACGACGAAGCTGTACGCCAGCCGCAACGCGGGTCAGTTCGACAACCCATAACGCGAGAAAGATCAACGAGAAGTGTCGCAGCAAGCTGTCGAGCCTGACTGCAAGATCGAGACTCCACACCCACGAAAGTACAAACTGTGGCCAGTACACCAACCGATCGGCCAATAAAACCCACGGATTGTTGACCGCCTGCATTGCGAACGCCAGGTGGTCGCTGTGTTGATCCTTCAGCGCACCTGACAACAACATCGCGAGTGGGCTCAGAGCGAGCGCAACACCGCCGCGCCGCACCGACTCGTTCTGAGCTATGGCCGCCACGAGCTGGTCCACCAGGGTCGCCACGAGTTTCCGTTACGGCGGTACAACGCAAGTGCTGCCTCGGCATTGACCCGCGGGTCGAGCAGTTGCGACGGTTCGGTCACGCCCATGTCGCCCAGCCACGATCGATGCACCGACCAATACATCTGGAAGAGCCCGACGCAACAGTCACTACGACCACCAACGACCGATGGGATGAGGTTGCTCTCGCGTTGTGCGACGAAGAGAGCCATGTCTTCGAGTTCATCTGGCCACACTTCGCGAATGATGGCAGTGACTTGCTTGCGTGTATAGCGCTCGGCTGGTGGGGTGATTGCGGGACGACGCGAGATGCAAATTGGATCTCCGATGAAGATCGGCGTCCTCGTTGATGCACCGTTGAGCTCGAGCAAGCCTTGCACCGACAGCCCAAAGCGAGCGGCGATGCGAGTCCATGAATCGTTTGGTTTGGCGGCGTGCTGTCGGGTGCACGCAGCGGCTGATGCAGTAGTCGGCACGACGACCTGCACCGACACGAAGCAAGCAAACATGGCGAGCGCGCGGGCCATGGCGTGGCGGAGAGGGAGGGATTTGAACCCTCGGTCCGGTGAACCCGGACAACGCCTTAGCAGGGCGCCCCATTCGGCCACTCTGGCACCTCTCCAAATCGTGCGAATTATGTGAGAAACCGTGCTGTGAGTGTACCGACTCACGTTGTTGGCGGAACGAGAGGGATTCGAACCCCCGAGCCTTGTGGGCTGCCTGTTTTCAAGACAGGTGCAATCGTCCGCTCTGCCATCGTTCCGACAAACACGCTATCCGTGAAGCGCGAGTCAGGTGCAGAACAGAGATGTACCGACTTGTGCTACTCAATTCGCGAGCGAATGTCACGCAACCAATCATCGGCATCGCGCCAGCGTTGATCGGCGTGCTCACGCACCGACTGTTCGTTCTTCACTGCTGCTGGATACGACCCGAGAAACTTCACATCACCCTGCTTGGTGCGCAAATCGCGTAGTGCATCGGCCACCACTTCGTCAGAAACATGTCCATCGGCGTAGATAATGAAGCAATAGTCGCCAAGTACGCCTTGCTTGGTGGGTCTGCTAATCAGCTGTGACAGATTGATACGCCGCGCAGCAAACTCTTGCAGAATGCCAACGAGACTGCCGGGCTCGTCCGCGCGTTGAAACACGACGATACCCGTCTTATCATTGCCGGTACGTGGAGGTACACGATCTTTGCCGACGAGCACAAAGCGAGTTTGGTTGTTGTCGTGGTCGGCAATGTTGCGCTTGATGATCTCGAGTCCATACAGACGCGCCGCTAGCTCGGGTGCGATGGCGGCGACTCTAAGACTTTGCTGTTCAGCGACGAGCCGCGCCGCCTCGGCAGTGGAGTGTGCTGCCCGAACCTCAGCTTCCCGCAACTCGCTGCGCAGGAAGGCATGACATTGTGCGGTAGCTACCGGAATTGAGAGAACGGTGTCGACCACATCAATTGATGCACCTGAACGGGCAACCAAACAGTGCTCAATGCTGAGCACGACCTCGCGTTGAATCAACAAATCGTGGTCAAAAACCAACGCATCCTGCGTGAAATTAACAGTGCCTTCGATCGAATTTTCGATGGGCACAAAACCGAGGTCAACCTCCCCGGTCTCGACAGCGTCGAGTACGTCGGGCACCGTGCGAAACGGCACTTGTACGAGTGCCGCCAAGTCGGGCTGGGTGAGCAGCGCTTGTTCGGTGAACGTACCGGCAGGACCGAAATAACCAACGCGGCGTGCATTCGTCACCCAATCCACACTACGAGCCAGCGATAGCCTGCGAACCATGTTCGAATACGCCGCGTTTAACCCATTCAACGCCAGCCCCGAGGGTCTTGCCGCCGAACTCACACGCAAGTCAGCCGAAGGTTGGGAAGTCGTGTCGATCACCTCCACCACCGACGGCCGCTTCTGCGCGTTTTTGCGTCGGCCAGTCAGTCAACGAGTCGGCGCCACTGCTTCTACGACCCAGCCGAGCGACACGGGCTACGCCGCGGTGCCGAGCATGAGTGCAAACCCTGGCGCGTCTGGCACGCCGAGCGCTCCGGCTGCGTGGTACAAGGATCCTTCTGGCCGCTACGAGATGCGCTATTGGAACGGCACAGCCTGGACCGAACACGTGGCACGTGGCGGTCAACAGTTCACCGACCCACCAGTTGCTTGATTCGCCCATGCGGGCGACGTCACTCGGCCACGCCGGGATACTTATTCAATGCCGGCAGGCGACGATCGTGTGCGACCCGTGGTTCGTGCCCGCATTCTTGGGTTCATGGTTTCCGTTTCCGCGTAACGACCAACTTGATGCTGGGACGATGGCGGCGGTGTGCGCCCCTGACTACTTATATGTCTCGCACCTGCATGGTGATCACTTCGATGAAACGTTTCTTCGCGAAAAGATGGACAAATCCACCACGGTGTTGGTGCCCGCCTACCCCACCGACGAACTGCGTCGGCGACTGACCCAGCTCGGCTTTCGCAACTTTGTTTCGACTCGCGATGGTGAGGAGCTCGACCTCGGTAACGGGTTGCGAGTAGCCATTCACATCGAGTCATCGATTACCGATGGCCCAGGCGGAGATTCGGCAATCGTGGTCAGTGACGGAACCTCTCGTTTGGTGAACCAGAACGACTGTCGAACCCACGACCCCGCTGCGTTGCTGGCGCACGGTGCAGTCGATCAGCACTGGCTGCAGTTCAGCGGAGCCATTTGGTACCCAATGGTGTACGACGAACCAGGAGAAACACGGCTCGCGCAGGCCCGCGGCAAGGTGGCAAGCCAATTCGCTCGCGCCGAACAATATGTGACTGCCGTTGGCGCAAAAGTCGTGGTGCCGTCGGCGGGCCCGCCGTGTTTTCTCGACGACGACTTGTTTAGCTTCAACATGATTACCGGCGATGAGGTCTCGATATTTCCCGACCAAACCACGTTCATCGCACGACTCGAGGCAATCGGTCGAACCGGTGTGTTGAACGTGCCCGGCACCACGATTACCTCAGCCGACGGTGAGGTGCAGGTTGCACACCCCGATGTAGATGTAAACGCCCCATTCAACGACAAACTGAACTACCTTCGCACCTACCAGCACGATTGGCGCGACTGGCTTGATCGCGAGAAAGTGTCGTGGCCCGAAAAGTCGTCATCCTTCCGACCGCGCCTCGCTGCCTGGTGGGAGCCGCTGCTCTTGCGTGCACCAATGTTGTGTCGTGGTGTCGGTGGAAATTGTCTGATACGCCTCGGTGGCGAGCAGATCATCGTCGACTTCGGCAATGCGAGCGTTCGCAACTTTGCCGGTGAGCCGTACCAGTTTCGATTCGATATTCCAGAACGGTTGGTTGAAAGAGTGCTTGGCGAGCACGCCGTCGACTGGTCAAATTCGTTGTTCTTGTCGTGTCGATTCACAGCATGGCGCGAAGGCCCGTTCAACGAATACCTCTACAACTTCTTGAAGAGTCTTTCAATCGAACGAATCGACCGGGCCGAGGCCGAGGCTCGACGCAAACTTGGAGCCCCCGAATCACCGAGCGAAGAGATTCAGATCGGCGACTACACGCTCGAGCGCTACTGCCCGCACCGTAAAGCCGACCTCTCGGTGTTCGGGCGACTCGAGGGTGACGAGATCGTCTGCACGCTGCATGGTTGGCGTTTTCGAGCCGAAGATGGTCGATGCGTTACTGCCGACGATCGTCAGCTTCAGATTCGCCGTACGAGGTAGACCGAGCAATCACTGATCTCTATTGGGTTCCTCTTCTCACCATTCGTTGAGTCACTGCGAGTCCGGTAATGAAGATTGCGTTTCGAACCAACGGTTCCCATAAAATTGATACCCGACGCAGCACAGGAGGAAGGTGCTGTTTACGAACATGGCTGGCCTCCGTTACTGACTGTCTCCTCCCGCCTACCGTCAGAGCGTCGGGGTGCCACCGGTACGCCGCGACTACTTTGTCGACATGTCTGAGTTTCCCGGTTCGGCGAGCCTTCAACAAGAGATCGAGGTCAAACGCGAACCGGAGCGACGTATCAAGGCCTCCTACTCGCTCATACGTTGCCCGCCGGAGCAACACTGCGGGCTGCGACACGAGCTGTGGGCCAATTGAAAGTAATGGGCTCGCCCATGCCCCAGATCTATTGACAAATAGGGCTCTACCCGCGGCGTCCACGTATGCGCAGCCCCCGAATGCCAACACCGCTTCGGTGCCGTCTTCCAGGCCCTTCTCAAGAGTCTCGATACCGCCTGGGAGCAGTTGATCGTCATCACCGAGCCAGTTCACATAGAAAATCGAAGTCGGCAGTGTGGTGATAGCGGAATGTATGGCATTTGCTAATCCGCCACCCAAGTCGGTAACGATGTCGTCGCACAATTCACGAATCTCACTCGATGGTTGGTAACTGCTCGGTGCGACAAGCCGAATATGTACGCGCCCGCTTTGGCGAATTGAACTCAGGCACTCGCGCAAATACTGAGGGCGTTGACCCAATGTCGGCACAATGATGGCAGTCTTGGGGGCTGGCACTTTTGTGTTGTCTCCAACCGGCTCGTCAGTTGTCATTGCGCACTGTGCGTACGAGGTAGGCAAACTCGAAAATCCCGGCCGGGACCTCGTACTGTTCGAGCACGTCTGGCCCACAACTGGCGGTGCCGAGCCCCCGATGCGCGACATCGAGATGCACGATCAGGTCGGCGTTGCGCTCGAGTTGAGTGGTATCCAACGCCACCTGTAGTTGCAGCGGTGAATAATGCACCGCACTGAAGTGCAATGTTGCGGGCGCGAGCACATCGATGCGCAACGTTGAATGCGGGGCGACGAACTCGATCCACTCACAGTCGGTTCGCAAGCCGAATTCCTGCGGCACGAGATACGGCAGCTCGTCGGACTCTCGCGCCCACACATCGTGCAACGCACCGGAGTTGCGATCGGGATAGTTCTCGTGCGGGCCACGACCAAGCCAGCGAATGTACGAAAACTCAGCGGGCAGTGCGAATCGCACGCCGATGCGCGGTAGACCGGCAAGCGGCTCGGGCACCGTCACCTGGTGGTGATACAGCACTCCACCATCCGATCGAACCCGTCGTTGTTGCACGTGGCGAATGGTCGTTGGTATCTGGTCGTCGAGCACACCGAGTCGTTGCCATCGAGACATTGCCCGCCCGCCGATTCGATGCTCTTCTCCGAACTCGGGCATCACCTTGTAGCCGTCGTTGTCGACCGTGGCCCGCATGAGTGCGAGTCGTATGGGTTCGGTGAAACAGTCATCGGCCGCCGCAGTTGCAGCAGTTGACGCAGGAATGTCGGACGCTTCGGACGGTTCGGACGCTTCGCTTAGCTCGGCGGGTGCGGCCTTAGGCTGCGGTGCGCGCAGCATGATTTCGTCCCACGCAACGAGATGACCGCGTTGGGCATAAGCGGTGTCATGACGCTGCGCCCAGCGAAACTGTGCGGTAACAGTGAGATGCGGTGCGGCATCATGCACGTGCTGCATGAACTGGTCGCTAAACGCACCGTGGTGTCGCGCGCCAGGCGCCACGTCGATAGTGAGACTTTCCTCGCAACAGACTTCTCCCCCGATCAGCAGCGTGAGTGTGCCCTGCAGGTCGTGTAGGTCGGTGTGCGAACGCCGATTGTGCACCTCGTACGTGTTCTCACCAGATGCGGTAACTGCCACGGGTCGATGTACCCAGGCCAACTCACGCATCGCCGGATGCGGTACGAGATCCGACGCGTTGAGGCCGTCAGCGACGAAGTTGCCGTCGTTCGGAACGTCACCAAATTGCCCACCGTAGGCAAAACGCCACGTTGCACCGTTTGCGCTGTTGCGTCGGTCGACGCGTTGACGCAATCCGTGATCCTTCCATTCCCACACGAAACCGCCGGCGAGCAACGGTTCGTTCTCGATTGCTTCCCAATAGTCGGCAAGTGAGCCGTTGGAGTTGCCCATGGCATGGCTGTATTCGCACATGACGAGGGGGCGGTCGGCACCACTGCGCGCGTATTCGACAATCGCCGCGATCGGTGGATACATCGGGCACACCACATCGGTCGCGTTGCGACCGCCATTAAGCCACGCCTTGGTTTCGCCGTTGCGCCCGTGAAAAATCGCACCTTCGTAGTGAAGCGGCCGTGATGGGTCGAGCGATCGAATGAGCGCGGCAAGCGCATCGTGGTTCACGCCAAAACCTGACTCGTTGCCCAATGACCAGAAGATCACGCTGGGATGGTGTCGATCGCGCACCACCATGCGCGATCCGCGCGCCAGCCAAGTCGCAAGAAAACGATCGTCGTTGCACAGAGATGTGTTGTAGGCGTGTGATTCGATGTTTGCCTCCGACACCACATACAACCCGTACTCGTCGCAGAGATCCAAGAAGCGTGGGTCGTTCGGATAGTGACTCGTGCGCACCGCGTTGCAGTTGTGCTGCTTCATGGCGATGATGTCTTCTCGCATGTCGTCGACCGCCACCGCCTTGCCACGATCGGGATGATGGTCGTGTCGGTTGACTCCGCGAATGGTGATGCGCCGGCCATTCACCCGCACCTCACCCTGCTCAACGCGAATTCGCCGAAAACCAGTGACGAGTGCCGCAAACTCTCGCGACTCACCGATCAGCTTCACGACGAGGTGATAACGGTGCGGAGTCTCAGCCGACCAGGCGTGCACATGTGGAATCTCGATTCGCACCACGGCACGATGACCTGAAAACACATAACGCTCGGCAAAGTCGTGTGGTATCGCACACAACACCGGGTCACACACACGTCGCCCGGAGAGTTCTTCGAACCACACCTGCACCGACCACCCGGGCGTCGGTGTGCCCGTGAACGCCACGTCGACCTCAACTTCGGCAACACCGGTCTTGGTTTCCGGATCAAAGTCGGTGTGACAGTTCACCGAACGCAGGTGCACACGATTGCGCGCTTCGACGTACACACTTCGATGCAGACCGGCCATCCACCACTGGTCTTGGTCTTCGACATAACTCTGCGCGCTGTATCGAATGACAATCACCGCAAGTTCGTTATCACCGGCCCTACTGAACGGCGTAATGTCGTATTCACTGGCGAGTCGGTTGTCGGTGCCATATCCGACGAACTGCTTGTTCACGTACACCAGATGCACGCTGTCGGCTGCACCGATATGCAGCACCACCTGGTCGTTCAGCCACGACTTTGCCACCTTGAACGAGCGCCGATACACGCCGGTCGGGTTGTCATCTGGCAGTCGTGGCGGCGGACCCGAAAACGGCATCTCGATATTCGTGTAATGCGGAAGGTCGCCGACATCTTGCATCGTCCAGTTGCCCGGCACACGAAGCGACTGCCACGCCTTACCGAGCGATATTGATCGACCGCGTAAATCAGCTTCCTGCACATCTTCGGGGCGAGCAAACAACCGAAACCGCCATTGCCCGTCCAACGATTGATGTCTCGATGTGCGACCTGCGCGCAAGTTTTCAATCGAATCACTGACGGTGAGTGGTGCGCGCATCGGTAAACGGTTCACTTCAACGGTGCTCGGATCGCACCACGGATGAAACACTTCAAGGAGTCGCGTCATCGAACAGTCATTTAGGAAAGATAATGGTCCATGCTGACATACGAGCCTGACACTCGTTTGAACCAAGGGGACGTTGCCCGAACTCGTAGTGTCCAGCCATTCCGATAGTTTGGTCTAAGAAATGCCAGCATTGTCTGAAACGTCAATCCGTCCGCTGGGTGTCGATACCGATAGCGAGTCAATTATCGGAACATTGCGCCGGCGTTGGTGGGTGATTCCCATCGTGTTTGCCGTCGTTGGAGGGCTCGTCCTTCTGCAAGACCCTGAGACATCCGTGCAATCTAGCTACTCGCGAGTCGACCGTGAGTACCAAGTGGTGGACAACACTCTCGCGATGACACTGCTCGACCTACCGACGGATCTCTTGTCTCCAATTCCGACGCTCGATACGCAGATAGTTCAACTCGCGACCAGCGATGAGTACCGCGAACTTGCGGCGTCATTCCCCGAGGTGAGCCTCGACGTTCGTCGTTCTTCACCCCAGCTCGCCCTGCAACCAATGAGTGAGGGAGAAGGGATCGTGGCCTTACGTGGGCGTGTCGCGACGATTCTCAGTGTCACTTGTATTGAAGCGAAGGCCACTAAGTGCGACGCTGCCCTCGATGGCTTGGCTGAGGTGTTGATAAATCGACACAATGCCGCACTTCGTGCCGGACTGCAGCAACTCACCATCACAGTTGAAAGTCTGCGCGTGAAAGTCGACGAAGCAGAAGCCATCGGTCAGCGACTCAAAGCTGTCGCTTCGGCAATTGAAACTCTCGACTCACAAGATCTCGCAGGTCTCGTCTTCGTGCGGCAATTCAACGCCGAAGAGGCAGAATCAACAATGACAGAGTCTCCGAACTATCGATTCGCAATAGCGGCATCGATAATTCTCAGCATTCTCGTGCTACTGCAGTGGTCAATCATTGACAAGCGAATTTACGGACTGCGAAGGATTGCGCGCATCGTCGGAAGCACACAAGTGATCGGACATGTCGCAGATATCTCCGCAGAAGATGACACCGTCGCCGCTGCAGCCGCACTCCGAAGGATTCAGGGATCCGCGACGACCATCCGGCTTGTAACGCTCTCCGGGGTAGCTACACCCCTCTTGGCAACGGTTGTTTCGCGAAGTGGTGTCAGCGCGGCCATCGTGGGCATCTCACAACTTGGCGATTCCGTGCTGTCGGACCCATCCATGCCGTCGGTGATCGTTGCTCAGAGAGTTCGATCGGATACACGCGAGCTAGCACGCGTGAACCATGCTCTCACGATGTCAAGTGGTCTGCAGCCCTCGGTATTGATGCTCGGCTGAGGTCGTCGACCAGAGCACGGCTGAGAGCAAAAGCCACATGAAGTGGTTGCCAATGATGAACGACTCCTGACTCGCTGCAGCAACAACAAACCACAGCACCGCCATCTCCCAAACCGTGGCGTCACCCCGAATGATGCGTCTTTGCTGGGACACGACGGCGACAACGACTAGCGCGACCAGAACAATGCCAGCGACAATGCCGCCGCCCAGAATGACGTCAAAATAGCCGCTGTGTGACCAGCTGCGATTGGGATCAACAACGTACGAAAGACTCCCCGAGGGAGCCACCAATTGGAGGATGTTGGGTAGCTCCCACCAACCTGTGCCCTTTAAGAATTCGGGATCACGCCAAGCCGCTTGCCAGCCGTAACCGAACCATGGCTGTTGAACGAATCCATTCCAACTGAATCGCCAATGCGCCAATCGTCCGTTGAAGTCGACCGTTTCTCCGACGGCTGCCAAGAGTCGACCTTGAACTCTAAAGAGGATCCACATTCCGAAGGTGATTCCCGCAATGTAGACGAGGTGAGAAGCACGAACCAAGAAGTTGCCCGGATCAGTGCGCCGGGCCATGAGGCGAATGACTTGCCAATACACAACGCCGGCGGTAGCGAGGCCAAGGGCCACAGGTGAAGTCGTTGACTCACTTCGCCATAGAACAAAGGCGTCAAGCAGAACAAATGCGACGATTGCCAGTCGGCCGATTGACAGTAGCGAGGGATCTGCGCACCGCCACTTGGGCAGCAGAAATACGCCGGCCAGAATCCCGATTGCCGCCACGGGTGCTAAGGAATTGCGATTTAGATAGATGCCAATCCAGTAGCCACCGCTGTCAGATGTGCTGAGGTCCCAGTTTCGCAACACCGCAAATACCGACGCGACGACACCCACCTGCATCGCCAAGAAGATGATCTGCAACCTGTTGGCGATGTCAAATGACACCATCAGATACAACCCACACATGGCGGTGACCGTCAGAGCAATGGATTCAATGACGGTCTGACGAGAAAGCACCGACCACAGCGTTGAAGCATTCATCCAGACGAGAAAGGCAACGAAGAGGCGTGGCCCCCGTGACTTGAAATGCAACATATCTATTCGTCTGCCAAGCAACATGAGGGCTGGAATCTGAACCGCCATGAACGTCGCATAGTGAACGAGCGGCATGCCAGGATTCGGGACGAACTCTGTTGACTTTCCGCTCGCGTACCAGCCGCTATAGACCGGGCCCTGAGTGAGGGCGAAGACCAGTGCGACTGCATAGGTGCGTTCGCTTGCCATTGTGGAAGCACCGCTACGTATTGATCGCCAAACCACGCAAGCAAACTGTACAAGCCATCAGGCGTCGCATTGACCAACCATCAACACAGTCTCAGTAGCCTGCGTGAGGGAATGGTTCGTTCAGAGCGATGAAT
>Ga0194117_10005211_pt1 | contig 11962 bp, 10 predicted proteins | sample TA2MahsurfametaG_FD_160579 | JGI IMG/M metagenome (GOLD analysis project Ga0194117, IMG submission 160579) | Freshwater microbial communities from Lake Tanganyika, Tanzania - TA2015009 Mahale N1 surface | ecosystem: Environmental > Aquatic > Freshwater > Lake | place: Tanzania: Lake Tanganyika...
AAAAGTTGGCGATTCTTTTCAAGAAACCCCATCAGGTTATATTAATCTTAATGACTCTGATTCATACAATGAATTAACAGCATTTGGAACTTTACTACGCCGTATTGTTGGAGATGAAGCAAATCCTGTAATTGAACGCCATCTTAATGATTACATACAATCTGGTGGAGTTCCAGAACTCCGCGCTCGCGTTGTTGAATCATTTGAAGATTTATCTATTTCTTTAATTAATAAAAAACTTGGAATCAGCGATGAGGCTGGTCAAGTTATCTGGAGTCAATATAAGGCTCGCCGCGAAACTGCGCGACAGATGATTAAGGACCGTAAGTTCTTAATGACTGGCGATGATGTAATCCTTAAGATTCCATACCTAGAGCGCCAAGGTGCTAACGCACTGCCTATGGTAGACCTCGCCAACTATTCTCGTGTTATTGAAAAGAATAAAGGCGTTCTTAATACCTTAAACCGCACATCTGAAATTACTGACCCAGATTCTTGGCGATATACAACTGGCGTTCTTAATGACCTTTGGAAAGCCTCTGTCCTTCTTCGTCTTGGCTATACTGTTCGTAACCTAACTGAAGCAAGTTTATCCATTCTTGCTAAGGGCTATGGACTTATGGCATTTGGTGATATTAACCGAGAAGGATTTAAAGGTTGGTACACAAATCGTGTTCGGGATATTGAACGCTTAACAGACCGCAGACTTGTAGCACAAGGATTGCGTGAGGATTCTGTAGCGTTGCGTAGCGAGTTTGCAGATAAGCAATCTTTGCTTATTGCATCTGAGCGAGCGCTTCAAGATTTTGATGTATTCCTAGAATCTATTGAGCGTTTATACCGCATGGGTAGACTTACTGATGAACAGTACAAAGAAGCCATTGATGTATTCCAATACGCAACTGGCGAATACTTGTATCATGGTTCACCAGCGCCAATTAACGCTTTAGATAATACACGCCCTCTAGCAATGAACTTTACTGAGGATATGGCAGAGCGCTATGCAACCTCGGCCATGCCAGTCATTAGCGCATCTGAAATTTACAAGCGTATTTCTGGTAGGGCTTATCCTCTGCCTAGGAATATTGAACTTGCTCCAGGCGCAGAAATTGGTACTCCAGAAGTTGCAAGTCGTATATCTATTGAAGAATACAATGACTTTGTTGCACCTTATGTCCAAGGAGTAGTAGGTCCAGAACAAGCCAAATTACGCGGTAATCTTTTTGCTTTTCCTGATGATGTTACTCCAGAACCTTTAAATTCATCTCAAAAAAAATATGTAGAAGGACTTAAACGCGTAATTCAACGCAGCGTTATAGTCCAACCAACAACGGTATATCGTGGCGTTACAAGAGATATTTACGCTAATGCAAGAGTTGGCGATATTATCAAAGATAATGCTTTTATTTCAACATCTAAAGAATATGATGTTGCATCTACTTTTAGAGGTGGAAATGTACTTGAAATTGAATTGCCCAAAGGTCATCCTGGATTAGATATTGAGGCAACCAATACATCGCTTACACCTTTTGGTGCTAGACCTTCAAGTGGTTACATAGCAGCAGAAAAAGAAGTTTTACTTCCACCTGGAACAAGATTTAAAGTAGTAGAAGTAAAGCCATACGCAGGCGATAGTAGTGTTCGTAGAGGTACTTTAGATATTAAAGTACAGGCTATCCTTCCAAAGAAGCCAGCAAAGCGCCAACCATCTGCTGCGTTACAAACAGTGGCTGCAGATATGCGTGATGGTTTTATCAATAGTGTTAACAATGGTAATGAAGTACAAGTTCTTAATGCTTCAACTGGGCGCTGGACATCTATTGACCCAAATACAGTTTCACAAGAGTTACTAACCACCGCACAGTTCCGTATCCGTAAACCTGGCAGAGAAGGCGTAACCATTGGTCAAAAGGTATACGGCAAAACTGTAGATTTGCGCTCAATGCAGCAATACTCAGGACAAGCCAGAACTCGTCAAGGTCTTGACTTGGCTGATTATCCAGAACTTCAAACAATTCTTGGTGTTTCTAAGGGCACAATTCGCACTCGTGATGCTTGGCAAGGTAAAGAGCCAGAACTGCTTAACTGGATGCGTGCTAATGGCGTAGGTAAACTTGTATTACCTGATTTAAAAAGCCGTGGTGGTTCCACAGTACTTGTTGACCCTGACTTAGTTGATGGATTCGGCAACAGACCAACTGTAGCCTTGGCTGAACAGCGTTTAAACGCAGCAAAAAATGCACAACAATTGCTTTCGGATGAAGGCAGAATTTTGCAGATTATTGAGCGTACTGTTCAAAATCAAGGCGGAACATTTAAGTTCTCTGATATGGTTACTGGCGATGTACCTACGCAAGGTGTCGCTGTTGCTATCCGTGGGGCAACGCACGCGTTCCCACTGGAACAAGCCCGCACTAACCCAGAGGCTTGGGTCGCTTCTGTTGCAGACCACTTTGAGGCTAATTTTGATAAGTTTGGCAGCGCAGACCATTTTGGTACTTGGATTGACGATATTGATGGTATTCCTCATATTAAGTCAGACCCTGTAAATGTAATTGCAAATCGTGCAGAAGCCATTAGGCTAGGAACAATACGCAATCAACAAGGAGTATTTGACCTTGGTGAATTTGAATATATCGGAACGAAAGGCACAGGAGATGTCGGAGCAAGCGAAAGGTTTGCATTGGGTAAAGGCACCAAAGCCGTTAGACCAGATGAACCCACAGGAACGCCGAGCGTTCGCAGAATTGCTGGCTCGGAGAATTTTGGAAAGCGAGTTAATGAAATCTCAGAATCCATTGCCAGTGGAAGATACCCAACCGAAGGCATAGTTTCACTTATTCGTGAAATAGCAGACGGACAGGCAGCAACTCGCAGAGATTTACAAGCACTTCTAAGTCGTTTAAACGCACGAGTCGTAGAAGAAGAACGCCTTGCAGCACCAAAGGTTATTCAAGGAACTGGTCGTAGAACAGAAAAACTCTACGATGGTTCAACCGTTGAATTTGATGATGCTTTCCGTGGTGAGCCTGGACAGATTCTATTAGATAGAACTGACAACACAGAGTCTTATCGCAGATTCGTAGACCATCCAGCACGAATGTTTGCAGCAGAACACGGCAACTATGTAGAAAATGTTTTATCTCCAAACATGCCTGATTATTACTCAGGATATGCAAACCAGTTAAACACTTTCTTCCGTAGCCCAGATGGGCGTATTGACCCATTGATTGAGCAAATGCTTAATGGCACCCGCCCAGAAGAAATTGTGGCTTGGTTGCGTGCTCCAGAAAATGCTGCCTATGCTCGTAAGTTTAATATTGATGTGCCAGGAAATAGGGTGGCATCAGAGCGCTTAAATGTATCTATTGATGCAGAGGACTTTGTTGGCGATTTATACAGCGCCTACAATCGTTATCTGCCAGATAGCCAGACCCAAGAAGCCTTCCGTAATGGTGAAATTACTGAGTCTTGGCTACGGAATCATTTTGCCGATAACACAGAAATGCCAGATATTATTGGTCGCATAGTTCCAACTAGCCCACAGGCTCGTAACTGGCAAGATGGATTGGCTAAAGTTATTGATAGAGCGTTTTACTTCTTAGGCTCATTACCTGAAACTACCTTTTCCCGTCATCCATTGGCCCGTCAAGTTTATCGTTCAGAGATGAAACAACGCCTTGATGTTGCTCTAGCAACTAAGCGTATGAATCTTGGAGATGATGCTCAGTTAACAACTGATGATATTAATAAGATTCGCCGTGAGGCCATTGAGTCAACTCGTAAAGAAGTAAACAAGACTTTATTTACAATTATTCGCAAGTCTTATGCTGGCGAAAAAATGCGCTTTGTTATGCCATTTTTTAACGCATGGGAAAATACTATTCGCCGTTGGTCTGGTCTTACAACAGAGAATCCTGCAGTTATTGCTCGTGCTGGACAAATTGTATCTGCACTGCGTAATCAGCCAAATGTGGTTGATAGAGATGGTAACCCAACTACTGAGTTTTCTTACGAAAACAAAATAGTACTGCCTATGCCTTCAAGTTTTATTAAAGGCGTAGAGAAGATTCCTGGATATGGCAAAGACATGGCAGCAGGATTACGAGCAGCAGGCACACAAGTTTCTATTCCAATACGAAGCCTTGACATCATTATGCAAGGTGAAATATTAGCAGGTTTTGGTCCTCTTGTAACAATGCCAATTAATGAGATTGTTAAACTAAAGCCTGACTTAGAGGATATTGTAACAACGAGTATGTTGCCAATACTACCTTTTGGTCCACAAGAAGGATTTTGGCGCAATCTATTTCCACCAGCAGCACAAAAACTTGTATCATTAAATGGTCAAGATGAAGCATGGAGCCGTACATTTAATACGGTTTATCGTTACGAATTAATCCGTTTTAATTCAGGAGAACGAGATACCATGCCTCAGTTAAGCGAAATAAAAGAAATGGCTGATGGATTATACAGGGTTAAGATTCTTTCTAACCTAGTTTTGCCATTTGCTGCACAGTATGATTCACCATTGAGTTTTTATACACAGCAATTCCGTAGAATACAGCAAGTCTATGGCGCAGATGCAGAAACTTTATTTTTACAGATGTACCCAGAAATGGGTCCAGCCCTTGTATCTACTTCTTACAACCCTACTGGAGCACAGGCTTCGCAGGCTGCTTTTCAGAACATTAAAAAATACAAAGGCTTAATCAGCAAAATTGGTCAAACAACACCTGAGATGATTGGCTTCCTGGTTAACGACCCAGATGGTAAGTACGACTTCTCTGAGGCTGTATATGCTTGGCAATATAGAAATGCTCCAGTTCCTGGCTCCATTGAGGAATATCGTAGTCGTAGAAACCCTGCAGAACTTAAGAAAGATGCCAACATAAAGGTTGGCTGGGTTGAGTTCCGTAAAAAGATGGCAGGCCTAGACTATCAACTTGATGCTCAGGGTTATGAGTCTTATCAGGAATCTGGCGCTGAGGAATTGCTTGCCCTTAAGCAAATGATGATTGCAGACCTAACCCGCCGTAATCAAGACTGGGCTGCTGATTATTACAATGTAGATAGAGGTAAGTGGATTTACCGTATGCAGTCTATTAAGACAATGCTTACTGACCCGCAATGGATACGAGAAAATGGTCGTAGACAGATAACTAGAGATTTGGCTGTTTACCTAAATGCTCGCACCCAAATTGCTCGTGAGTTATCAAACCGCAGGGCATACGGTGGAGCATCTACTCTTACCGCAAAAGACAATGCTGATTTAGATGCTTACTGGAATAGCACAGTAGCGCAACTTAAAAAATCACCAGAGTTTAATGACTTCTATAATCGCTTTTTACAAAATGACCCTGTGACACTTGGATAAGGACTATGGCAACTAGAGCAGAAATAGCAATGAGTATTCGGGCAAAATATCCCGACATCCCAGATGATAGTCTTAATAAGGCAGTAACTTATTTCCAGAATAATGCTAATGCGTTTAAACAATTTAAGAAATCTGGTGCTTTACCTGCTGGCGCAATGACAAGACTTGAAGGCGGAGTAATATCTCCTGCTAAAGCAGGGCCCCCGTAAAGGGTTTACTTAAAACATTAAAACCTAAAAGCAAAAAAGGCGCATTAAAAGGCGCAGCCGCCGTAGCAGCAACTGGGCTTGCAATTAACATGCTTGAAGGTGGAAAAGATATACCAGCAACTACTGAAAGCCAAGCAAATGCAGATATGATGAACGCTTTGGCTATTGCTTCTGCTAGTGGTGTTGATATTAATGCTCTTGCAGGAACAGCAATGGGGCAACAAATCCTTGGAACAAATCCTCAATTTGATATAAGTTCTTTTACTAATAGCGCAAACATCACGCCTTTAACTGGCGGTGTTTATACTGGAGTTAATCAGGTTATTTCAAGCAGACCACCTGATTTTGCTGGTGGGCGACCTGTTGAAACTAAGTCTGAAATAATTTCTCTTAACCAATGGAAGAATCAATTTCCCATATCTGACCCAAAGGCTTTGGCCAATTGGAAGGCTAGGCTAGTTGCAGCAGGAGTTGTTAGCGCATCTGCTGGTTTTAAAGAACTTAAGGACCAATGGGAGGCTTGGGGCCAGTATTCACAAGAGGCTATGCGCCAAGGACAGAAACTAACTCCATATCAATTACTAGATATTCAGCGCGGTCTATGGGGTGGTGGTGAAGATAAAGGTCCTTCATATAGCACTCAACTTATGAAGAAGGCTAACTCCAGAGAAATACTTAAACAGTTTATGAAAGCCGATACTGGCAAAATTATCAGCGATGAAGAGGCTGATGAATTTGCAGAGTTAATTCGCAAAAAACAACTTGCTAAACCCACAAAAAGTGAAGTTAAAAAAATTAATGGCAAGAAAGTGGTAGTAACTACACCTGGATTTGGTGAGGCTGAGGCTACCGACATTGCTAAGAAGCGTGCTATGCAAGACCCATTATATTCAGAATTTCAAACAGCAAATGTATTTGGAACTGCTCTTGAAAAAGCGTTAGGAGTTAGACCCTGATGGCAAAACCAACTAGAGTAATTGATGGCGGCGGCGACCCATTTACTGAAGCAGCCAAAGCGCCATCTATGAGTACATGGATTGTTAATTTACTTAAAAATGTTCCAGAACTTAAGGCTATTTACGACACAGTTCGTAATCCAGATGGCAGTTTCAATAGAAGTGTTGATGCCATTATAGATATGATTACCAGTAGCAGTTGGTATTTAGAAAATGGTCCTACTGTTGCAGGCAACATAGCGGCTCGCTATAAATTTGGCGAGAAGTATTATCAACAAAAGATAAATCAATTTAAAATATCAATTTCTGGTCTTGCTACAGCCATCGGTCTTGATATGACTGACCCAGATACTGCTGATTATCTTAGTAGTCTGGCAGAAACCGCCTATCTTAATAATTGGGATAATGAGTACATTGAAAATACTATTATCAACAATAAAGATATTTTTGGAAAAATTAAAGGCGGGGCTTATGCTACCGCAGTACAAGATTTAGCCTCTTATTCAAACCTTATGGGCTTTCCCTTGAGCGAACAAAGTCGCGCTGACTATCAACGCCGTTTAATTGGTTTTTCAACTAAAGAAGGTTTGCGTGTGCGTGCTACATCAGATGATATTAAGCGTGAGATTAACGCCAAGACTGCACAGTTATATCCATTTTTTGCTGATGACATTGCTGCGGGTCGCACTCTTTGGGATTTAACCTCTACTCAACGCAAGAAGTGGTCAGACTTGCTAGAAGTAGATGAAGATACCCTTGATTGGAACGACCCACTATGGAAAGATGGAAAAATATTTAGCATGATAGATGAGAAAACTGGCAAGATGATTATGCGCCCATCATGGGATGCCGAAAAATTAATTAAACAAGATGAACGCTGGCAGTACACGGAAAATGCTACACGCCTTTATGAAGGATACGGAATTGGCATGCTTAACAAATTTGGTTTGGCGGCTATCTAATGGCTAGAACTAAAGAGGAAATCAGAAAAGCCAATGAAGAGGCTCTTGCTGCAAAAGCAAAGGCTCGCGCCGAATCTGACCCAATGTTTAACCCAACCAATAGGCCAGAGGCTCCACAAAATAGGCCTGGTTATATTGCATATTATGGATGGGTTGGTGGCGCTTCAAGTGGGCGTTGGAAACTTTATGAAGTAGCAGAAGATAGTCAAAAAGCAGCCAGCGCAGCACAAAGGTCTACTGCTGGAGCCACACAAGCAACTCTTGACAGTGCGGTAGGCGCTAATACTGTAGTTGGCCCTTCTACTTCTACTTCTAGTGATGCTTTATATGATGCAAAACGAGCAGCAGGTTATGGAATTGATGCTCAGGGTAATCCTATAACACCAACAAAAGTTGCTGGCGATGGAAGCAATACATACAAGTTTGTTGGAGGAATTTTACTATTCAATGGTATGGCTTTTACTGGAGAGTACGAAGGTAAGCAATATAAAAATGGTAGAATAGTTGTTTCCTCATCAAGTTCCTCATCAGGTTCCTCATCAGGTTCCTCAGGTTTAACTCAAGCAGATGTAGATGCTGCCGTAGCCAAGGCTGTAGCGGCAACAACTGCTGCAAACAATGCAATGATTGCACAAATGAAAGCCGAACAAGCAGCACTAAAACTTGCTACAAAACAAAAGGCTTCAGATAAACTTACTGCTTTATTTTCAGCCTATGGACTTGAAACACTTGCTCCTTTTATCAATACTCGTATTATGGCTGATGTTTCAGAAGAAATGTTGCTTCTTGAACTTTATGACCGCCCTGAATATCAACGGCGTTTTCCAGGCATGGCATCTTTAAGAAAAAAAAACCGAACCATTACGGAAAAAGATTACATGGATATTGAAAAGACCATGACTCAGACTGCTCGTTTTTTTGATTTACCTAAAGGTTTTTATGATGGACCTGAAGATTTTGGTAAATTAATTGGTAATGAAGTTTCTGCTAAAGAATTTCAAGACCGTTTGCAAATAGGACAGGACTTATCTCGTACCTTAAACCCATCAGTCAAGCAACAATTAATTGATTTCTATGGCGTAGGTGAAGGTGATTTAACAGCCTTTGTTCTTGATGCGGATAAAGCACTTCCATTAATACAGAAGCAGGCTAAGGCTGCAATGTTTGTTGGCATTGGTCGTGCTGCAGGATTTGAACTTCGTGGGATTACTTCTGGTCTAGCAGAAAATATTGCAGGCACAGAGTCCTATGCCAAACTTTCTGAGCGAGAACTTAATCAGGCTCTTGGTCAAGCAGGACAACTGCGTAGAACACAAAAGCGTTTATCAGGTATTGAGGGACAAAGTTACAACGAACAAGAAGCACTTTCTGCAGTTATAGAGGGTAGCCCACAGGCGCTACTTGCCTCACAACAAAGAGCAGCCAGAGAAGGTGCTCGCTTTCAAGCAAGAGGCGGAGTCACTGGAGCATCACTTCGCTCAACCGCTACATCAATATAAGAATCCCCACCCTGACCAACCAGCCCAGGGGGGCGTATAAGTCTGGTAGCAATAGCCAATTTGGTTTCCCCGAACCTCATTGTGGATTGCGAATACAACTAACAAAAGGGAGATAGGTAGATGGCTACCAATTACTACGATGACGAAGAAGATGACGACACTATTACAGATGTTGTTGGTCAACTCCGCAAAGTAAACCGTGCGCTGGAAAAGCGCACGAAAGAACTAGAACAGGAGTTGTCAGGTCTAAAAACTCAGACCCGTCAGCGTACTGTCAAGGATGTACTACAGGCTAAAGGACTAAACCCAAAAATTGCTGCGTTTATACCACCAGATATTGATTCTTCTGAAGAAGAAATTATTAAGTGGGTTAATGAATACGGTGATGTATTTGGAATCCAAACTCCATCCGAGGAAAAGCCTGAAGAAAAAAGCCCAGAGGTTAAGGCTCAAGCAAGAATCAACAATCTAGTTTCTACTGGCTCTGCGCCAGATATTGATGAAGATGCGTTTGCAAAGATTGCAGGAGCAAAGACCCGTGAGGACTTAGATGCAATCCTTGGTTTAAATTAAATAACCTACATCAACCAATCACCAGGAGGTGAACCCACATGGCATTTACAGACACATCGGCAATTAGTGGTCTAGTTCAGACCGCTTATGACCGTTATGTTGAATTTGCCCTCCGCTCTCAGCCAATTATTCGTGCTGTTGCGGATAAGAGGCCTGTACAACAGGCTATGCCAGGCTCATCGGTTGTATTTTCACTTTACAACGATTTGTCGGCTGCTACTTCAGAAATCGCAGAAACAACTGACCCTTCCGCAGTTGCATTAAGCAATGTTGATACCGTAACTGTAACTCTTAAAGAATACGGCAACGCTGCTCTTGTAACACGCAAACTACAGTTGTTCTCGCTATCCGATGTTGACCCTGCCGTTGCAGACATTATTGCTTTCAACTTGGCTGATTCTCTTGATATTGTTGCACAAGAGGAACTTCGTCAAGGCACCAATGTTATCTACGGCGGAAATAAAACATCAACCGCTACAATGACGGCATCAGATACTATTGATTCTGCTGACCTTCGTAAAGTTGTTGCAAAACTCCGTGCTAACAAGTCTGTTCCTCGCTCAGGAAGTCTATATTGGACAGGTATTCATCCAGAGGTATCACACGACCTTCGTGCCGAAACTGGCTCGGTAGGCTGGCGCGATGTCCACGCTAATACTGATGCTTCCCTTGCTAACCTGTTCGCAGGTACCATTGGAACCTATGAAGGCGCTTTCTTTGTAGAAAACGCACGCATGCACTCTGCCAAGGATGGCGCAGACCAGACCGCTCTCGCTACAACCGCAGTAACCGTTGCAGGTACATCAGCAGGCTTCACCTTTGGTGTTGCTTCTTCTGCTGTTATCGCAACTCGTGCTGAGGTAGGCGACAAGGTTTCTGGAACTGGCATTGCTTCAGGTGCCAAGATTAGTGCAATCAGCACAAGTGGTGCAACCACCACATTTACTGTAGATACAGCACACACTGCTGCAGTAACTGCAACTACTGTTGTAACCGTAACTCCTGTAACACGCGTATTTAGAACCATTGTTTGCGGTAAGCAAGCATTGGCTGAAGCCGTAGCACAGGAACCAGGTGTTGTTATCGGCCCAGTCACCGATAGGTTAATGCGTTTCCGACCAATCGGCTGGTACGGCGTACTAGGCTTCAAGCGTTATCGTGAAGAAGCGTTGTATCGTATTGAAACAGGCTCTTCAATCGCTGCTCTGTAGTTGATTGACTCTGAGGGGTAGGCATATTTGAAAAGTCTACCCTTCGGGGTGAATTTATTAGGAGGATTTATGTCAATGTATTACTTCACTACCCCCACCGTAGATGAAACCCCAGCAGGGGACCATGTTCTTTTTGCTCGTCTTGAAATACCGCGTGGCATATCTGTATTGCGTTTAAACGGAGTGTATAGTTCTTTTAGGTATCCAAGCCAAATTCAGACAAATCAGGCAGAGGAGTATTATTTAGGTGGCACAATAAATGTTGTTAATCAAAAAACTGCTGATGCTCTTACGGCACAGGGCTATGGACAATACATAACACCAGTATGAGTTTACATAAACAACAAGTCCACCCTGAGTTTGTAGAGGGTTGCTTTGGTTGTAAGATTGCAACTCTTGTAATGAATACGGGAGAGGCAAACTCTAACCTAAGCGTATCTGCAAAGAAATGGGATAAAGAACTACAGGCATATAGGGATGCTCGTGCTCAAGGTATTCAACCCGATGGAACGAGTATGAAGAAGATTCAACAGGCTGTAAAGATTTCAAATGAAACAGGCAAGGCATACGGAGCATAAGGAGAAATCAATGGCTGCTCGCAAACCACAAAAGAAACAATCAAAGCGTGTACGCACAGTCAAGGATGAGTCATACACAGAACTTGAAATGTATTGCATCTGGCTCAACGAGTATTATCGCGCCCTGCTCAAATCGGGTTTTAAGCCTGATTTAGCACTTGCTTTTGTTATGGAAAAAGGTTCTTATCCAAGTTGGGTGAACTACCGTTCTCCTTCTGAGGATGAGATTAAACGGATGCTGGATGAAGATGATGATGACTAGCACCATTATCCCAGAGCCGTTGTGGGGACTGCCCTCTCCCACCATTGAAGATGAGGACATCTACGAAGAAGATGAGGAATAACCATGCCAATGGTAAACGGAAAAGAATACTCTTATTCAAAGAAGGGTATGGCTGCAGCAAAGAAAGCAGCAAAGAAATCTGGTAAGAAAATGATGATGAAAAAGGCTGCAAAGAAGCGTGGCAAGTAAAAAAGACCCACGGATTAAAAGGGCTGGCGTGACGGGTTTCAACAAACCTAAGCGCACGCCAAGCCATCCAACTAAGTCGCATATTGTAGTTGCCAAAGAAGGCAATCAAATTAAAACTATTCCCC
>Ga0194117_10005214_pt1 | contig 11960 bp, 12 predicted proteins | sample TA2MahsurfametaG_FD_160579 | JGI IMG/M metagenome (GOLD analysis project Ga0194117, IMG submission 160579) | Freshwater microbial communities from Lake Tanganyika, Tanzania - TA2015009 Mahale N1 surface | ecosystem: Environmental > Aquatic > Freshwater > Lake | place: Tanzania: Lake Tanganyika...
CCCATTTTATTTGGAAATATGATTAATCTTAAATATATTAGTACAGCATAATATATAATACTTGATATGGATCTAAATCAGGAAAATCTGTGGTCGATCCTGGAAATCGGAGACAGATCTGTCTAAAAACTCAGAAAGAAAGTATACATGATTGTGGGCCTCACCAAAAATGGCAAATCATGCCTCTTCAATCACCTACTCGGAAGACCCATGATTGGAAAACAAGATGATTTAGATTAACAAAGAATAATCTATGTTCCTAAAACATTAGGATAAACTTATGCTGAAATGGGAAGCGCAGCATCATCTACAACTTTAGCTCCCAACATTGCAGATATAAGTAATGGTTTTTCATTGATCGACATGTTAGGTTTCTAATAAAACAGAGATTAAAAAAGCACTATATGTGTATCTTATTTCCTGAGTAGTTGTTTCGATAGGACTGATACTGTCAAATTTTTAGTGGTCATTTCTCAGGAGAATCTCTTTTCTAAGAAAATAGATTTGATCTGTGGATCTTTTAATGATCTGGTGAACATGCTGACGATTTCAAAATTTGACCAGGTTTTAAAGAAGAAATTTTTTGATTCCATTTCATTGGTAATCACTTCAGCCACTCGTGATTTGGAGTACTTGAAGACAAGAATCAGGACTATTATAAAACAGCTGGAGGACCCAAAACTACAAACGATTAAAAACAGATAGATCATAAGATAGATATTATAAAAAATAAACAATTCTCAAAGAGTTGAACTATTTGAGTAGGCTAAGTAAAACAAGTAAAACGGAATAAGTATGATACTCCAGAATTTGGATAACAGAGGTTGGCTTGAGTTCAACATACTTGAGGCAAAAAAGATAATAAACGAACCAGTGATCAAAATTTCATTTAAAGAGGATATGCTAAAACTGTAAGGGACGTAATTTGCTGACAGATTCAAAAAAAATATCAATCAGAAAGTAGACAATATACTAAGTATTAATAATATATTTTAAATTTATCTGAAAGAACTAAGGTAAAACTGGATGGGATAAAATATATAAGATTTGTATACTTACAATGTCTCAGAATTTATCTAGAAAGTGCTCAACTACAGGATGTATAATATGGATGCCATTCATAAACGTAATATTGATATTCCGACCAACAAATCTCAAGATATTTTTAAAATTGTCTAGAAATCGATAGAGTTGTATGACTACAAACTAGAACTGCAAAATCTTTGTGAATCTATCCAAAATCTTTCTTTTAGTGAACAGATGAATAGGCAAGCATCCATTTACAGCAAAATGATAAGTTGCCTCATCCCAGTTTTCACTTCAAAATTATAACTATAAAATTTGATCAGGGTTCGATTCTGCTTGTAGCGTAGCTTCAAATAGTTTATTAAGTTCAATCAGCTGGATTAATAAATGATTAAAACAATAACTCGAAATATGAATGATCAATTGAGTTTTTAGATCCCAAAAAGATAGCACTTGGAGGTGTTTATCAATACACTTGATAAATAGACTTTGAAAAGCTATTTTAAGACCATTTAGGAGTTGGATTCTCTTGAAAATTTACTTTAACTTTACAAGAAGATAGTGGTTAAAGAAAAACTGGATAACGACTGGTTTACTTTAAAGTACTTGAAGATGAAACTCACAGGCAAGGAACTGAAGGATAAGATATACCGAAATCAACATAAAAAATCGAGCATTGTAAAGAATCAGGTTCAGATGGGACAAATCTATGCCCAATTATTTAATTTGTTTAAAAAACGGAATATATAGTGTCCCTCCAATAAAATGATAAAATAATTTGTTGAAGAATACCACTAGATAAAGATTAGTCATTTCCAAAAACAAGATGATCAACTAATTGCATCGAAACAGATAGATTTTGAAAAAGAACAAGCTTCAATAGTGGAAGCTACTTACTACTAAATAGTGAGGATTGTCAATACAATTATTTAATAAATTCAAAATCATGCTTACATCTAAACTGTATTGGGAGATCTCTGTAGCATAAAACTCTGCGAATTGACTAAAAATCCCACCTTAGCGGATTAAATCCTAACGAAGAAACTGATATAACAGAAAGAAATCTAAAAAAAAGTTCATATTTTAAGAATCCATGTTGAACACTGCTTAAAGTGGGGATGGCTATAACAGGCGAGTAAATTGTTGCTTTTAAAGAGAGCTTACCACTTAAAAGAAAGAGAATATTCAATGGTGAAGTAGACCAACCATGAGTTGAAGAATTTATAATTTAAATAACCTTCTAAAAACGAGGCAATCCAAAGAATCGAGAATTTTTTCAGTGAAGATGAGTTAAAGAACATTATTTAATATTTATAGAAAATCGATTTGGCAATAAAATTTGACAGCTGAAATGAACTAAGATGCCCATAAACTATGATTTGTGGATAAGTAAATAGAACTAATTCTCTAGTTTTTTTTAACCTATAATTTATTTATTCGGTTCTAAGTTTATCCATTTCGTTGTTATAATTATTTTATGACTTAATAAACTTATCCAGAACTTGACTTTCTCACACAACTCCAAACGTATATCTTCATCCATTCAGCAAAATAGAACCCAAGAGGATACCCTCAATGCCACTAGATTTTGATTGCCTATCCGCAGACATCATCACCAAAGAACTCACCAAACTTAACAATCCACATCCCTACCGCATCTACTACCTAGGCCCTCGTCCGCATCATTCCACTCAACTTCATAAACGTTATGGCAGGCACTGGAATCAGTAATAATAAAAAAATCAATAAGGCTACGAACTGAGTCTGCGCAGTTTGGGAAACCACTGTTTCAGTAACGTACATTTTGAGTGATAAAGTTAGAAGCAACAACTTAACTGTCAGACCTAATATTTTTATCGAGCATTTGAAGGCATGAATCCAACTTTGAAAGGGTAGAAATGTTATATTTTCAATGCAGCATTTGAGGGAGGAAATCTGGATAGCGCAGTGAAGGTAGGAAGTGCATAGTTTGATTTGTTTTTAAGGGTGGATTCGAATACTCGCGGTCATATAGGTTGGTTTTATTTTTCAATAAAGAATGGGAGTTTGAAATAAAGAATCAAACTTAATCTGTGCAACCTCAAAAAATATGCTAAACTTTATGAACAGGGTATGACTCCTTTTGTTTATTCCACTAAAGCCTATAATTAGAGTGGAATTGAATGGGTGCAAAGTTGTAATAATGTAACATTCGATTTGTAACCTTTGAGATTCGATTTCGTCTACGAGAAAATAGAGATTTATTCTTATAGCAAACTCAGTTTTGAGTATTAATTTCAGCACTAAAATGATGAGGTATTTTTTGCCTATTGCGTGCCGTACACTTACTCTAAATTGCAAAGTGATATCAGATTTTACTGCAAAAACCAAAACGTAAAGTAGTATTGTTTGGGATTATCATTGACTGGACTTTAAATACCCTTACTTCATATAACTGATAGAAGCACGAATTCTTCTGGCAAGAAATATATAATTGTGACCGGTAGAATACATCCAGGAGAGACTAATAGCTCTCATCAAGTTCACGGCCTGATTGAGTGGTTGATTAGTAATTCAAAGTAGGCAGAAACATTACTTAAAGAGACTCACTTTTTTATTATGCCAATGATCAATCCTGATGGTGTGGTGCTAGGTAATACTCGTACTTCAGTTTCTGGTAAGGATCTAAATCGTTAGTTCACAACAAATAATTCTGAGCTTTTTCCTGAAGTGTTTTTGGTTAAAAATTTTGTTTCAAAGCTGCAAAGAAATGGTCAGGTGATGCTATATATTGATTTTCATGGTCACTCCATGAGAAAGAATACTTTTCTTTATGGTCCCAACTACACTTTGGCACATGCATAGTTTTTAAGATGTAGATTACTACCCAAAATAATATAAAAAATCTAGCCATCGTTCCGATACTACAGTTGTTCTTTTTCAATCGCATAATACAAACAAAAAACAGCTCGGGCAGTGATGCTCAATCAGATGAAAATACCCTATGTGTATACAATCGAATCTTCGAATGGATTATTCTTTGATCCAGTTGAACAAAAAACTGTGCATTTTACTAAAAATTCATGGTAAAAGATGGGTATATGTATTGGTAGGGCTGTAGGATAGTTCAATGAAATGATGGTGGAGTTGCAGAATATTGCCAAAGAGAGAAGACAATCTAGATAGAGCAAAAAGAGAGATAAAATTGCTGTACTTTTGGATAGGAAACCAAGTCGACAAAGTAACTAACATACCTAGCACTGTGAGAAGGTAAAAGACTATCCCCAAATTTTCACATAGCTTATGAATTAGATTAAAATGGGAGTGTAGAACGAAAAGAAAATAGAAGACGAAGCAGATTCTGATGAATACGATGAAACTGAAGACATCCCAACTAAGAAACTGAGTTTATTTACAAATGCACTTACTAACTACAAAAAGGAAACAAAAAAATTTTATAAAGATCAGATTTAATCTCATAATTATCTATAGATCCCCAAAAGGAATTTGAATACTGCAAATCCGAATATTTCTACTCAGATTTTCGATTTCAATTTTTGTGACTTTGAAGAGTAGAATAGTAACCATGATTTGATCAAAAATAATGCCAAGAAAGCACTTTTTTAGTAGAAAAAAATCAAAGCCTCCCTAAAGTCATTTTAATAGTCACAAAAGAGAAAACTAATCAGTGACAGAATAACATAAAGGAGGTCAATGGAGTCATGTTCATCGAAAAAGAGTATAGAAATTTCTCGTTCAATCAAAAAACAGACAGCACCAATAATTCTCTATCCACAAAAACCGAGATACTCTCTGCTCAATAGGACCAGCATGTTTTAGTTTTAGGCGAATCTCTAAACTATCAAAATCCCCAAAAATTTGAAAATTTTGAGAAGAGAAATGAAGAAAGGGAGACTATTGATCTCTAATCTGTAATAAAGTAGACTAAAGTTCATAAGTTTATAGGAAAAAGAATTCCAACAAAATGATAAAATGAAAAACAAGTACAGTAATCCGAAGATAAGTAAATCAATAGAGAGATCAAGTTCAAATTGTTTAACCTCAGCCACTGTAAATCTGAATGAGCAAGTGAGACTAAAGCCAACCCAACCTTATCTGCATGGCATTGATAACTTCATATCAGTCAATGGAGATAATGGTGATTTAAATGGGTTGATGGTAAGGACAGTGAAGCGTAGGCGGTGATATTGTACTCTAATAAACTAGTTATAATATTCCATGTATTAGAATGTATTATGTTGTATATTTATCGATGGGATGAAATCGTGATAGATTGTAAATGAATTCATAGCATCATGTCACAGGAATACTGTCTGAAGAAATCTGATGAAACTGATAATATTAGAGCTATTCCAAGGAAAGTTATATAGTATCCTCTTGAAAAATACTTGGTCTTAGATGAAATAATACCCCTGAATACATTCATGTTTACTTGTTGCGAACAACGATTATAAACAGACTAACCATGTAACCGAGAGACAGACAAATTACAATGATTACAATAAACTGCGATAGTTAATCAAAAGTGGAGTCACCCCAACTGAAAATTTTAAAATCATACTCTCCATCGATGGAATTGATAATACATGAGATGCCGAAACCGATGAGATAGTTGAAGAGTTGCGCTGAAAAAATACCCGAAATAGCAGTAAATTTATAACCACGTTTAACGAAGGTAGTAATCGAAAGATAATCTGCCATGCAATTTGCCCACGCGAATACAGTCAGTCCTAGAAATACGAAATTGATATTTGTGAGTAATTGTAACAGTTACATTATATTTATGAGCACTCCTACTACTAAAGCAATCCAACTTATACTCACCGCAAAAGAGTAAACGTTGAAGACAATGCTGATGGAGGGTCTTCGACCTCTGAGATTACTGACTATCGAGTAGATTAAGAGTGCTATCGAAGGGAAGGAGTACCATAATGCGTATGGAATAGATCCAAGATCTTATTAAAAAGCTTAAGGAACTAAATTAATACTGATATACTTCCTTTAGCGAGGCAAAGAACAAAAGGTGAAAGAATGAGAGCTGGATAGATCTGTGAGGGTATCCAGTTATTTTTCAAAACTAAGGGCAAAGTGTAGGTAAACACAAATTTCCATAGCATTCTAACGTGATGGAATAACATTCTGGTGGATTTTTCCTGATCTTCTTTATCTTCTCTATCTTACTATTTATCGATATCTTCGATCACTTACTCGATGTTTTGCTATGATGATTTATTATCGACTTTATCTTGAGTTAATATCGATTACTATTTTCTTTTTTTAAGTTAAGCTTTCTTTTTTTATGAGTAGATCACAAAAAGGATATACAAAGGATACATGCCAAGGAAGATGAAAGCTAAGATGAGATTCATTTTGCCAGATATTATTGAAACTAAGACGAGATAAGTCGTGCCTCCAATGTAAAAACCTAACGGAACTAATACTTCTTTCATATTCAGCTATACCTTCTCTTCTGGTGACAACTCGATAACTTTAGATAAAATTATTGCCATGCTGAACAATGAAGCCCCGAAGAGAGAACCAAAAGGTAAAAGTGAAGTAGAATCTGAACTGCTAGTACCTGCAACAACCGCAGTAATGATGTCTGGAGCACCATTAGCCAACGCTAAGAAGGTAATTCCTGCCAATGCTTCTGATATATCTATTGTTTAAAACAGAAGTACTAAATTTGACGATAAATTATTCGAGACAGGGTGCCATGTAGTCCTCAATAACAATATTGATGTTATAGTAGATTAAGATTAGGAAGAGTGCCTTCTTTAGATATTGATTACAGCGATGATGAGAAGGAGTATGAATGATTCGTGGATAAGGCAGTAGTAACCTTGTATAACCTGTATGGTATCTTGGTTGCAATAATTCTGGGTGAACCTGCAGGCCTCAGTGACTGTAAAATTGCCAAAAATTTAGATGCAATCAATTGTACAGTTATCCATTATTAATCTATTTGTATTCTAATATCTATTAGTCACCATGAACAAATAAAATGAGTTATATCTATTGGATATATTAAGCAGAATTTATTATTGGAGAGCATCAGTTCAAAATATGTTAATATTGAGTTTATAACAAGTTTTTAATTTATATGTAAATGGAGAAGAGTTAAATTTGGGGCAAAGGTTCTAGCTCGACGGGATGTCTCCTTACTGGAAGTTTATAGAATTAGAAATAGTTTATCAGAATTATATTGGACTTCAAAGTCAAAGACATAGCTTTGTCCGGTTCATTCGTAATCTGCTTGGACTAAAATAATCAACTATTTTTTTGGGGAAGTCTCAACGACAAAATCATCTAAAAACCATACTTCATTCATGATCAAGTTCTAGAAATCAAAAGCGGATGGTATTTTATTTGTAACCAAGGAATCACTTTCTGTTTACAACCAAACAAGGTCTTTGGGGCATGGGAAGCAATGCTAACTTAGAAATGGGAGTATAAACAACAGCTAAATATATAATGTAACCTTTGTTATTGAGAGAAGGTAATATTTATAAATTTGTGTGTGGCTTTCGGCAGAGTTATGCGATTATTGGTGATAATGTATGGGGATGTGGGTAGAGTAGAAAATTTGAGTTAGGAGTGAGCTAAAAATCACCACAGAAATGGATTCCTTTATGTTAAATTACAAAGATAAAAGTAAAAGTTAAAGATATGTGTTGCGGTAAAAGATTTCTGTTAATACTAACCTAAGATGGCAAAGTTTGGGCATTCGGAAACAATGAGCAAAACGTCTTCAAACAAGATTTGACTCATACAATTGTCCCTACTGTGTTTTATTAGGGAATTAAATAAATTGCAGCAGGTTGGGCTCATATAGTCTTGCTTGATAACAATTCTAGAATTCATACTTTTGGGAGGAATAATTTGGGACAACTCGGTCGATCATATACAGAAACTGTGCCTCTTTAACTATCGAAATAGTAGTAAGTAACAAAGATTGTTAGTGGAACTGAGTTCAGTTTTGCTGTGACTAATTTGGGCAAAATTTTTGGATGGGGATGGAACGAACATGCAAATATTTCACCCTGCGGAACTTAAGTTCTTGCTGTTCCCAAATTAGTGTAATCAGTTGGAAAATGTGAGCATATTTGGACTCACTGTGCAACCACCATTATAAAATCATCTCATGAACAATAATGAAAAAACCCAAATTGTCATAGTAGAAATTGATGTGTTGATTATCTATCTTTGTGGGAAATACCTTAACCATAAATTCTATTTAATGAGTGATATAATGAAATAATTTGTTTGTATTATAATGATGGGTAGTCTAGATAAATAGTTTCAAAATTTTCAATTTAGATTGATCGGAGCTATCATTCCTCCATTAACTTCTAGGCCTCACTAAGAGCATTGGTGGTCGCCTTGATACCGTACTTGATGGCAAGAGCATTCAACTTGGTGGCGAACAGAGCAAAGTTGTCATTGGCGAAGCTGGTGAGGATGTCACGCAGCTAGTCGACCTTCACTTCCTTCTAGAGCTCATGAGTGCTCACGGAAGGAGGGAGGTGGACAACTGGTTCCTCGGGGAGCTGCCTGGGCTGATTGAAGCGGAACTGAGAGGCAGCCTGGCCTTGCTCAAAGATGAGGGGAGGCTAGGCCGTTGGATCTTGGAAGTCGAGGTACGACTCGTAGTTGGTTTCGAGGTGGTCGAGGCAGCTATCAATGCTCCAGGTGAGCTTGAGGAAGGCTCGAGTCGAGTGGGGAAGAGCGAAGCTGGAATGGTAAGGGGAGCAAAGTTGCTTGAAGTTGACACAGGCAGCAACTTCGATGACATCAGTATTTTGGACGACAGCATGCTTGATGGCTACCCGGATGGAGGAGATGTGAGGGAGGCGGCGCCAGAATGTGATGGCGTCCTTGAGTACCACACGAGTGTTGACTTTGAAGTAGGATCGTGTGAAGAAGGACCTCGAGGAAAGCTCTCCGAGGTCGTAGATCTTGTCCTCATAGCTAGGGGGAGACCCCTCGCACTTTTACTGGAACGAGGTGTTCCCGAGAGATCGCCAGTAGTTGACCTGGTTGGCGACGGCTATCATCTGGATAGCCGATTGTTTGGTGAAGTATGTCTTCGAAGGCAAGAGCCTGTCGAAGGACACGTAGGACTCCAAGGTGGAGGTCTGGGTGGTCTACATTTGATTATGAATCAAGGACCACCTTCGATCAATCTAAATGGGTTTCGTGCCCATGGGCATGCCCAGGTCTGCCCAAATTTGGGCATGGGCACGAATGGTCTGCCCATGGGCAGCCCTGGCCGAAATTTAGAAATCAGAGAAAAAAGATAGTTTAAAAAAGCCGATAATGGGAGTCGAACCCATGACCTTTTACTTACAAGGCAAATGCTCTACCAACTAAGCTATACCGGCTACGGTACTCTCTTTCTACCACCCTCCCTATATATTAAAGGCAGTCTCTGTTCGCTAATATAAATACTATTAGTTAATTCTTTGATAACTTGCAATAAATATCAGTATTTGAAGATGTGGACGTTGAGCAGTTGAGTGTCGAGGAAGGCTGAAAAGAAAGGATCTTTGGTTTTCTGGCTGTATTCTTGCTTTATTTTAAGGAAAACCTGTTGATTCATGTCATCCTCATCGATGTTCTTGTTGGTAGCCAGAAAGGTTTTAATAGTCCCAATTTAGACTGAATTGGGCAGCAATTTAAAGATGTCATTGTGTATGTAGTTATGTACTTCGCTGAGTATCTCCCTGGCAAGTACTTTGTTGATGGGAAACTAAAATTCCTCATGTTTCTTCTGCATAAATGAGAAAAAACTATTAGTTGGAAAATTCCTTTGCATTTTTTTGAATTTAGATATCAACCTATCTCTTAATCTCGGCGATTTTTTATTTAGCACCTTTTTTTTACACTACTCACTCAAGATTTAGATACCCGTGGGTTAGAATATCACATAGACATTTTTATATCGTCTTGGGATCTTAGCATCGATAATCTCTTCTTTCTTCTTTAGATAGCCATAGACAACAGGGAAAGGAGCATTGAGATACTATTATTGGTCAGGGATAATATTAACAACTGGGTACGGATATTAAAAAGGTCGAATTAGAACTTTTGTAAAAAGAAAAATGGCGTATGTTAGAATGGTAGGATTGTTACAGACAAATACCATCTTTTATTCGAGCATTAGAAGAGTAAGTAGATCTAGGAAAATATCTAGAGTGAAAAGAGATAGGATATAATAAGCCCAATCTTCTGCCATCAAAAAGGTAAGTGAGTCCACATTCAACTGCAGATAGACTTTACTGTTGCCACAGAGTTAAAAATCCAGAAGCCGATCTAAAACTATCGATTTATTTGTTGACTATTTTTTAAAATGTTACAGCACATCTTTGACTAATGATGTATGAAATTTACTATCGACAATTTTCAGGTTTTAACCTCCTTCCTTGTATCTGATGTATCTCTATACTTTGATAGCATACAACAAACTGCGTAACAATTATTAGTAGAAGCTAAAAAATGGATAATAAGAGAACAGACAATAGACTCGTTTTGATACTACTATTTTAAACTCTTCAATTGCACTCTAAACAAATATCTATTTGAATTTAACTGTTTTTTCGCGTTGTTAAGTTAGTTTCTTTGGAACACTCAGTTCGATAATCTGATTTTATCCTTCCAAAACAGTGAACTACTAGACCTAGATGCAGATTGCATAGACTCTTCTCTCTGGATTGAGCGAGTTTATTATTTATAATTATTTCTTATCTTTTTCATTATTCTATTCAGGTTCTTTCTTATGTGTAAAAGTAGGCTAGAAACTTAATATAAAACTTTTCAGCTTCTATTTCGATAAATTTATTATCTACAGACTTTAATCCACTGCCTGCTTGCCACTCAGTATTTTTGCGGATGTTCCACATGGAAACACTAGCCTTGAAGTGTGTTACACTATTTGCGAAGGATTAGCGTTACTAATCACTGTTGTACCTTCATACTTTTCACTTTCATCAATTTGCAACAGATTTTCCTCGCTAATACCATAGATCGCCCACTCTTTAAGGAGCGTGGTAGTGGACACATTTTCGATGGATGCATCTGAATCGACAACAGGAATCTCTTTGATTGAGTTAGGTAGCATACATTTAAAGGATCTGATATCTTACAGTATTTCTTGTATGCCTTGTAGTTTGTTCCTGCCAAACATGTGCTTATTATCTTTGGCGAGTGTCCTGAGTTTTGCTTCGAGTTCTCTACTTTTTTTTTAATAGAATGCCCTTAGTTTTTTTTCTTTTTCGTAGAGTTTGCGATAGTCGAGCTCTTGATCTTCGATTTCGGGTATGTTAAATACAGAAGTTAAGTGATGAACACTTTTCATAGAAATATATACATTTTTGTAATATTCTAAACCAATATAAACCCAACTATTATCATCAAAATATAAGAGCTTTTTTATTGTGTACTCTGCTTTAATATGATGAATAGAGACTGATATTGCATGTGTAAAATAATTATTAAAGATGGGAGTAGTAGATAATAGGTGATAAATGATATCATAAGCAGGTTAGATTAATTATTTCGAAGAAGTTCATGATGATACTACTTGCCAGCTCGTAAACCATATCAGATTTATGATATTGTAATTTCTAAAGGACGGCGATTGCCTGCAAGTTGTATAGATCTATCACAAAAGGGTTGGCATTTCCATACTTTAATTTTTAGCCGAATTTCAAAATTACTGCAAGGCATTTTAAGGATACCTCGATTGTTTAATAATCTTCGTGTGTAAGTAGGCTGGCGTACATTCGAACAATATTGCACTATTTGTAGAGGTTGAAAATGGTAAATGGCTCACCTTGATAAGCCAAGTTCGAAAAAATATAGCAGATTTATCTTTTGATGACATCGCACTATGTGTTAAACATTTCGAAAAGTCTGAACAATAATTTTCGGGG